>JAABUS010001812.1_pt1 | contig 43842 bp, 45 predicted proteins | sample 5560161 | NCBI WGS metagenome assembly JAABUS01 (sample SAMN10711885, study PRJNA513376) | rock metagenome | isolation source: Antarctica rocks | place: Antarctica: Victoria Land, Trio Nunatak nord | collected 2016-01-04
TCAGCGAAGACGGCGAACTCATCCGTCACCTCACCATCGACCCGAGCTGCGACTACCAGCGGCTCACCTGAGGCCGACGTCTACGATGTCTCGCGACACCTGTCTCCGATGTCTCGCGACATCACACGGTCTGGCCGGTGGGATTCGAACCCACGACCCCCCTGCTCCCAAAGCAGACCGGAGATCAGCGGACACGCCTGGCTGCCAAGCGAATGGGCTGGTCGGAGTGGGTTTCACGTACCGCCCAGTGCCAGCTAGTACCCCGCCGTCACCGTAGCTTCGCGGAGTTTTCGCGGAGCGCGCAGCTTCCGGTACGCAAGGCGTTACCCGGACGACGGAGAAGACGAACGAGAAGGTGACTTCCCGCGAGGCGGTGAAACCGAGGTCGTTCCCACAATTGGTCGTCCAAGAAGAGTTGCAACCGCGGTTGCAGAAGTCATGGTACGTTCGCTCTCGTGCCCAGCGACTCGTCCCGGCTGTTCGCAGCTCAGGGTGCTCGTGCGTTCGCCTATGGGCTCGGGGCGGTGCTGTTGGGCACGGTGCTGGAGGAGCGGGGGTGGAGCAGCGCAAGCGCGGCGTTGTTCTTCGCCTCCGTTCTGGCCGGGACGGTCGCTGCCAACCTGGTCGTCGGCGCCTACGCCGATCGGTGGGGGAGGCGCCGAACCTACGCAGTCCTGTGCGGTCTGCTGGCTGTCAGCGGCGTAGTCCTGGCGACGGCCGACACGGCCTGGCTGATCGTGTTGGTGGCGTTGTCGGGGGCGCTGTCGGCTGATGTCATCGAGAGCGGACCGTTCACCACCCTCGAGCAGTCGATGCTCGGCACCCGCAGTCGCGGTAGGGAGCTGGTCCGCGGCCTGGGGCGTTACAACGCCATCGCGGCGGCGGCCGGCTCCGGCGGCGCGTTGCTCGTCGGAGTGCCGGGATGGGCGAGGAAGTCCTTGGGTTGGGGTCCGACGGACCAGCAGCTGTTCTTGGTACTCACGGCCGCCGCTGTGGTGGCGTTCCTGGTCACCCGCGGTCTCTCACCTGAGGTCGAGGCCGAGCCGGCGCCGGAGACCTCCGTTGATCTCGCCCGGCTGGACCGCCGTCGATCGATCCGACGTCTCGCAGCTTTGTTCTCCATCGACAGCTTCGGGGGCGGTTTCGTCGCTCAGAGCTACATCGCCTTCTACCTCGCCCACCGGTTCCACGCCTCACCGGGAACCGTTGGCGCCACCTTCGCCGTCCTCGGCGTCCTGTCGACCATCTCGTTCCTGTTCGCACCGCCATTGGCGGCTCGCATCGGTCTGCTGCAGACGATGGTGGTCACCCACATACCGTCGAGCTTCTTCCTTGCCGCCGTCGTCGCCGCACCGAATCTTGCTGTCGCGCTCGGCTGCCTGGCCGGGCGAGCGCTGCTCTCCCAGATGGACGTCCCCACCAGGCAGGCCTACATCGTCGCCATCGCCGGTCCGCGCGACCGGAGCCGAGCCATCGCCACCACCAACACCGCCCGGTACCTGACCCGACCCCTCGGAGCTGTCGCCGCCGGTGGCGCCGCGTCCATCGCCATCGGCGCCCCACTGGTGCTGGCCGCGGTCATCAAGGTCACCTACGACGCCGCCGTCTGGCGGGCCTTCCGCCACGTCCCGTTGGACGACGCTTCCCAGGAGGTCACCGCATGATCGTCTGCCTGCGAACCGTCGGAGTCCCCGAAGGCGAACGAGACCGGTTCCTCGCCTGGATCGCCGAAGGACGCAGGCTGCGAGAGGCGCACGGGATCCTCGCCGAGCTGGTCCTCGAGCCCACCAGCGGTGACGGTGACACGGTCGTCATCACCATGTGGCCCTCCCATGAGATCTTCGACGCGTGGATCGCCACGCCCGAGCGCGCCGCGCTCACCGACTCCGACGTGCACCGCGCCGTCGACTATCAGCCCATCACCCGATACGAGGTCGCCGGTGGTTACCTCGCCGAAGCTCTCGCCCAGGAGGCACAACCATGAAATGGGTCACCCGAGCCCGCCCCAAGACCGACCGCATCGCCTGCCCCTGGCTGATACGGCGGTTCATCGACGCCGACGCTGAGATCCTGTACGTGCCCACCGACGAGGTCCTCGATGTTCAGGCACGAGAAGGCGCTCTCGGGTTCGACACGCCCGGGGCGCGGTATGACCATCGCGACGGCAAGTGCACCTTCGAAGTCCTCATCGACGACTACGACCTGGGCGCGGATCCGGCCCTGGCCCGGCTGGCCCGGATCGTTCACGCAGCCGACATCGACAGCGAGATCCACACCGACCCCTTCGCCCCCGCCCTGCTCGCACTCGCCTTCGGTGGCCTCGACGTCGAGTCCGACGACCACCGGCTGCTCGAGCGGGCCAGCTTCGTCTACGACGCCCTCTACGCCTGGTGCCAACGCGACGTCACCGTCGGAGCGCCGACATGACCAATCCCATTGGATATGACGACCTCCGAGCCGAGACCGTCGTCAGCGTCGCCAAGATGGCAGCCGCCGCCGCCATCACCGCACCCAAGTCGGGCGGCATGCTGTTCCTCGCCGGCAAGCACAACTTCATCGAGACCGTCATCGTCGACGACAAGGACATCCTCGGCCAGCTCGCCACCTGGATGCGGGCCCGGGGCACCGAACGCCGCGAGGGGATCTGGTTCCGGGATGCGGAAGTGGCCGAGGCCATCGATGCCGCCCTCTTCATCGGCCTCGTGGACTGGTACCCGCCCAATTACGACTGCGGCGCCTGCGGCTACGCCACCTGCGCTGAGTTCCTCCACGAGACCAAGCCCCTCCGCGACGGCTCCACCAACCTGGAGTTCACCGGGCCCACATGCAACCTGCGCGACGTCGACCTCGGCATCGCCATCGGCGCCGCCGTCAAGACCGTCGCCCAGAACGGCATCGACTGCCGCTGCCAGTCCAGGATCGTCACCGCCGCCCGCAAACTCGGCGTCATCAAGGCCGACTTCGGCGTATCCCTCTCGCTGTCGATGACCGCCAAGTCCGTCGGCTATGACCGCACAATCCCCACCGTCGACTTCGACTCCGTGACGCACCCCTCCACCGGGACTCTCCCCATCGGCGAGAAAGGCGCCGGACGCTACGGCGGAGCCCGAAACCGGCAACAGCCCCGCAACCCCTTGCGCCCGCAGGGCCGCTCGGAATGATCGGCGGAAGCGACATCCCGTTGGGCGCCTCCAGGTCGGCCGTCTTTCGCGATGTCGCCCTCGCAGCGGTGAACAATGCAAGCTCTGCAATGAAACCGTGGTTGCGTCAACCAGGGCTTGAGAGGTAGGTTGACTCTCATGCCGGCGACGGGTGAATGGGTCCTGCTGGCCTACCGGATCCCCAGGGAACCCTCGACGCCGCGCATCGCCGTGTGGCGCAAGCTTCGCCGCCTCGGGGCCATGCAGCTCCTCGACGGTCTCGTCGGACTACCCGCCGACGCCCGCACCAAGGAGCACCTGGAATGGATCGCGGACGAGGTGACCGCGGCCGGCGGTGAAGCGAACATCTGGCTGGCCCACCCCGCGACCAAGGCCCAAGAGCGTGCCCTCGCGGCCCAAATGGCCGGCGACGTCGAAGCCCAGTACGACGCCATCGTCGAGGAGACGTCGACCGCCCTCGACTCGAACCCGGGAACACGAAAGCGCACCGCGGCCCGGCTCCGTCGGGACCTCAAGCGGATCCGGCAGCGGGATCACTTCCCCAAGCGCGGCTACGAACGGGCCGCCGCCGCCATCGACGGGCTCGAAGCCAGCATCGACGCGTCAGAGCCGGCACCGCGATGAGGTGGGCGACCCGGTCCAGCTGTCACATCGACCGGGCGGCCAGCGGCTGGCTCATCTCCCGCTTCGTCGATCCCTCCGCCGAGTTCGTCTTCGTCGACGACCCAGACGACGTGCCCGCCGACGCCACGCCGTTCGACATGCGCGGCGTCAACCTGTCCCACCGGGGCGACGACTGCACGTTCGAGACCATCCTGCACGACTACTCCCTCGACGACCCGGTCCTGTGGAGCCTCGCCCGCATCGTGCACCAGGCCGATCTCGAGGATGACCGCTTCGACGCCCCCGAAGCCGCCGGGCTCGACGTCGCCCTCCGCGGATTGGCGCTCGTGTGTACCGACGACGAGATCCTCGAGCTCAGCCGCAGGCTTTTCGACGGCCTCTACGAGCTCCGGCGACGAGCGCTCCTCCACGGCCACGGATAGACAAGCGACGTCGGCGCGACGGGCTTATCGACTTCCTCGGATGGTGCCTCGAAACCGAGGACCCTTCTGGACGGTCGTGGCCCCGTTCCGGCCACAAGGAATGTGAAGCGCCCCGGGTTTCATAGAGGCTCGGTGGTTTGGGTGGTGGCCGGCTGAGCGACCGATTTGCTGGGGTGGTTGGTGTCACCCGGATCGCCGGCGGAGCTCTCCGGGCAGCTGAGCGTCGCACGCTTGTTCGTCTCGTGCCACTCGGCCTCGAACGCGGCCGGGGTGGTGTAGCCGTCCGCCGCGCTGGGCTCCCCGACCGCACCCGTTTCCACGACCTGAGGCACGCCTGCGCTGCCCTCTGCATCGCCCTCGGCGCCCACCCCAAGGCCATCCAAGAACGCCTCGGCCACTCCTCCATCACTGTCACCCTCGAGCGCTACGGCCACCTCTTCCCCAAACTCGACGAGACCCTCACCACCCGGCTCGACAACCTCCGCCGCAGCGCTGCGGACCATGGCCGCCTCGATGCCAACCCGTGTCGCCCGATGTCCCCCGGTCCCCCAGGGTGACGCTTGGTGGCGCCCTGTCTCGCGGAGTTTTCGCGGAGTGCGCTGGTCGGGCACCGGCGTTGAAGGCTCCACAACGCTGTGACCTGCCTGTTCTGAGTCTGGCCGGTGGGATTCGAACCCACGACCCCCTGCTCCCAAAGCAGGTGCGCTACCAAGCTGCGCCACGGCCAGCGGTGGGCACACGGTACCCGGCCCTACCATCCGCCCCCGTGGGAGATCAGTGGCCGACGATCGACGAGCTGGTCGTAGGCGACGAGCCCGAGGCATGGCGCGGCGTCGGGTTCGCCGTCGACCCCGACGGCGTCTGTCGGATCGGCACCGTGCGGGTCCGCCTGGCCGGTCGGGGCGTTGGCAAGGGCCTGCGCACGTGGTCGCTCAGGGACCTCCCGACCGAGCCGTCGGACCCGGCGGTCGTCTCGGGCATCACCACGAGCGCCGGCGACGAACCGCCGGCCACGCCCGCCGAGCACCCGAACGGCACGGTGTCCATCGACCACGTCGTGCTCATGAGCCCGAACGGGGAGCGCACCTGCGCCGAGGTCTCGGCCGCCACCGGGCTCGACGTCCTCCGCACCCGCGACACCGACACGTACGGCGCACCGATGCGCCAGTGGTTCTTCCGACTCGGCGGGGTGGTGCTCGAGCTCGTCGCGCCCCAGGAGCCGAGTGGTGACGGGCCGGCCCGGTACTTCGGCCTCGCCCTCACCGTCGCCGACCTCGACACGCTGCCCGAGCGCTTCGGCCAACACCTCGGCCGGGTGAAGGACGCGGTTCAGCCCGGCCGGCGCATCGCCACCCTGCGACACAAGGACCTCGGCCTCTCGATACCGATCGCGTTCATGTCGCCCGAGCCCCAGCCGGCGAGTCCCCGATGACGGCCTAGGGTCGCCTCGCATGCTCGACCACGTCTTCACCGACGCCATCGGCGCGCTGCGGGACGCCATGGAGAGCGCCTTCCTGGAGCGCCAGGCCTTCGAGGAGCGCTTCCAGGCCGACGTGCTGCTGGGCGACCTGACGTGGGAGACGTCCTACAGCCTCCCCGGCGAAGGCCTGCCGCCCCGCACCCGGGCCGACATCAGCCTGGACTGGCCCACCTGGGCCCAGAGCTCCTACCGCTCGTGGTACATCGGCGAGCCGTTCGAGGAACCGCCCCGCATCGAGATCGAGATCGTGATGCGGGTGCAGCGGCTGGCCTCGGCCCCCGACCCGAACCGCGTGCTCGCCGTGCTCCCCCAGGCCAGTTCCCCCATCGGCGAGGAGCGCCTCCAGCGATCGGGCCCCACCCTCGAGACCGTCTTCGACAACGAGATGGAGGCGGGCGAGTACGCCATCGAGGTCAGCTACGAGGGTTCCTACGAGCTGGCCGAGGCGGTGCTGGCCGACGGGTCCGTGCTCGACGACCACTTCGGCGCCATGGGCGGCTGGATCGCCTCCACCCTGGTGCGGTTGGGCGACCTCACCTTCGACTACCTGCCGGCCGAGGAGGGCGACGATGGCTGAACCCGAGGTGCTGGCGTCCGGGTACGAGCTCACCGAAGGACCCCGGGTCGACGCCGACGGGCGGATCTGGTTCACCGATGCCCTCGGCGGTGGTGTGCACCGCTGGGCCGACGGCGAGGTGGAGACGATCGTGCCCAAGCGTCGAGGGGTGGGCGGCCTCGCTCTGCACGCCGACGGCGGGGTGCTCGTGGGAGGCAGGAACCTCGTGCACGTGCATCCCGACCGCGACGACCAGGTCGTCTTCGAACCACCAGAGGGCGTGGTCGGGTTCAACGACATGTGCGCGACCGCCGACGGCTCGGTCCTCGTCGGTGCGCTCCGGTACCACCCGTTCCTCGGCGGCGAACCGGAACCGGGCGAGTTCTGGTTCCTGCGGGCTCGTGCGGGCGGCGACGCTTCGCCCGAGATGGTTCTGGACGGGATCTCGTTGCCCAACGGCTGCGGGCCGTCGCCCGACGGCACCACCCTCTACGCCTGCGACTACGGGACCGGCGAGGTGCACGCCCTCACCGACGGCGGTGCGCGGGTGTTCGCCCGGACACCCAACGGCGAGGCCGACGGGCTGGCCGTCGACCACGAGGGTGGCGTGTGGGTGGCGCTCGGAAACGGCGAGGCCATAGTCGGCTATTCGCCCGATGGCGAGCTTCGCCACACCGTCGACCTGCCCGGCCGCTTCGTGGCCAGCCTCGCCTTCGACGGCGCCGACGCCATGATCGTGGCCACCGCCAACAGCGCCGCCCACCCCGGCGCCGTGCTGCGGCTGGCCGCCCCCGTCCCCGGCCCGATCCACCACTCGGCGAGGATCTGATCGGCGCCTCCTACACGGGGACCGTCAGCTCCACGGTGATCCCGGCCTCCGCCGTCCCCGACGCGGTGGCGACCTGCTGGGTGCTGCCGTCGGCGAACACCATGTCGCGGTCGAGCGACGTCCGGGCCATGTTCGACACGCTCTGCTCGTAGCCGTCGGTGGCGTACACCCTGGTGCACGTCGCCTCCGGGAGGGCGAGCTGCGAGATGAGGACCGGTTCGCCGCCGCCGGTGGCGTCGTCGAGGCTGGCGTAGACCTCGAAGTGGATGTGGGGCCAGCGGCCCGGGTACGCGGCAGGGAAGATGCTGGCGAAGGTGGCCCGTCCGTCGGCATCGGTCTCCTGCACACCACGCAGGTAGTTCTCGTTCGTCACCCCGTCGGAGTACATCGAGTAGCGCCCCTCCCGGTCGCAGTGCCACACGTAGACAGCCGCTCCCGCCATGGCGGCGCAGTCCTTGGCCGTGTCGGCGACTCTGAGGTTGACGGTGAGGGGCACGCCCTCGGCGACGGTGTCCGACGAACCGAAGCTCGAGGTGATGTCGCGCCGCACGACACCGCTCTCGCTCAGCGCGTCAGGCCCGTTGGAGCCGTCGCCGGGGAAGGGGCCGGCCGTCTCGGTTGGGATGGGGGCGCAGTCGCCGCCGGAGTCGGTTCGGGCGCTCGTGCCTGTGGCGTTGGCGGTGCTGGTGGTCGAGGTCGACGCCGTGTCGTCGCCGGAGCCGCACCCGACCAGCGCCACCAGGCCGACGCCAGCCAGGAGCTGAAGGGCCCGGCGCCGCTCCATCATCCGGGGCAGGTCGATGGCCAGCCCTCCGTCGTGGTCGTGGTGGTCGTGGTCCATGGGACGAGCATGCACGACGAACCTGGGAGGTGGCTGTGGGGCAGCTGGGTCGGCGCGACGTGGAACAAAGGTGTCTTCCTTCGTGTGGAAGCTCCGAAAGATTTTCACGAAGGGGGTTTCGTCTCGACCCACGGTGGGGTATTCTACGAACTGATGTTCGTGGCGACGGAGTCCGAGGTGGTGGCCGATCGGTTGGAGGCCGACGTGGCCGCCGCTGCGGGCCTGTGGCATGTGGCCTGCGCCCAGGTGGTGAAGGTGCTCGCCTCAGTGCTGGAGACCGAGGCGTGGCAGGGCGGGGGGATCCGTTCGATCCAGCAGTGGGCGATGTTGCACTGCGGGGTGTCCAGCGCCCATGCCCACCAACTGGTGGCCATGGCCCGAGGGTTGGGCGAACGGCCCCACACCGCCGAGCGGTTCACGGCCGGGGCGCTGTCCGGTGACCAGGTGAAGGTGATCGTGTCGGCCGCGCCGGCCCATGTTGACGCGGAGGTGGCCGAACTGGCCTCCACCTTGTCGGTGCCCCAGTTGTCCCGGGCGTTGCGCCGCTACAACTGGACACCAGTCGACCAGGCCGACCCCGAGGTCGAAGAGGAACGGCGGGTGCGGTTCGGGTCCACCGAGACCGGCGGCTGGTCCCTCCACGCGTTGTTGCCCGCTGATGAGGGCGCCGTGGTCGAAACGGTGCTGCGCACCATGCAGGACCGCCTGTTCCGGGCCAACGGCGCCGAGCACCCCGATGAGGTCACCTGGGCTGATGCGTTCCTGGCCATGGCTGATGCCGCCGCCACCGCCGACGGGGCCGGGCGGGCCCACCGGGACCGGTACGTGACCTTGGTCCACCTGGAGGTCCCCGCCGGGGGTGCGACCCCGGTGGCCCGGTTGCACATGGGCTCGATCCTGCCCGACAGCCTGCGCCGCTACGTGACCTGTGACGCCACCATGCGCCCGGTCACCGAGATCGGCGGGGTCCCGGTCAACGTGGGCCGGGCCCAACACATCGTCCCCGACCGCACCCGCCGCCTCATCGAACACCGCGACGGGGGCTGTCGGGTCCCCGGCTGTGCCAGCCGGGTCGTCCAGGTCCACCACGTCATCCACTGGGAAGACAAAGGGCCCACCGACACCGCCAACCTGTGCGCCCTGTGCCCCGCCCACCACCGCATGCACCACCACGGCCGCCTCGGCATCACCGGGAACGCCGACCACCCCGACGGGCTCACCTTCTCCGACCACCGCGGCCGACCCCTCAACCGGGCCGGACCCGCACCCCCCAGCCCCGACACCCCCCGGCCCACCGGAGCATGGAACCACCCCACCGGTGAGACCCTCAGCCGCCACGACCTCCACTTCAACGAACCACCTGCCGCCTGAGCGCCCGTAGGCTCGCCGGCCATGACCGACGTCGTGCTGACCGAGGTGGCCGACCGGGTGGCCACCATCACCCTCAACCGGCCCGAGGCCCGCAACGCCCTCTCGACCGAACTGCTGCGGGCGCTGCCCCGGGTGATCGGCGAGGCCGACCAGCGCGAGGACGTCGACGTGATCATCCTCACCGGAGCCGATCCCGCCTTCTGCGCCGGGCTCGACCTCAAGCAACTCGGCTCTGACGGCGGGCCTCTCCGGGCCAGCGGCGCCACCGGGGGCGCGGAGCGGGCTCAGCGTGGTCCCATGCCGCCGACCACCAAGCCGGTGATCGGGGCGGTCAACGGCGCCGCCGTCACCGGCGGGTTCGAGATCGCCCTCAACTGCGACCTGCTGGTGGCGTCGGAGCGGGCCCGCTTCGCTGACACCCACGCCCGGGTCGGTCTCCAGCCGGGTTGGGGGCTGTCCGTGCTGCTGCCCCAGGCGGTCGGGGTGCGTCGGGCCCGGGAGATGAGCGCCACCGGCAACTTCATCGACGCGCAGACCGCCCTGGCGTGGGGGCTCGTGAACCACGTGGTCCCCCACGACGAGCTGCTCGGCTTCTGCCGCTCGCTGGCCGCCGACATCGTGTCCAACGACCAAGCCGCCGTGCGCCGCCTGCTCGCCACCTACCGGGAAGGCGCCGAGGGCACCGTCGCCGAGGCGTGGGAGCTCGAGGACCGGGTGGCCGCCGACTGGCAGGGCCAGTCCGGCCCCGACCCGGCCGAGATCGAACGCCGCCGCCAGGGCATCCTCGAACGAGGCCGCGCGCAGATCTGACCGCGTTCAACCGGCACCGCGAGAGCGCCACCGAGGCGACGATCCTCGCGCTGCTGCCGCCGGTGGGCGGTGGGAGACTTCAAGAGGTGATCCCGAAGTCCGCCCGGCGGGCGGCGGCAGTGCTGGCGGTCCTCGCCCTCACGGCCGGCTGCCGGGGTGATGACAGCAACCCCGAGGTAACGCCCGGCGAATTGTGTGGCGGCAGCGGGCGAGCGTCGTGGACGTGCGGGCGCCGAAACCGTTCCTGTTGCCCGGCCCACGGGCCCCGCGAGCGGCGGTCCTGACCACCGTCAGCCTGCCCGAAGAGGAACGGCTCCAGGCTCCATTGTCGCCGGAGGACAGCGCCCAGACCCTGTGGGCAGATCCGGATAGGAACGATCCGATGGCCGGCCCCATGCTGCTGGTCGGGCGCACCTCCATCTCGGACACCGAGGGCGAGCTGCCACTGAAGGGCCGGAAGGTCGACATCGGCCAGCCGGACGCCGTGCTCGGGCGACGAGGGCCGCTGACGTTCGTAACCTGGCGCCTCCCGCTGTCGCCGACCATCAGCTGCGGCTGCAATCAGACGGCGATCGTGGCCGGGCGCCAGCTCAGCGAGGCAACTGTCCTCGCCGCCGCCCGATCGGCTCGGCCGTTGAGCCAGCGGCCGACCATCACCGCGAAGGGCGTCCCCGAGGGCCTGCGCTCCCTCGGCACCCTCCCCGGGCTGGGCCACGCGGACCGTTGGCACAACATCGACCAGAGCATGGAGGTGTTGTTGGACGACACCGTCGTGGGGCTCAGAGTCTTCGGGGGAGACGCCCGCCTCGTGCCCCACCTCCGGTTCTGGACAGCCGGGCACAGATACCTCATGTACGACACGTTCTCCCGGGTGAGCCGAGCCGAGGGCAGCGTCATCGTGACGACCCAGTGGGGGAAGACGGCGCCCAGCCAGCCGGATGTCGACGCGCTGCTCGCCTCGCTGCGCTCGGCGACGAGAGCCGACGTCGCCGTGGCGCTGCGGCGAGCCCTCGAGCGACCGGTGGACGCCGCTGACCGGTGCATGAGCGGCACATCGAGCTCGTCGGCGGCGACGTTCGCCGGATCGGCCGGACGCGGTCGCTGGTCGGTCACCCTCGAGCAGCGAGAGGGCCGCTTCTCCAGCTACTGCAGCGGCATCAGCTACGGGACAGATCTCGACGGCGCGGGCGGGGGTGGTGGTGGACCCATGGGACCACCATCCGCTCCCTCAGCGATACGCGTGCTTAGCACGGACAGCGGAAAGCACTCCTCCGGGGAGCGGTTGGTCGTCGTCTTCGGCGATGTGCCGGCCACCGTCACCGCGTGCAAATGACCTTGGTCAATAGCGCCCCGGTCGACGGACAGCTGGCCGACACCGGTGCCGCCCCTGGCCGTCGCTGGTTCGCGGCGGCCGCCACCGACCGCCCTCCCGAGGGAATCGGACCCCGGACCATCACCCTCGTCGGCTTGGACGCCCACGGTCGCGAGGTCTCCCGCTTCACCCTGGGATAGCGACAGGTTCGGCTGGTCGGGCGGTGGCGGTGGCCTCGGCTGGCCCGCCGACGCCCGGGCCGGCGACGGTGCGAGGCTGGTCGTCGTGCGCCGGCTCTGGTGGGTGGCATTGGCTGTGGTGCTGGCAGGGTCGGTGGCGTGCGGCACCGAGCGGGCGGAGAGGGGCGACGCCGAGCGGATCTGGCAGCAGAGCGACCCGTGGGTGCGGGTCGGCGCTCCGGATCCCCTGCTGCTGCCCGGGTCCGACCCACCGGCCGGGACCATCCTCGCCTCGCTGACCCTTCCGCAGGAACCCGCTCTCCCGGCGACCGGGGCGGCCGATAGCGCCCAGACGCTGTGGGCGGATCCCGACGAGGACGATCCCCTTGACGGCCCGGCGCTCCTGGTGGGCCGGACGTCGATCGCCGACGAGGGCGACTTCCTCCGTGAGGGACGCCCGTTCGACCTCGCCGGCCGACCGGCCCGCCTCGAGCATCGAGGTCCGGTGACGATCATCTCCTGGAGGCTCGACGTTCCCAGCGAGGTCTGCATCGAGTGCGAGCAATCGGCGGTCGTGGCGGGGCGTGGGCTCTCGGAGTCGGAAGTCACCGCCGCGGCGCGAGCGGCTCAGCCCAGCGAGCTCCGGCCCACCACGGATCCCGGGGCGGTGCCGGCCGGCCTCCGGTCGCTGGGCACCATGCCGGGGATGGGCCAGGACCAGCGCTGGTACGAGCTCTGGGAGCAGCTCCACCTGGACTCCTCCGGTGACCGATTCAGGGTGAGGATGGTCGAGGGCGATCCCCGGCTGCTCCCGCACCTCCGGTTCTGGGTCGCCGCTGGCCGGAGCCTCGCCGTTCCGGATCCGCTCCACGCCGACGTCATCGCCGTGGGCGACCGGGTTGCCATCGTCGAACAGCTCAGCGGGCGACCGGACTACGGGCTGGAGACCTTCATCGCTTCGTTCACCGACGCCAGCGAGGACGAGGCACGAGCCGCCCGCCGGCGGGTGATCGAGCGTCCCGCTGACGCTGCCGACGAGTGCAGCGAGGGCGTCACCGGGGAAGTCAAGACGGTGACCACGTTCGCCGGAGCCCTCGACGATGTCCGGTGGTCGCTCACGGTCTCCGGAGACGACCGCGGCGAGGCGTGGTGCTACCTGTTCGACTGGGGTTCCGCGCGGGAGGTGGCGACCGGAGGCGGTGGCGGCCGTCCCGCCCAGCCGCCGGCGGAGCCGTCCGCGGTCCGCATCCTCGGCGGCGTGACCGAACGCGCCGTTGGTGAGCAGCCGATCACGCTCGTCCTCGGCGACGCTCCGGCGGGGGCCACCCGGGTGGCGGTCGCCGTGCCTGGCAACGGCGTGGTGGACGCCCAACTGGCCGACGTGGGGCCGGCGTCGGACCGCCGCTGGTTCGCGATCGCGATCAGGCTCGAGGCGGAGCTCCCCGAGGCAATCCAGTCCACCGCAGTCGCCTACGACGCCGCCGGCGAGGAGATCGCCCGCAGCGGGCCGGGCTGACTCCCCGCCCCGAGCGAGCCTGGTCAGGCGGTGGCGCTGGCTTCGCGGTCCTTGGCCACCTCGTCGAGGTCGGCGTACTCCTCGCCGGTGTCGACCCAGTCCTCGAACTGGGTGACGCCGAGGGTGTCGAAGCGCTTGCGCAGCCAGCCGTCGTTGGCGTCGAGCAGGCCGAGCTTCTTGGTGTTCGGCACGATCTTCGAGAACAGGAGCTGCTGGAACGGGTCCTGGTTCTTCACCTCGGCGGGCACGTCGAACAGCCGGATGGCCTCCTTGACGTCGACCCCCATTCGCTCCCACACCTCCTGCTGGAGGAAGCGGTCCCGCATGCGCACGGCCGCCTCGAAGGCGAACTCCTGGCGCTCGAGCATCTCGGCGTCGGTCAGGCCTTCGTAGAACTCCTTGAGCGACAGCACGCCGAAGGCCACGTGGCGGGCCTCGTCGCTCATCACGTAGCGGAGGAGCTGCTTGAGGAGCGGGTCGGGTGTGGTCTGGTGGGCCATGCCGAAGGCGGCGAGGGCCAGGCCCTCCACCATGATCTGCATGCCCAGGTAGGTCATGTCCCAGCGGCTGTCGTTGATGATGTCGTCGAGCAGCATCTTGAGGTGCGAGTTGATCGGGTAGTGGCCCGACAGCTTGGTGTCGAGGTACTTGGCGAAGACCTCGACGTGGCGGGCCTCGTCCATCACCTGGGTGGCGGCGTAGTACTTGGCGTCGATCCACGGCACCGTCTCGACGATCTTGGCGGTGCACAGCAGGGCGCCCTGCTCGCCGTGCATGAACTGCGACAGCGACCAGTTCTGGTTCTCCATCGCCATCTGGAGCCATTCCTTCTCGCCCCACTTCTCGAACACGGAACCGGTGAGGTCGATGCCGGCGTCGGCCATGCCCTGGAGGCGCATCTCCATGACCGCCCGGGCGAACTGCTCCTGGTCGACCTCGATGGACCAGTCGAGGTCGGTCTCGCCGTTCCACTGGGAGTGCTTGGCCTTCTCGTAGAGCTTGTTGAGCGCCGGCCGCTTCCCCTTCTCGTAGTCCCAGGTGAAGATGGCGTCGGCGTTGTCGGCCACGGTGTGGAGGGCCTCGTCGACGTCGGTGTTCGTGATGGCGAGGATGGCGGAGAGGTCGTTGACCTCTCCGCGTCCGAGGATCTCTGCGTCGGTGGCCATGGTCAGCCTTCCTTTGTGGAGGTGGTGGTCGAAGGGGTCGAGAGCGGGTCACCGCCGTGGAGGGCGGTGACCAGGTGGGCGATGAGCTGCTCCCACGGCCCGCCGGCGGGCAGCTCGACGTCGAGGGCCTCGAACAGCAGGAAGCCGAACCCGACGGCGTGGCAGAACGTGACGAGGGCGGCGGTGTCGAGCTCGGTGGAGATGCCGCCGCCGGCCTTGGCCGCCTCGATGATGTCGGTGAGGCGGTCGTGGCGCTCGGCGATCCGCTGGCGCAGCATGTCGGCCACCGCAGGGTCGCGCCGGGCGGCCACGAACGCCTCGAGCAGCAGGGCCTGGCCCGGGCGCGGCGTGCGGTCGACGAGGTGGCTGCCAGCGATGGTGAGGATGTCCTCGGCGTGGCCCTCGAAGCGGTGGTCGGCGAAGAGGGCGTCGAGCTGGTCCGAGGCGCAGGCGTCGAGCGCGGACACCAATAGGTCGGCCTTGCCGGCGTAGCGGTTGTAGATGGCCCCGGTGGTGACGCCGGCCCGGCGGGCGATCTCGGCGACGCCCGCACCCTCGTAGCCCCGCTCGGCGAACACCTCGGCGGCGGCATCGAGCAGGCGGCGACCGATGGCGTCGGTGGGGGGCCCGGAGGAAGGGTCCGGGACGACGGCGACGACAGACATCGCCGTGACAATAACTGTCATTATTGGACGCTGTCCAGGGGTGGCGACCCATGTCACAGCTCCCCCGGCACCGCCGCGGCCTCCGCTGTAGCGTGCGGCGATGCCGCCGGCGCGCGGTGGCAGACCACAAGGGGAGATGCACGTGCGGCAACGACGTTGGTTCGGCCTCCTGGCCGTCCTGTTCGCCTTCGGCCTGCTCGGCACCGCCTCCGCCTGCAGCAGCAGCGACGGCGGCGGCGATGCCGCCACCTGCGAGGGCAAGACCGGCGACGCCGCCACCACCAAGGCGCCCGGCGGCAGCGACGATCCCGACGGCAGCGGGAAGAAGGTCGGCCTCGTGTTCGACGTCGGCGGCAAGGGCGACAAGTCCTTCAACGACTCGGCCTCGGCCGGTCTCGAAGCGGCCGCCGAGAACATGGGCGTCGAGGCCAAGTCGCTCGAGCCCAACGCCGACGGCTCCAACCGCGGCGAGCTGATGCGCTCGCTGGCCGAGGGCGACTACGAGATGATCATCGGCGTCGGGTTCGCCTTCGCCGAGGACATGGCCGCCATCGCCAAGGACTTCCCCGACATCGAGTTCGCCATCATCGACGGCGTGGTCGAGGCCGACAACGTCACCTCGCTGCTGTTCGCCGAGGAGGAGGGCTCCTACCTCGTGGGCGCGGAGGCCGCCCTCAAGTCGAAGACCGGCAAGATCGGCTTCGTCGGCGGCGTGGAGGGCGACCTCATCAAGAAGTTCCAGGCCGGCTTCGAGGCCGGGGCCAAGGCGGCCAGGGACGACATCGAGATCGAGTCGAAGTACATCGCCCCCGACGGTGACTTCTCCGGCTTCGACGACGCCGCCAAGGGCAAGACCATCGCCGCCGGGCTCTACGAGAACGGGGCCGACGTGGTGTACCACGCCGCCGGGAAGTCCGGCCTCGGGGTGTTCGAGGCGGCCGTGGACGCCGACCGCCTGGCCATCGGCGTCGACTCCGACCAGTACCTCACCGCCGACGACGACCAGCAGAAGTGCATCCTCACCTCGATGCTGAAGCGGGTCGACACCGCCGTCTACGACGCCATCGTCGACTACGTCGACGGCTCGCTGAAGGGTGGGATCGTCACCAACGACCTCAAGACCGGCGGGATCGACTACTCCACCTCCGGCGGCCAGCTCGCCGACAAGGACAAGATCGACGACTACAAGCAGGACATCATCGACGGCAAGATCGAGGTGCCGACCGAGCCGTGACCACCCGGCCCCGTCGTGGCTGACGCTCCGGCCGTCGAGCTCGCCGGCATCATCAAGCGCTTCCCGGGGGTGGTGGCCAACCGCGACGTCGACCTGAGGGTGGCGGCGGGCACGATCCACGCCGTGGTCGGCGAGAACGGCGCCGGCAAGTCCACCCTCATGAACATCCTCTACGGGATGCAACGCCCCGACGGGGGCGAGATCCGGGTGGACGGGGAGGTGGTCTCGTTCCGCAGCCCGACCGACGCCATCCGCGCCGGCATCGGGATGGTCCACCAGCACTTCATGCTGGCCGACAACCTGACCGTCACCGAGAACGTCATCCTCGGCGCCGAGCCCAGCCGGTGGGGGCGCATCGACTTCGGTGCCGCCCGGGCCCGCATCGCCGAGCTGGGCGACCGCTACGGCCTGGTGGTCGACCCCGACGCGATGGTGGAGGACCTCGGCGTCGGAGAGCGCCAGCGGGTGGAGATCATCAAGGTGCTCTATCGGGGCGCACGCACGCTCATCCTCGACGAGCCCACCGCCGTCCTGGTGCCCCAGGAGGTGGACGACCTCTTCCGCAACCTGGGTGACCTGAAGGCCGAGGGCATCACCATCGTCTTCATCTCGCACAAGCTCGACGAGGTCCTGGCGCTGGCCGACACCATCACCGTGATCCGGGCCGGTACCACCGTGGCCACCGTGGCCCCGACCGAGGTCACCGCCGGCCGACTGGCCGAGCTCATGGTCGGCAGCGAGCTCCCCACGCCCGAGACGCGCGAGACCACCGTCACCGAGGACTTGGCCCTCGTCCTCGATGGCGTGACCGTGCTCGCCCCGGGAGGGCGCCGCGAGCTCGACGACGTCAACCTGTCGGTGCGCCGCGGGGAGATCGTCGGCGTCGCCGGGGTGGAGGGCAACGGCCAGGCCGAGTTGATCGACGCGGTGATGGGCCTGCGGGTGGTCGACGCCGGCCGGGTGGAGCTGGGGGGGGAGGACGCCACCGCGTGGTCGACCCGCAAGCGCCGGGAGGCCGGCCTCGGCTACGTGCCCGAGGACCGCCACCGCCACGGGCTCCTGCTCGACGCCCCGCTGTGGGAGAGCGCGGTGCTCGGCCACCAGACCACCGCGCCCAACGCGAAGGGTCCGTGGATCGACCGGTCCGGGGCCCGCCACCGGTGCGAGGAGGTGGTGGAGGACTTCGACGTGCGCACACCGTCGATCGACGTGGCCGCCCACGCCCTGTCGGGGGGCAACCAGCAGAAGCTGATCACCGGCCGGGAGCTGACCGCCGAGCCGAAGGTGCTCATCGCCGCCCACCCCACCCGGGGCGTCGACGTCGGCGCCCAGGCCGCCATCTGGGACCAGCTCCGCGACGCCCGCGGCGCGGGGTTGGCGACGCTGCTGATCTCGGCCGACCTGGAGGAGCTGATCGGGCTGTCGGACTCGCTCCTCGTACTGTCCCGCGGCCGCATCGTGGCCCGGCTCGACCCGGCCACCGCCACCCCCACCCAGCTCGGCGCCCACATGACCGGGGCGGCCGGATGAAGGTGGTGCGGACCCTGGCGGCGCCGGCCCTGGCCCTGGCCCTGGCGCTGGTGGTGTCGGCCGTCGTGCTCCAGCTGTCGGGCAACGCCCCCGGCGACATCCTCGATGTCATCGCCAAGCAGGGCTTCACCGTCCGCTCGGCGGTGGCCACCTCGAACCGGGCCGCGCCCTACTACCTGGCCGGTGTGGCCGTGGCCATCGGCTTCAAGATGAACCTATTCAACATCGGGGTGGAGGGCCAGTACCGGGTGGCGGCCCTGGTGGCGGCCGGGGCCGGAGCTGCGGTGCACCTGCCGGCGCCCCTCCACGTGGCCGTGGTGCTCATCGCCGCCATGGCCGTCGGGATGGCCTGGGCCGCCATCGCCGGGATCCTCCGGGCCCGCCGGGGCGTGAGCGAGGTGATCTCCACCATCATGCTCAACGCCATCGCCTTCGGGGTCACCCCGTACCTGCTCGAGCGGTTCTTCCGCGCCCCCAAGGCCAACGCCGCCGACTACGCCAAGGTCACCCGCACCATCGCCCCGTCGGGCCGCCTGCCCACCCTCGATCCGGTGCTCCGGGCGGTCGGCATCGACCCGCCGCAGGGCACGAGCCTCGGCTCCTTCGTGTTCGTGGCGGTGGCGGTGGGCGTCGCCTACTACGTGGTGGTGTGGCGCACCCGGTTCGGGTTCGACCTCCGCGCCACCGGCAGCAACCCCTCGGCCGCCCGGGCCAGCGGGGTCGACGCCCGCCGCATGATCATCACCGCCATGGCCCTCTCCGGGGCGGTCGCCGGACTGGTCGGCCTCAGCCGGATCCTGAACGACACCGGCTACTACTCGGCCGACGTGGTGGTGCGGGGCCTCGGCTTCACCGGCATCGCCGTGGCCCTGCTCGGCCGCAACCACCCGGTGGGCATCGCCTTCGGGGCGCTGCTGTGGGCGTTCATGGACGTGCTCCAGACCCCGCTGGCCCGGGCCGAGCTCCCGAAGGAGATCGTCGCCATCATGCAGGGCACCATCGTGCTGTCCGTGGTGGTGGCCTACGAGGTGGTGCGGCGGATCGCTCAACGCCAGGAGGCAGCCACCATCGCCCGCCAGGACCCGCCGTTGACCTCGGGCGCGACGCCCGCACCCACCCCGGCGTCGGCATGACCGCGGTCGAGCGGCCGGCGGCGCCCGAGGCGGAGTCGGCCGGGACCGCCCCGGCCCCGGCGAAGGGGCGGTGGGCCGGCCTACCGCTCTCGGTGCGCTGGACGGCTCTCGCCCTCGGTGGCGTGCTGCTGCTGTCGATCGTGCGGGAGGTCACCGGGGCCGGGCCGCTCACCGGGGTCAGCACGTTCCGCTCGGCCCTGCAGCTCTCCATCCCCATCGCCCTCGCCGGCCTCGGCGGGCTGTGGGCCGAGCGGGCCGGGGTGGTCAACATCGGGCTCGAGGGGATGATGATCCTCGGCACGTGGTTCGGGGCGTGGGGGGGCATCCAGTTCGGGCCGTGGCAGGGCGTGTTGCTGGGCATGGCCGGCGGCGCCCTCGGCGGCCTGCTCCACGCCGTGGCCACCGTGTCCTTCGGCGTCGACCACATCGTGTCGGGGGTGGCCATCAACCTCCTCGGCGACGGCCTGACCCGCTTCCTCACGAACGCGGCCTACGAGGGCTCCGACAAGGCCTCGCCCTCGGTGCCCCGCGTCGTGCCCAGCTTCGACGTGCCCGTCGTGTCCAGCGGGGCCGAGAGCCTGGCCGGCCAGGGCCGGTTCTTCCTGTCCGACCTGGCCCGCATCGTTCAGGGCCTCACCAGCGATGTATCGCTACTGGTGGTGCTCGGCCTCGCCCTCTTCCCGCTGACGTTCTGGGTGCTGTGGCGCACGCCGCTCGGCCTGCGGCTGCGGGCGGTGGGCGAGGACCCGGTGGCGGCCGAGTCCCTCGGCGTGCGGGTGTACTCGATGAAGTACCTGGCCGTCACCATGTCGGGGGCGCTGGCCGGACTCGGCGGGGTCACCCTCGTCTACGTCTTCGGCAAGCAGTTCCAGGTCAACCAGACCAACGGGCGGGGCTTCATCGGCCTGGCCGCCATGATCTTCGGGAACTGGCGGCCCGGTGGCCTGGCCCTCGGCGCCGGCCTGTTCGGCTTCACCGACTCGCTGCAGAGCCAGACCGACGAGACCGCCCACGCCCTCCTCCTGTTCGTGGCCGTCGTCTTCGCGCTGCTGGCGGTGCGGGCCCTGGTGAAGGGGCGGCGCCGAGCGGCCGGCCTCATCGCCGCGGCCGCCGCCGGCGTGTTCGCCTGGTACCAGCTCAGCGACGAGGTGCCGACCGAGTTCATCCCCTTCTTCCCCCACGTGGCCACCCTGCTCGTGCTCGTGTTCGCCACCCAGCGGCTGCGGCCCCCGGCCGCCGACGGTCGGGTGTACCGACGCGGCGGCAGCGGGTGAACGTCGACTGGCCCGCCCTCCGGGCGGCGGCGGTGGAGGCTGCCGGGCGGGCGTACGCGCCGTACTCCTCGGTGCGGGTCGGCGCCGCCGGGCTGGTCGACGACGGCCGGGTGGTGCGGGGCTGCAACGTGGAGAACGCGTCCTACGGGCTGACCCTCTGCGCCGAGTGCGGGCTGGTGAGCGACCTCGCCGTCAGCGGCGGCGGGCGGCTGGTGGCGGTGTCGGTGGTGGCCGGCGACGGCGCCTACCTCGCCCCCTGCGGGCGCTGCCGCCAGCTCCTGTACGAGGCGGGCGGCGCCGATCTGCTGGTCGACACCGGCGACGGCGGACCGACGACCCTCGGCCGGCTCCTGCCGGACGCGTTCGGCCCCGACGACGTCGCCGCCAGGGCCGACCCCGGCCTCGAGCCGTAGTGGCCACCGACGTCCTCGACGTGCTGCGCACCAAGCGCGACGGCGGCGCGCTGACCGACGAGCAGATCGCCTTCTTCCTCGACGGCTACACCGCCGGGTCCATCGCCGACGAGCAGGCCGCCGCCCTCCTGATGGCCATCGTGTGGCGCGGCCTCGACGCCCGCGAGCTGGGCACGTGGACGGCGGCCATGATCGCCTCCGGGGAGCGCCTCGACCTGTCCTCGGTGGGCCGGCCCACCGTCGACAAGCACTCCACCGGCGGTGTGGGCGACAAGGTGTCGCTCGCCCTGGTGCCGCTCGTGGCCGCCTGCGGCGCGGCGGTGCCCCAGCTCTCGGGGCGGGGCCTCGGCCACACCGGCGGCACCCTCGACAAGCTCGAGTCCATCCCCGGCTGGCGGGCGGAGCTGTCCAACGCCGAGGTGGTCGCTCAGCTCGGCGAGGTGGGTGCGGTGATCTGCGCTGCCGGTGACGAGCTGGCCCCGGCCGACCGCAAGCTCTACGCCCTACGCGACGTCACCGCCACCGTGGAGGCGATACCGCTGATCGCCAGCTCGATCATGGCCAAGAAGATCGCCGAGGGCACGGACGCCCTCGTGCTGGACGTGAAGGTCGGCGTCGGCGCGTTCCTCCCGTCGCTCGACCGGGCCCGTCTCCTGGCCGAGACCATGGTGGGGCTCGGCGCCGAGCACGGGGTGCGCACCGTCGCCCTGCTCACCGACATGGAAGCGCCGCTCGGGCGGGCCTGCGGCAACGGCCTCGAGGTGGTCGAGGCGATCGAGGTGCTCCAGGGCGGCGGCCCGGCCGACGTCCGGGCGTTGACCCTGGCCCTGGCCACCGAGATGCTGTCGCTCGCCGGTCTCGCCGCCGCCGACCCGACGTCCGCCCTCGACGACGGCTCGGCCATGGCCACCTTCGACCGCATGGTCCGCGCCCAGGGCGGCGATCCCGAGGCGCCGCTCGAGCAGGCCGAGCATGTGCGCACCGTCCCCTCCCCCGCCGCCGGGTTCGTGCGGCACCTCGACGCCCGGGCCGTGGGCGTCGCCGCGTGGCGCCTCGGTGCCGGGCGGGCCCGCAAGGAGGATCCCGTCAGCGCGGCGGCCGGGGTCGTGTGCCTGGCCAAGCCGGGCAACGCCGTGGAGGAGGGCCAGCCCCTCCTCGAGCTGCACACCGAGGACGACGTCCGCTTCGACGCCGCCGTGGCTGCCCTCGCCGGCGCCGTCGAGATCGGCCCCGAACCACCCGAGCCCCGGCCCCTCGTCCTCGACCGCATCGCCTGATGCTCGACCCCTGCCAGCTCGACGCATGGGATCGGGACGGGTTCCTCGTGCTGACCGGCTTCGCCGATCCGGCCGACTGCGCCGAGCTCGTGGCCAGGGCCGAAGCGATCGTGGCCGCCTTCGACGCCGCCACCATCTCGGTGTTCTCGACGTCGGAGCAGACCCGCACGTCCGACGAGTGGTTCCTGTCCTCGGGCGGTGAGGTGCGGTGCTTCTTCGAGGAGGACGCGTTCGACGGCGCCGGCCGCCTGGTTGTGCCCAAGGAGCGGGCCATCAACAAGATCGGCCACGCCCAGCACGACCTGGACCCGGTCTTCGACCGGTTCACCCGCACGCCGGTGCTGGCGGCGGTGGCCGCCGACCTCGGCTTCGGCGACCCGTTGCTGGTCCAGTCCATGTCCATCTTCAAGCAGCCCCGCATCGGCGGGGAGGTGGGCTGCCACCAGGACGCCGCCTTCCTCTTCACCGACCCGCCTTCGGTGGTGGGCTTCTGGTTCGCGCTGGAGGACGCCATCGTCGACAACGGCTGCCTGTGGGCCGAACCGGGCGGCCACCGGGGACCGCTTCGCCAGCGGTTCCTGCGGGTCGGACCGACGGACGCCGACGGCACCCGGTTCGAGCCGCTCGACGCGACGCCGCTGCCCGAGCCCGGTGCCGCCGGCGCCCTGGTCCCGCTGGAGGCGCCGGCGGGCACGCTCGTGGTGCTCCACGGCCTGCTCCCCCACTGGTCCGGCCCCAACCGCTCCGACCGGTCGCGCCACGCCTACTCGGTCCACGTGATCGAGGGCGGGGCCGACTACCCGGACAACAACTGGCTCCGGCGCCCGCCGGAGCTACCCCTCCGAGGGTTCTGACCGGTCGGTCTCCCCATCCCCGCCCGGCAGGGTCGCCGGTACCATGCCCCGATGAGCGATCGCCCCACCCCCGAGGCGATCCGCCGGACCCCCAAGGTCCTCCTCCACGACCACCTCGACGGCGGCCTGCGGCCGACGACGGTGGTGGAGCTGGCCGCCGAGCACGGCTACGACGACCTCCCCACCACCGACCCCGGCGAGCTGGGGGCGTGGTTCGGCGCCGGCGCCAACCGCCGCGACCTCGACCTCTACCTGGAGACCTTCACCCACACCACCGGAGTGATGCAGCACCGCGACGCCATCGAGCGGGTGGCGGCCGAGTGCGCCGAGGACCTCGCCGACGACGGGATCGTCTACGCCGAGGTGCGCATGGCCCCCGAGCTGTGCCTCGAGGCGGGGCTCACCCTCGACGAGGCGATCGGGGCGATGCTGGCCGGCTTCCGGCGCGGCTCGGCCGGGCGCGACATCGTGATCGGCCTGATCGTCACCGCCATGCGCCACGCCGCCAACTCCAAGGAGGTGGCCGAGGCTGGGCTGCGCCACCGCGACGAGGGCGTGGTCGGCTTCGACATCGCCGGCAGCGAGGCCGGCCACCCGCCGACCCGCCACCTCGACGCCTTCCGCACCATCGCCGAGGACAACTTCCACATCACCATCCACGCCGGCGAGGCGTTCGGCCTGCCGTCGATCTGGGAGGCCGTGCAGCTCTGCGGGGCCGAGCGCCTCGGCCACGGCGTCCGCATCGTCGACGACGTCACCGTGGGCGACGACGGGTCGGTCCACCTCGGCCGCCTGGCCAGCTTCGTGCGCGACCGCCGGGTCCCGCTGGAGATGTGCCCCACCTCGAACGTCCACACCGGCATCTGCGACACCATCGCCGACCACCCCATCGGCCTGCTCAAGCGGCTGCGGTTCCGGGTCACGGTGAACACCGACAACCGGTTGATGAGCGACGTCACCCTCTCCGGCGAGCTGTCCCGCCTGGTCGACGCCTTCGGCTACGGCTGGGACGACCTCGAGTGGCTCACCCTGAACGCCATGAAGAGCGCGTTCTGGTCCTTCGACCAGCGCCTGCGCATCATCAACCAGCGCATCAAGCCCGGCTTCGCCGCCCTCAAGGCCCAGTCCCTCGGGGTCAGCCTCACCGGCGCCTCCGGGCCCTTCAACTGACGTGAGCCCCGCCGCGCCGGCGCCCCGGGTGCAGCCGGCCGGGACCGATGTGCGGGCGCTCGTCCCCCTCGCCCCCCAGGGCCCCGTCGAGCTGGTCGACACGGCCACCCACGTGGTGCGCACCCGCTTCGCCGACCTGATGTCGGTGAGCCTGGCCGTGCAGGTACCGATCTGGTTGGTGCTCGCCGTCCTGCTCCGGGACCAGTGGGCCAGCGGGCTGTCCGACAACGACGCCTGGCTGTGGGCCGCGTTCCTGCCCGACCCGATCGCCATCCTCGTCGCCCTGGGAGACAACCTCGACGGCGGGGCGCTGGCCGTCACCCTCAGCCGGGTGCTGCCGTCGATCGGCCTGGCCGCCACCGGCGCCACCTGCGGCCTGCTCGTACGGGACTGGTCCATCGGCCGGCCCACGCGGGGGCTCGAGGCGCTCGGCCGGGTGGCTCGCCAGGGCCATCGACTGCTCGGCCTGTGGGCGCTCGTGCACATCGTCGAGGTGGTCACCGTCGTGGGCATCTGGCTGGGGCCGTTCGTCTTCGGGGTGGCCGCCCCCCTGCTCGGCATGGAGCGATCCACCGCCGTTCGGGCGTTCCGACGGTCGTGGTCGCTGTCCATCAACAACCTCGGGCGGTCCATCGGCGCCGTGATGTGCGCCTCGTTCGTGGCCAGCCTGGTCGGCGGCCTGCTGGCGGGGGTGCCGCTGATCCTGCTCGGCGGGCTCTTCGGCCAGTGGATCGACGTGGGTGGTACCGCCACCACCGCGCTGGCCTCGGCCGCCCCGCACATCTTCGTCGACCCGTTGCTGGCCATGGCCATGGCCACCCTCGCCCTCGACCTCAAGATCCGCTCCGAGGCCCTGGACCTCGAGACCCTGCTCGAAGGCGACACCGGTGGCTGAACGCTCGGGGCGGATCTGGAGGGCGGCCGCCGCGCTGCTGACCGTGGCCGCCCTGTCGGCCGTACCTGGCGCGCTGCCGCCGGCGACCGCGGCCACCGTGCCCGCGGCGCCCATGGTCGGCCGGGACGGGCCGCAGATCCCCTCACCGGACCCCCCGGCCGACGACGCCGGCGACCAGGCCCGGAGAATCCTCGACGACGAGGAGTACCGGGGCCCGGGCACCGGGCGCAGCCTGGGCGAACGGATCCGCGACTGGATCCGCCGGCAGCTGCCCGACAGCTCGGGCGTCCGGGGCCCGAGGCTCGACTGGTTGGCGTGGCCGGTGATCGCCCTGGTGCTTGCCGCCGCTGCGGCGGCCGCCGCCTTCGCCCTCCTGCGGCTGCGCTCGGGGCGGCGGGTCCGCGCCGACGCCGACGGCGAGGCCGGCACGGTCGAGGTCACGCCGTTGCGTTCGGCCGACGAGTGGGCGGCCGAGGCCGAGCGGTGCGAGGCCAGCGGGGAGTGGCGCCAGGCCATCCGGGCCCGGTTCCGGTCCGTCACCGGCGCCCTGATCGACCGGCGGGTGGTGACCGACGTGCCCGGGCGCACCGCCGGCGAGCACCGGGACGAGCTCTCGGCGGCGGCACCGGCAGCCGCACCGGCGTTCTCCTCCATGGTCGAGCGCTTCGAGCGGGTCTGGTACGGGCGGGCCCCGGCGGGCCCGGAGGACGCCCACGAGGCCCGCGAGCTGGCCACCGCGGTGATGGCGTCGGTCGGCGACGGGGACCGGCGGTGAAGGGCTCGCGGCGGACGGTCCTGGCGGTGGTGGCGCTGGTGGTGGCGTTCGGCGCCATCCTCGTGCTGTCACGGCCCCGGCAGGACCCCTTCACCCGCCCACCGCTGGACCCCCGGGGGACCGGTCCCACCGGCCTGGCCGCCCTGAGCGCCCTGCTCCGACAGCAGGGCGTCGACCTCCGCCTCGGCGGGTTGCCGTCGACCGACGACGACCTCGTCCTCCAGGTGCGCGACACGTTCTCGGGCGAACCGGCCGAGCGGCTCCGGCGCTGGGTGCGCGACGGAGGAACCCTCGTGGTGACCGACCCGAGGGCCGACCTCGCGCCGGACACCGTGGACGACTTCCTCCTCCCACGGCTGGGCATCGGCCCCTGCGACCTCGACGCGCTCGACGATCTCGGCAACCTCGGCGTGGCTGTGACCCCTGTGTACGAGCTGGCTCCCGACCACAGCGCCTGCGCGGCCTCGACGGCGGGCTCGTGGATCGACGTCGGCGCGCTCGGCGACGGCACCGTCGTCGCCCTCGGCAGCCCCGACCCATTCCTCAACCGCCACCTCGGGGCGGGCAGCGACGCCGAGCTGGCCGTCACCCTCCTGCGGCCCCGACCGGGGGTGACGGTGCGGGTGCTCGACCCCACCCGGTTCGTCGGTGACGAGGGCGAGGTCGGCGACGGCACCGTCCTCGGCGCCATGCCGGTGCGGGGCCGCCAGGCGCTGCTGGAGATCGTCGTGGCCTTCCTGGTGTGGGGCCTGGCCCGGGGCCGCCGCCTCGGTCGGCCCGTGGCCGAGGACCTGCCGGTGCCCCTCCCGGCCTCGGACCTCGTCCTGTCCGTGGGAGAGCTGCTGGCCCGCGGCCGCAACCCCGGCGACGCCGCCGTCCGGCTCCGGCGCCGGGCCCGTCGCCGGATCGGCACCCGCCTGGGCCTGGGTCCCGACCCCGATGACGATGTCCTCCTCCCCACCCTCACCGGGCTCGGCATCGACGCCGGCTTCGCCTCGTACGCCCTGCAGGCGCCCGTCTACGACGAGCCCACCCTCGTCGCGCTCGCCCACGACCTCGACCAGCTCACGGAGATGCTCCATGGAACCCCTGCCCGCTGAGACCGCTCCCGCCCCCGATCCCGGCGCTCCCGACTCGCGGGCCACCGTGCTGGCCATCCGGGAGGAGGTGGCCAAGGTGGTGGTCGGCCAGGAACCGGTGCTGGCCACGTTGCTGGCCGGCCTGCTCGTCGGCGGCCACGTCCTCCTCGAGGGGGTGCCGGGGGTGGCCAAGACACTGCTCGTGAAGGCGCTGGCCGCCGCCCTCGACCTCGAGATGCGCCGCATCCAGTTCACCCCCGACCTCATGCCGAGCGACGTCACCGGCCAGCTCGTGCTCGACGGCTCCGGCGGCGGGTTCACGTTCCGGCGGGGCCCGATCTTCACCAACCTGTGCCTGGCCGACGAGATCAACCGCACGCCGCCCAAGACCCAGTCGGCCCTGCTCGAGGCCATGGAGGAACGGCAGGTGTCGGTGGCGGGCGAGACCCGGCCGCTGCCGGACCCGTTCATGGTGGTCGCCACCCAGAACCCGGTGGAGTACGAGGGCACCTACCCCCTCCCCGAGGCGCAGCTCGACCGGTTCCTCTTCAAGGTGGTGGTGCCGTACCCGGCCGAGGACGCCGAGCTCACCGTGCTCACCCGCCACGACCAGGCCCTCCCCGTCCACGACCCGGTCGCCGCCGGGGTGCGGGCGGTGGCCGACGCCGCCCAGATCGGCGCCGGGCACCGGGCCGTCGACGACGTGGCCGTCGACCCCATCATCCTCCGCTACATCCTCGCCCTCGTCCGGGCCAGCCGGGTGGCCCCGTCGGTGACGCTCGGCGTCTCACCCCGCGGCGGCGCCGCCCTCCTCCACGCGGCCAAGGCGTGGGCGTGGCTGTCCGGCCGGGGTTTCGTCACCCCCGACGACGTCAAGGCGGTGGCCAAGCCGGCGCTGCGCCACCGCATCGCGGTGCGGGCCGAATCGGCCCTCGAGGGCGTGACCTCGGACCGGGTGATCGACGGGCTCCTGGCCACGGTCCCCACCCCCCGCTGACGTGCTGCCCGCCCCCACCCGTCGCCTGGCCGTGGTGCTGGTCGCCCTGGCCGGGCTCCGCCTGGTCCTGCCCGAGAACCTCCCCGGCGGGGTGTGGGGGCTCAACCTCTTGGTGCTGGCCGTGGCCGTGCTCGACGGCGTGCTCGCCACCAGCCCCCGCCGCCTCGAGGTGGGCCGCGACCTCCCCGGCCAGATCGCCCTGGGCGCGACCGGCGAGGTGGCCCTGGTGGTGCGCAACCCCTCCGGGCGACGGGTGGACCTGGCCGTGGCCGACGAGCTGGCACCGTCGTTGCGGGCCGACACGCGGCGGTGGCGGGTTCGGGTGCCGGCCCGCAGCGAGGCCCGGCTGGCCACCGCCGTGCGACCCGGCCGCCGGGGCCGGTTCGAACCGGGCCGGGTGGCGCTCCGGGTGGCGGGACCGCTCGGCCTCATGGCCCGCCAGCGCACGGTCGACGTGCCCGGCCGGCTCAAGGTGGTGCCCGCCTTCCCCAGCCGGGCCGACGCCGAGCTGCGCCTGGCCCGGGCCCGGCGCCTCGAGCTGGGGCTGCGCACCGTCCGCCTCACCGGCACCGGCACCGACTTCGACCAGCTCCGCGAGTACACCCCCGACGACGACTTCCGCCGTATCGACTGGGCCGCCACCGCTCGCTCTTCGACGGCCGTCGTCCGCACCTACCGGGCCGAGCGGAACCAGACCGTGCTCGTGCTGGTCGACGTGGGGCGGACGACGGCCGGGAGGGTGGCCGACGTGCCCCGCCTCGAGCACCTCCTCGACGCCACCTTCGCCCTCGTCACCGTGGCCACCGGCCTCGGCGAGCGGGTCGGCGTGATCGCCTTCGACGACCAGGTGCGGGCGTCGGTGCCGCCGTCGCACCGGGCCGACCAGCTGGCCCGGGTCGTCGACGCGACCTACGAGCTGGAGCCGGCGCTCATCGAGACCGACTACCGCGGCGCGTTCAGCCACGCCCTCGGCGCCCACCGGCGCCGCACCACCTTCGTCATCGCCACCGACCTGAACGAGGCCACCGTCGCCGCCTCGCTGGTGCCGGCGCTCCCGCTGGTGCTGCGCGACCACCGGGTGGTGATCGCCTCGGTGAGCGACCCCGAGGTGGCGGCGTGGGCGACGGCGTCGCCCGACGACGAGGCGTCGGCCTACCGGCGGGCGGCGGCGGCCTCGGCGCTCGAGCGCCGCGAGGCCCTGGCCGCCCGCCTCGGTGGCCTCGGCGCCACCACCATCGACGCCGCCCCGGGGACGTTGGCCGGCCGCCTGGTCGACGTCTTCCTCCAGGCCCGCTGGGGCCGCCCGTTGTGAGGGGCTACGCCGCCCCTTCGCCCCTCCGGGCGGCGTCGGCGGCGATAGCCAACGGGTCGGTGGCGAAGCCCTGGGGGCCGGTGGCGGGGGGCGCGTTCACGAGCGGGTCGATCGGCCGGTAGCTGGGGCGCAGCTCCTCCAGGGAGCCGGTCCAGCCGGCGGCCGCCGCCGTCCGGCCCCGCCCGAACGCCCACAGGAGGAAGCCGATCCACACGGCGGCGCCGACGGCCAGCTTGACGCCGGCGGGCACGGCCGGCGCGCCGGTGACGAAGCCCTCCACCAGGCCGGCGCCCAGGAAGGCCACGGCCACGCCGGTCACCACGACCACGCTGCGCTGGCCCTCGGCCGCCAGGGCCTGGGTGCGGGTCCGGTCCCCGGGTGCGAACAGTGCCCAGCCCACCCGGATGCCGGCCCCACCGGCGACCACGATGGCGGTGAGCTCGAGCAGGCCGTGGGGCAGGACGTAGACGAGGAACGTGTCGAAGAACTGGCCCCGCTGGGCGAAGAGGCCGGCGATGAGGCCGAGGTAGGCGCCGTTCTCGAACAGGATCATCGCCCCCGGCACCACCGCCAGGGCCCCGAGCCCGTAGGCCAGCACACCCACCATGATGTTGTTCGTGGTCACGTCGCTGAAGAAGACCACCGACGGGTTCTCCGAGTAGTACTCGACGAAGTCCTTGTCGACGTAGGCGTCCTGGAGGGACTGGGGCATCACCAGGTCGATCCGGTCCGGCGCCTGCCAGAACACGAGCCCGACCACGATGGCGGTGCCGAAGAACACGGCGGCGGCGGCGCCGATCTGGCGCCGGCAGGCCCACGCCGCCGCCGGGAACGTCCAGGCGAAGAAGCGGCGCACGACCGCCAGGCGGGGCACCCGGGCGCCGTGGATGGCGGCGTGGCCGGCGGCGACCGCCGCCGACAGACGGCGGACGAGGTCGGGGTCGCGGTACTCGGTGCGGGCCACCGACAGGTGCAGCGACACCACCTGGTAGAGGCGCACCAGCTCGTCCACCTCGCCGGGGCCGAGGGCGCGGCCGGCGCGGCCGGTCCGCCGGGCCAGGTCGGTGAGTGCCTTCCACTCCGCTTCGTGGGAGACGATGAAGCGGTCGACGTCCACCGGGGTACCGTACGGGCGCGTGGCGGACCGCACCACCAACCTCGTCACCCCCGAGGCGGTCGTGCTGGAGGTGGCGGCCGCCGGCCTGGCCAGCCGGGTCCTCGCCGCCTTCGTCGACGTGCTCGCCGTGTGGGCCGTGTTCACGGCCGTGTCGACCGCCGGCGGCCAGGCCCTCGCCGTGTTCGGCGAGGACAACCCGGTCGTGATCGTCTTCGTGGTGCTGAGCACGTTCGCCCTGCTGGTGGTGTGGCCGGTGGCGTGGGAGACCGTGACCAAGGGCCGGTCACCGGGGAAGCTGGCCCTGGGCCTGCGGGTGATGACCGTCGAAGGGGCGCCGATCCGGTTCCGCCACGCCCTCATCCGCGGCCTGGTCGGCCTGCTCGAGCTCACCGCCACCCTCGGCACCGTGGCCCTGCTCAGCGCCGTCGCCAGCCGCCGGTTCCAGCGCCTCGGCGACCACCTGGCCGGCACCATCGTGGTGCGCGACCGCCACGCCCGGACCACGGCCACCCCGGTGCGGTTCCAGCCCGACCCCGCGTGGGCCCTGTGGTCGGCCCAGCTCGACGCCAGCCGGCTGTCGTCCGAGGACTACCGCCTGGTCCGCTCCTACCTCCTCCGGGCCCGCCAGCTCGCACCCGAGCAGCACGCACGGCTCGGGGTGCGGGTGCTCGACCGGGTCAGCGAGCGGCTCGGCCTGCCCCCCGGCTCGGGGGCCCAGGCGGCCGAGCACTGGGGCCCGGTGCCGCCGCTCGTGGCCGTGGCCGCCGCCTACCAGGCCCGCTTCGACGGGACCGGCGCTACGGGCCCACCGGGTGCCACACCGTCTTGGTCTCGCACCACTTGAGGATCCGGTGGGGCCCGTCGGGCTCGACCGTCCAGTCGGGCTCGGCCGCCGGCGCCCGCAGCAGCCGCTTCGTGTTCTCCGCCGCCCGTTCCTCGAGGTCGGCGGCCAGCGCGCCGTCGCCGGCGGCGCCGGTGAGGTCGATGCCGTTCACGTCGAGGTGGTCGGCGAGAACGGGGGCCAACTCGGCGGTGCGGCCGGTCAGCACGTTGACCACCCCGCCGGGCACGTCCGAGGTGGCCAGGACCTCGGCCAGGGTCATCGCCGGGAGGGGGCGCTCCTCGGACGCCACCACGACGGCACTGTTGCCGGCCACGATCACCGGGGCCAGCGCCGAGGTCAGCCCGAGCAGGCTCGATGCCTGCGGCGCGACGACGGCGACCACGCCGGTGGGCTCGGGCACGGAGAAGTTGAAGTACGGGCCGCCCACCGGGTTGGCCGAACCTCCGACGGCGGCGAACTTGTCGGACCACCCGGCGTACCAGACCCACCGGTCGACGGTGGCCTCGACCATCCGCCGCGCCCGCGCCGGGGACAGGCCCTCGGTGGCGGCCACCTCGGCCGCGAACTGGGCGGCGCGCCCTTCGAGCATCTCGGCCACCCGGTACAGCACCTGGCCCCGGTTGTAGGCGGTGGCACCGGACCACCCGGCGACGGCGCCCCGGGCCGCCACCACGGCGTCGCGGGCGTCCTTGCGGGATGCCCGGGCGGCGTTGGCGAGGAGCCGCCCCCGGCCGTCGAAGACCTCGTAGGACCGGCCCGACTCCGAGCGGGGGAAGGCGCCACCCACGTACAGCTTGTAGGTCTTGCGCACCTCCAGCCGGTCACCCGAGCCGGCGGCGGCCGCACCCCGGGGCATCAGCCCACCGCCCCCGAGTCGAGGTAGGACGCCAGGCCCTGGCGGCCGCCTTCGCGCCCGAAGCCCGACTCCTTGTAGCCACCGAAGGGCGACGCCGGGTCGAACCGGTTGAACGTGTTGGCCCACACCACACCGGCCCGCAGCCGCTCGGCGGCCCACAGGATGCGCGACCCCTTCTCCGTCCACACGCCGGCCGAGAGCCCGTAGGTCGTGTTGTTGGCCTTGGCGATCGCCTCGTCGGGCGTGCGGAACGTGAGCACCGACAGCACCGGCCCGAAGATCTCCTCGCGGGCGATGCGGTGGCTCTGCGCCACCCCCGTGAAGATCGTCGGCGGGTGCCACCAGCCCCACTCGGGCAGCGTGCACGGCGGCTGCCACATGGTCGCCCCTTCGGCCTGGCCCGCCGCCACCAGCTCGCTGACGCGCTCGAGCTGCTCGGCCGAGTTGACCGCCCCGATGTCGGTGTTCTTGTCGAGGGGGTCACCGAGGCGGAGCGTGGCCAGGCGCCGCTGGAGCCGGGCGACGACGGCGTCGTGCACGGACTCCTGCACCAGCAGCCGGGAGCCGGCGCAGCACACGTGGCCCTGGTTGAAGAAGATGCCCGAGACGATGCCCTCCACCGCCTCGTCGATGGGGGCGTCGTCGAACACGATGTTGGCGGCCTTGCCACCGAGCTCGAGGGTGAGCTTCTTCCCGGTGCCGGCCACCGCTCGGGCGATGGCCTTGCCCACCTCGGTGGAACCGGTGAACGCCACCTTGTCGACTCCGGGGTGCTCGACCAGGGCGCGGCCGGTCTCACCGGCGCCGGGGACGATGTTCACCACGCCGGGGGGCAGGTCGGCCTCCTGGCAGATCTCGGCGAAGGCCAGGGCCGTGAGCGGGGTGGTCTCGGCCGGCTTGAGCACGACCGTGTTGCCGCAGGCGAGGGCGGGGGCGATCTTCCACGCCAGCATCAGCAGCGGGAAGTTCCACGGGATGACCTGACCGGCCACGCCCAGGGGGCGGGGGTCGGGGCCGAGCCCGGCCCAGGCCAGCTTGTCGGCCCAGCCGGCGTGGTGGAAGAAGTGGGCGGCCACCAGCGGCAGGTCGACGTCGCGGGTCTCGCGGATGGGCTTGCCGTTGTCGATCGTCTCGAGCACGGCCAACTCCCGTGACCGCTCCTGGATGATGCGGGCGATCCGGTAGAGGTAGCGACCTCGGTCGACCGCCGGCCGGGCCGACCACCGCGGGAAGGCCCGGCGGGCGGCTCGTACGGCGCGGTCGACGTCGGCGGCCGAGCCTTCACCCACCTCGGCCAGCACCTGCCCGGTGGCGGGCTCGACGGTGGCGAACGACCCCCCCTCGGCGGGATCCACGAACCGCCCGCCGATGAACAACCCGTAGCTCGACCGGATGCTCGCCAGGTCCCGCGCCTCGGGGGCGGGGGCGTAGTCCCACGTGGGCGTCACCAGGTCGGGCACGGCGGTCAAGGTGGGGGCCGCCGCATCAGTCGAGGGTGACCCGGTCGGGGCTGGAGTAGCGGCCGGTGCGCTGCTTGGCCCGTTGCATGAGCACGTCGTTCAACAAGCTGGACGCGCCGAAGCGGAACCGGTCGGGGCGCAGCCAGCCGCTGCCGGCCGTCTCGTGCACCACCACCAGGTAGCGCACCGCGTCCTTGGCCGAACGGATGCCGCCGGCCACCTTCACCCCCACCTCGACGCCGGTCAGGTCGGCGAAGTCGCGCACCGCCTCCAGCATCACCAGGGCGACGGGCAGGGTGGCGGCCGGGCTCACCTTGCCGGTGGACGTCTTGATGAAGTCGGCCCCGCCGGCCATGGCCAGCCACGACGCCCGCCGCACGTTGTCGAGGGTGGCCAGCTCGCCCGTCTCGAGGATGACCTTGAGGTGGGCGCCACCACAGGCCACCTTCACCTGGCGGATCTCGTCGAGCACGGCGCCGTACCGGCCGGCCAGGAACGCGCCGCGGTCGATCACCATGTCGATCTCGGCGGCACCAGCGTCGACGGCGTCGGCCACGTCGGCCAGCTTCACGGCCAGGCTGGCGCGTCCGGAGGGGAAGGCGGTGGCCACCGAGGCCACCACCACGGCGCTTCCCCGCAACGCCGACCGGGCCACCTCCACCAGGTCCGGGTAGACGCACACCGCCGCCACCGAGGGGCACGACGGGTCGTCGGGTTGGGGCTGGACGGCCTTGGCGCAGAGGGCCCGCACCTTGCCCGGCGTGTCCGCCCCCTCGAGGGTGGTGAGGTCGGTCATGCGCACGATGAGGTCGAGGGCCGAGGCCTTGGCGCCGGCCTTGATCGAGCGGGTGGCCAGCCCCGCCACCCGCGCCTCGGCGCCCACCTGGTCGACGCCCGGGAGGCCGTGCAGGAAGCGCCGCAGGGCCGAGTCCGACGCGGTGGCCGCTTCCAGGTCCCCCGCCGTGGCCAGGGGGGCAGCGAGGGTCATCGCCGCCATGGTACGAGGGCAAGGCTGCGGAGTCCGCCAGGCGGAGCAGCTCCCCACATGAAACCCGGATCGGCGAAGCCGGCTCCGCCGGAGAAGGCAAGGCTGCGGAGTCCGCCAGGCGAAGCAGCTCCCCCACACGAGACCCAGATCGGCGAAGCCGGCTCCGCCGCAGGCGGAGCAAGCCAGCACAGTGCCAGCATGCCGCCGTGAAGACCACCGTCGTGGCCCACCCGCTCGCCCAGCAGCTCCTCACCCGTCTGCGGGACGAGGGCACCGACATGGCGTCGTTCCGCCAGAGCGTCGACACGCTGGCCCAGATGCTCGTGTACGAGGCGACCCGCTCGGTGGCCACCGAGGCGGTCGAGGTCACCACGCCGCTCGGGCCCACCACCGGGGTCCGCATCGCCGAGCCGCCGCTGGTGGTCCCCGTGCTGCGGGCCGGGCTCGGGATGTTGGGCGCCGTCCTGCGCCTGCTGCCCGAGACGGCCACCGGCTTCATAGGGGTGGCCCGCAACGAGGCCACGTTCCGGCCCGAGCCGTACATGAGCTCGGTGCCGGCCGACCTGGAGGGTCGGCCCGTCCTCGTGCTCGACCCGATGCTGGCCACCGGGGGCTCGCTCGAGCACGCCTGCCGGATCCTGTCCGGGCGCAACGCCGGCCCGCTCACCTGCGTGTGCATCCTCGCCGCCCCCGAGGGCGTCGCCCACCTCGACCGCACCGGCCTGGTGGCCGAGGTGGTCACCGCCGCCGTCGACGAGCGCCTCGACGACCGGGCCTACATCGTCCCCGGTCTGGGCGACGCCGGCGACCGCCTCTTCGGTCGCGCCTGACCGCTCGGCTCAGCCGCCGAGCAGGCGGGCGATGACCGCTCCCAGGGGACGGGAGAGCACCCCGCTGAACGGGCGCCGCCGGGCCAGCTCCAGTTGCACGCTGCGATGGTGGGCCTCGGACCCGAAGGCGCCCCGCACGCCGAAGTCGTCGTCGGCGTCGGCCGGCTCGAACAGGTTGGCCGGGCGGTCTGCTCCGGTCGGCTGGTCGGTCTGCTGGCCGTCGAAGCCGGTTCGGGCCAGCATCACGTCGAGGGCGCCCGGCGCCACCTTGGCGCCGAGCATGGTCAGGACGTTGCGGGCGCCGACCCACAGCTCCCGGCGGTCGTGGTCGGTGGCCCAGACGACGGCCTCGGCGGCCACGTCCGGATCGAAGATCGGTGCCACCGGACGCGGTTGCTTCGGCATCTTGGAGGCACCCCAGTCGAACTGCGGGGTGTTGACCGCCGGGAGCTGGACCATGGTGAGGCGCACGTGGCTGCCGTCGTGGAGCAGCTCGGACCGGAGCGAGTCGGTGAACCCGCGGACGGCGAACTTCGACCCGCAGTAGGCCGCCTGCAGGGGGATGGCCCGGTAGGACAGGGCCGAGCCCACCTGCACGATCGACCCCCGGTCGCGGGGCACCATGCGCCGCAGGGCCGCCATCGTCCCCCACACGAAGCCGAGGTAGGTCACCTCGGTGGCGCGGCGGAACTCCTCGGGTGACGTGGAGGTGACCTTGCCGAACACCGTGGCCATGGCGTTGTTCACCCACACGTCGATCGGGCCGAGCTCGTCCCCCACACGGCTGGCGGCGGCGTCGACGGCGTCGGCGTCGGCGACGTCGGTGGGCACCGTCAGCGCCCGCCCCCCGGCCCGTTCCACGTCGGCCGCAGCCGCCTCCAGGCCGGCCCGGCCGCGGCCCAGGAGGGCCACGGCATCACCCCGGCGGCCCAGGGCGATGGCGGTGGCGCGGCCCACCCCGGCGGTGGCTCCGGTGACGACGACGACACGGCTGGGCATCAGGGTGCTCCTGGGGAGGGGGAGGGGGACGGGGAGCGTGGCGCGGGGGTCAGCTCGGGGAGGGCGGTCAGGTCTCCGTCGCGGGAGCGGCCGGCCCGCAGCGCCACGTACCGGCCGAGCCGCCAGGCCCACAGCCCGGCGGACCCGTAGCGGCGCCGGCGGGTGGCGGCATCGAGGAGGTACATGGTCCGGGCCGCCTCCACGTGCGACCACAGCAGCGGCACGTTCCCGAGGCCGACGTCACGCTCGGGATCGACCTCCTCGGAGAGCAGCCGGGGAAGCTGGGCGCACAGCCGGTCCACGCGCTCGCTGGCCTCGTCGACCCGGCCGACGGCGGCCAGGGCGGCGGCCGCCCACCAGCCCATGGGGACGAAGGCGCCCTCGCGGCCGGCGAAGCCGTCGGTGGCGTCGGGCTCGTAGCGGTAGAGGTGGGGGCCGGCCCCGAGGCCGGCGATCACGGCGTCGACCAGCGCCGCCGCCCGCGGGTCCGAAGGGGGCAGGAGGCCGAACAGCACGGCCATGAGCGCCGACGCATCGAGCCTCGGCGGGTCGTCGTCGTAGGCCTGCGGCAGGACGCCGTCCTCGTCCAGGGCGTCGAGGATCCGGCGCCGGACCTCTGCTCTCGCCGTCAGCCACCGACGGCGGCGGCGGCGGGTCCACGGTCGCCACCCCCGCGCGATCCAGATGGCCCGGTCGAGCGCGATCCAGCGGCCGAGGTCGCCGCTCACGAGCAGCTTCGCTTCGCGCAGCTCCCAGATGCCGTTGGACGGGGTGGAGCCGTCCTCGTCCGCCGCCGCGTCCGCCACCTTCGACACGAGATCCCACGTGTCGCCGTCGAGGCTCCCGCCTGTCTGGAGGTGGACCGAGACCGCCTCCAGGAGGAGGCCGAGGGCGTCGTACTGCTGCTGGTCGGCGGCACCGTTGCCGACCCGGATCGGCTGCGACCCGGCCCAGCCGGCGACACCATCGACCTCGCGCTCGTCGGGTACGTCTCCTCCCCGGACGTCGGTCATCGGGCCCGAGGGGACGCCGTCATCCCCGAGGCTGGACACCACGAAGGCGAGGTACCGCTCGGCGGCCTGACGGCGGCCGAGCAGCGACGCCACCGACACCGCCAGCGAGGCGTCCCGCAACCACGAGTACCGGTAGTCGAACTGGCGGTCGGCCCCCGGGGCCTCGGGCAGCGACGTGGTGGGCGAGGCCACTGCCGCACCGGTGGGCATGAAGGTGCACGCCTCCAGGACAGCGAGGGCGTCGCGCACCCGCTCGGGGTGGTGGTGCGGCAGGCTGGCGGCGTCGAGCGCGGCGCCGGCGGCGGCTTCGGCGTCGGACATCGCGGTGCGCAGGACGTCGACCTCGGCAGCGACCGTCGCCCCCACCGCCACCACCAGCGCGGACCACTCCCCATCCACCACCAGCCGCGTGCAGAGGGCAGGCCCGTCCACCGTGCTGCTGCCGCCGGTCACGGTCACGTCGTGACCGGGCACCCGCCCTGAGCTTCCCTCCCAGTCGACCTGGGGTTGATCGAAGCCGCCGGCGGTCAGGCGGTGCACGATCTCGACGGTGGCGTCGGGCCGGCCCGCTCCGCCGACCCGACGCACCAGCCGGACTAGCGCGGAGCCTCCCCCGGCCACGGCCACCAGGCCGTCCCACACCTCCACTCGGGCGCCGTCCACGGCGAGGGTGGTCCGGGTGGTCGGACCGGCCGGCTCCTCGGCTCGCTCCACCATCCGGGCTCCGACCCACTCGGCCCGGCCGCCGTCACCGTCGAGGAGGGACCAGAGCAGCGGGGTCGAGTCCACGTCCGGCGCGCACCACCAGTCGACCGTCGCCGCCGGGGTCACCAGCGCGCAGCTGTGACCGTTGCCGAGCAGCCGGTGCTCCCCGATGGCGGGGGATTGGGCCGTGCTAGGCATCCCCGCCGACATCGGAGATGGGGTCACCGGGAGCGCAGCGCCGCCCGCGCCTCGGCCAGGCCGTAGGGGACGGCCGCCACCTGGGTGGCCGCCGTGATCAGGCACCAGAAGCAGTACCGGCGGTGCTTGGTGGCCTGCTCGGCGGTCAAGCCGATGGCCCAGGCGGCGTCGACGAGGACCTTGCCGCCCAGCAGGAGCGGGAGCCAGCGCTGCGTCCGGCCGCGGTCACTGGCACCGGCGCTGGCCAGGGCGGCCGTCGCCATCGTCGACAGGATGCCGAGGATGCTGTCCGGCATGAGCCCGAACCGGTAGGCCTCGCCGGACGCGTCCACCCGATCCGAGTCGAAGGGACCGAACGGCGGATCGGGGAGGTGGGACAGCAGGCCGGTCTGGTAGGAGGCCACCATCCCCAGCGAGCCCGTTCCCAGCAGCGACAACCGGACGATGGCCCGCCGTCGGGCGAGGGAGGGATCGTCCACCCGCCGCAGGTCGTCGCTCACCCGTTCGGCCGCTTCGCTGCTCGAACGGCCGATGCCTCCCCGGCGCCCCCGGGCCTCGCGGGCGGGCGGACCTGCTGGCTTGAACCTGGATCTCATGGTCACCTCCGAGCGGACCGGTCGTTTCTACCAACGCCGCCCGGCTCGCCGTGCCGTGCTCGGTCGTTGTTCAGGGTTCCTTAATCAGCCGAGCCACTGCTCGGGCGACCAGCTGAGATCGGCGAACGGCGAGGTGGTGGTCACCTCCATCGACGATGTGGAGGTCGAGTGGTCGACCCTGGCGTGCGGCCACGTCGACCAGCGCCTCGACATCGGCGACCGGAGCGGTGGCGTCTGCCCCCCCGTGGAGGAGGGTGACCGGGCACGTGGCGGTCAAGAGGTCGGGAAGAACGCGATGGTGCACGACCACCGCTTCGAGGGTGCGGTGGTAGGACGCCCAGCTGTGTCGGGCCCCGTCGCTGGCGATGGCGGCGGGGAGGTCTCGAACGAGGAACGGAGCGACGGCCACGGCCAGGGATCTGTGCCGGCACATGGCCTGGCAGATCCAGCGGGCTGACGGGCGCCCGGCCACCGTCAACCGGGCCAGTGCCCCGAGCCGGCCCACCTCCCGGCGGGCATCGGCGTCGTTGGCATAGGCCGGGAGGCCGAGCAGCAGCAACGAGCGGACCCGGCCGGGATGTCGTGCCGCGAGGGCGGCGGCGAGGATCGCGCCGGTGGAGTGCGCCACCACCACCGCGTTCGGGGGCAGGACGTCGAGGAGCGCATCGAGGTGGCAATCCACGTCGTAGGGCGCGTCGGACGGGGTGGGTGAGAGGCCGAAGCCGAGCAGGTCGGGAGCGGTGGCTCGGTAGCCCTGGCTGTCGGCCAGGAGCGTCTCCCAGTAGCGGTTGGACGCACCGAGCCCGTGGAGCAGCACCACGTCCGGGCCGAGGCCCCAGGTGGTCACCACCAGTCTCCACGGCGACCGGGGCGCGATGTCGGGGCCGGTCACGCGGCCAGTCTTGCCTCAGCTCGCTCGACCGGATCTCCGCGCGTGAGTTGGCGCCGTGTCGAGCGGCTCCTATGGTGTTCTACATGCTGTCGTACCACGTTCCCACGCCCGCCAGTGAGCGATTCATGAAGCGGCTGGCCTCGCTCGCCATCATCGCCGTGCTCGGTCTCGCCACCGCCGCGTGCGGTTCGAGCGGGGGCGACTTCAACGACGCCGACGTCGCGTTCGCCCAGGAGATGATCGGCCACCACGAGCAGGCAATCGAGATGGCCAAGCTGGCACCTCCCCGGGCGGCGAGTGCGGACGTCAAGGACCTGGCGAAGCGCATCGAGGCGGCGCAGGACCCTGAGATCACCCAGATGGAGGGATGGCTCGAGGACTGGGACAAACCGATGGCGGCGAAGGATGACAGGGGCGGACACGACGGGATGGACGACGGTGCCGGGACCGGCATGATGACCGAGGCCGAGATGGGTGAGCTCACCGCCGCCGAGGGCGCCGAGTTCGACACGATGTTCCTCGAGATGATGACGGAGCACCACGAGGGGGCGATCGAGATGGCCAAGGCCGAGGTCGTCGACGGCAAGAACACTGACGCCAAGAAGTTGGCGCGGAAGATCATCGACGCCCAGACCAACGAGATCGGCGAGATGAAGACCCTGCTCAGGCAGGTGTGAGCGTCGTAGGTGCCCCCGGGCGCAGGCCCGCCGAAGCTTTACGATTGAACCGTGCCTGCCCGACGCCCCCGCGGCTCGTTGGAGTCCGACGTGCTGGCCCAACTCTGGGTTCGTCCCGATGGGGCCACGCCCGGCGAGGTGCTCGAAGCGCTCGGCGCTGACCTGGCCTATACGACGGTGATGACCATCCTCCTCCGGCTCTGGAAGAAGGGTCTCGTCGAGCGCCATCGGCGCGGCCGCGCCTTCGCCTATCGGGCCCTCGTGACCGAGGCCGACCTCGCCGCCCACCGGATGCGGGACGCGTTCGAGCGCGTGGACGATCGCCAGCAGGTCTTCAGCAGCTTCGTCGGGAGCCTCTCCAAGAAGGAGGAGCGCATCCTCCGCCGGGTGCTCGGTGACCTCGACCAGTGACCGTTCCCCTTCTCTGGCCGCTGGCGGTCGCACTCGCCGCGGCGATGAGCGCAGGCGCGATGCAGCGCCGGCTACGACCGTTGGTCGCCACGTGGGCGCTCACCGCCGTGGCGGTCATCGCCGCCGCCGCTGTCGTGTCCGCGCTCGTGGCGACCGTGCTCGGCGTCGCTGCTGAAGTGCCATGGCTGGCCGAGCGGATCGGGTGGTGCCACCACTTCCACCAGCGGAACATGGCCGTGCCCGTCCTGCTCGGACCCCCGGCGGTGGTGTGGCTGTGTGTCGTCGCCGTCCGGACGACCCGCTGTCGTCGTCGGTACACCCGCCTCGTCGCCGGGGCGTCCGGTGGCACGGCCCTCGAGATCCTGCAGAGTGATCGGCCAACGGCCTACAGCATCCCGGGCCGCCCGGGACGACTGGTGGTGTCCACGGGCATGCTCGGTCGACTCCGCCCGGACGAGCGCGCCGTCGTGATGGCGCACGAGCGCTCGCACCTCGTTCACGGGCACGGTCGCTTCGTCCACGTTGCCAACCTCGCGGCCCTGACCTTTCCCCCCCTGAAGCGGCTGGCCGCACAGGTGCGGTTCGCCACGGAACGGTGGGCTGACGAAGATGCCGCAGACCAGATCGGCGATCGCCGGCTGGTGGCGCGTGCCGTGGCCCGAGCCGCCCTCGTCCAGGCAGGGGCGTTGCCCGCCGGCGCGATGGCCATGACGGGAACGGGCGTGCCCGCCCGCGTTGAAGCGCTGCTCAGCGAACCGAGGAGCGCCGGCTTCGCCTACCTCGCCCTCGCGGTGTTGGCCCTGTCCGCGCTGACGGTGCTGGCCAGCTCAGGGGTGCAGGTGCACCACCTCGCCGAGCTCGCCGACCATCTCTGCCGTCTGGCCTGAGCCATCGCGGACGGTTGATCCACGACTTCTCGTCGTAGATGCGTCTTTGACCAGTTGCGCGAACGTGCCATACCCCCCTAGGGTATCCGAACGACCGAGGAGGCACTCATGGCCCGTCCACAGGTTCGACACTCCGAGCACGACGAGGCGTTCCACGAGGAGCACGCGGCGGCGGAAGGCCACGCCCAGCACGGCGGAGGGCACGAAGGCCACGCCGAGATGTTCCGGCGGAAGTTCTGGATCAGCCTGGCGCTGACCCTGCCGGCGGTGCTCTACAGCCACATGCTCCAGGAGCTGCTCGACTTCACTGCCCCGATGTTCCCGGGACACCAGTGGGTGGCGCCGGTCTTCGGTGCGGCCGTGTTCGCCTACGGCGGACCGGTGTTCCTGACGGGCGGCTGGTCCGAGCTCAAGGACCGCCGGCCCGGGATGATGCTGTTGATCTCCATGGGTCTGCTCGTGGCCTTTGTGGCCTCGGTGTCCACCGAGCTCGGATGGCTCGACGTCGACCTCTGGTTCGAGCTGGCCACCCTCGTGACCATCATGCTGCTCGGCCACTGGCAGGAGATGAAGGCCGTCGGTCAGGCCCAGGGTGCGCTGGCGGCGCTGGCCGAGCTGCTGCCCGACGACGCAGAGCGGGTCGTCGAGGGTGGCACCGAGACGGTGCCCATCGGCGATCTCCGTCCCGGCGATCTGGTGCTGGTCCGGTCCGGCGCCCGGGTGCCGGCCGACGGGCGGATCGAGGAGGGGCGGGCCGAGCTGGACGAGGCCATGGTCACCGGCGAGTCCCGCCCGGTGGGCAAAGGTCCGGGTGACGGGGTCGTGGCCGGCACCGTCGCCACCGACTCCTCCATCCGGGTGCGGGTGACGGCGGTGGGCGACGAGACGGCGCTGGCCGGCATCCAGCGCCTGGTGGCCGAGGCCCAGGCGTCGCGCTCGCGGGCCCAGGCCCTCGCCGACCGGTTCGCGGCGTTGCTCTTCTACGTCGCCGCCGCCTCGGGGCTCGCGACCCTCGTCGTCTGGAGCGCCCTCGGGAACGTCGACGAGGCCGTCGTCCGCACCGTCACCGTCCTCGTGATCGCCTGCCCCCATGCGCTAGGCCTGGCCATCCCCCTGGTGGTCTCGCTGTCCACGTCGGTGTCAGCCAGGGCCGGCATCCTCGTGAAGGACCGGCTCGCGCTCGAGCGCATGCGGTCGATCGACACCGTGATCTTCGACAAGACCGGCACGCTCACCCACGGAGCCCACATCGTCACCGGCGTCGCCGGTGTGAACCGAGCCGAGGGCGACGTCCTGCGCCTGGCCGGTGGCGTGGAATCGGACTCCGAGCACCCGCTGGCCCGGGCCATCGTCACCGCCGCCCGGGGAGCGGGGGACCTCGCGCCGGCGACGGACTTCCGTTCGGCCACCGGCCGTGGCGTGTCGGCATCGGTCGACGGCCGGCGCTACCAGGTGGGCGGGCCGGCCCTGCTCCGTGAGAGTGGTGCGAGCGTGCCCGCGGGGTTGCAGGCCTCGGTGGACGGGTGGAGCGGTAGGGGCGCGGCGGTGCTCTACCTCATCGAGGAGCGGGCGATCGTCGGAGCACTGGCGCTCGAGGACGAGATCCGACCGGAGTCACATCAGGCGATCGAGGAGCTCCACGCCGTCGGCGTGCGCGTGGTGATGATCACGGGCGACGCCCGTTCCGTGGCCGAAGCCGTCGGCCGGGCCCTCGGCGTGGACGAGGTGTTCGCCGAGGTCCTGCCCGAGGACAAGGACTCCGCCGTGGTGGAGCTCCAGGCGCGGGGGCTGAAGGTCGCCATGGTCGGCGACGGCGTGAACGACGCCCCCGCCCTGGCCCGAGCCGACGTCGGCCTGGCCATCGGCGCCGGCACCGACGTGGCCATGGAGTCGGCCGGCGTGGTGCTGGCGTCCTCGGACCCCCGCAGCGTGCTCGGTGTCATCCGGCTCTCCCGGGCCAGCTACGCCAAGATGGTCCAGAACCTGGCGTGGGGAGCGGGCTACAACCTGTTCGCCATCCCCCTGGCGGCCGGCGTGCTGGCCTGGGCCGGCATCACGCTCTCGCCCGCCGTCGGCGCCATCCTCATGAGCCTCTCGACCATCGTGGTGGCCCTCAACGCCCAGCTCCTTCGCCGGGTCGACCTCCGCCCCAGGGACGAAGCGGCCCCGGCGGGGGGCTGACGCCCCGACCAGCGGTCAGCGCCGACCGGCGGAGAGCGCCTCCGCCCAGGTTGTTGCGCCGGGTCGGCCTGGTGCGCTGGGTCGGATCAGGGCCGACGTGGCGTACGACGCTGGCCGCCCAGGCTGGGGCGCTCGGTCGGGTTGGTGCAGTCGGTCGCCGTCAGTGCGACCTGGCGCACCACCCTCGGTCGAGCCTCACCGCAGGCCGAGCCAGCCGGTGAGCGCCGCTTCCAGGCGGTCGAGGTCGGCGCCGGACGCGGCGCGGGCGGCCGCGAGAACTCCGTTGCCGTCGCCGGCGGCCACCGGGCGGATC
>JAABUS010001814.1_pt1 | contig 43822 bp, 5 predicted proteins | sample 5560161 | NCBI WGS metagenome assembly JAABUS01 (sample SAMN10711885, study PRJNA513376) | rock metagenome | isolation source: Antarctica rocks | place: Antarctica: Victoria Land, Trio Nunatak nord | collected 2016-01-04
AAAATAGATAATATAGTCTCAAGATATAAGAAATATAAACTTTGAAAAAAATTCTATAAATAATAAAAAAACGACTATTATCTTTTAAAGTAAATAAAAAAGTAAGAGTATTAATATTAATAATAAATAATTAAAAAAATATAATAAAGAGTGAATATATTATAGAAATTTAATAAATTAACTCTACGTTATCTTTTCGCTAGTTAATAAAATACGAATTATTCTAGATTTTAAACTTTTAAATAATTAGATTATTTAGTTTTATTAATTAAATATTAACTCTACTATACTTTTAAACGAATAGTTAGTTTTATATTTTTACTATAATTTATAAAGTAAAATTAATTTTAAAGTTAAAAATTAGGTAAATAAAATTCTTAATTTAAATCTTTATATAAACTTTATTGGGATTATAATATAGTAATATATTATTAATATAAATAGTAAAAGGGTTATTATTTTCTATATTAATACTATATATTTATAATATTTATATTAACTATCTATATTCTAGTACGCTAAATTATAATAGAACTATATGAATATACTACGAATAAAAGAAACTTATAACGTCCTCGTTAATAAAATAGTTTAATAAAGATAAAAAATGAATATAATTTAATATAGTAGTAATTCGAAGTTTATAGTACTATAATATAATCTTTTATATTAAATATATTATAGTACTATTTCTATAATCTAGTTTATTAAATTTAATACCTTATTTCTTATTAGGTTTAGGAATAACTACGGTAAATATCTTCGATGATTTTTTTACGGAAAGCTTTAATAAGCCCTTCCTTTTTAATATAATAAACTATTATCTAGTATATATAGCCGGTATTAGTATACTAGGTATTAATATAGTAATTATTTACTAAAGACTTCGGCGGGCTATAATCGACGGTGTTATATTAAACCTAATAACTACTATATTACTTTTATATTTATCGATAGACTCCGTGGCTTCACCGAGGTTTTTAATATTATACTATTAATCGAACTCGGGGCCGTAGCCTTACTAGCGGATTAAATATTCTATTAATAAATCTTTACTAACTTTATTACTACGGCGGATTTATTTATTAAATAAATATTCGATAACCTAGGACTTATATATATTAGTATCGTCTTTAATATAAACTAAATTAGAGTATTTAGGCGTAGAGTAGTTAAATAAATTAATTATAATAAACTAAGACTTTAATTATATTACCGAGAATACTAGGTAAATCTTTTAATAATTTAGTATTTCTAGGCGATATACTTATCTTCTTACTCTATTTAAGACTATAAATAGTCCGATATACTATTAATTTAACTTCTATACTTTAGTAGTTATAATAATTTAGGGTATAGAATACTCTTTATAAAAATATAATAAGACTTTCTCCCCCTTTTTAAAATATATCGGTTAATAACTACGGTCCTAGTAATATTTCTAATTTATTTATACGAAGTTAATAGTATCTACTACTTCTATATAGATATAAGTCTACTACGATACTACGGGTATTCTTATATCTAGTAGATTAAAAAATCTATTTAGAGTAAAGTTATATAAAACTAATAAAGTTATATTTCATAAAGTAGTAATAATTAATTAATTAACTAGATATTCGTTATTAACGAACTATAATAATAAATAGTTTTCGGTGTTAAGGAACTAACCTAGTATAGTAAAATCAATATAACTATATTAACTATTATTAAATAAATAAAGCTATCGCCCCGATAGTATAACTATATTAATATTTAGAGTATAGTAGTTAAAAGGAAGTATTAATATAAAAGGAATTCGATTAAACCGAATTTATTATAGTAGATAACTTCGTTTAAGCCGAATAATTATTTATATTATATTAATAAACTAGTTATAAACCTCCTTATACTCCCTAATAATATTATATATATATAATAATTATTTTATAAATATCTATTTATCGTCTTCGGGCCTATAACTCTTCTAACGAATAAAATATTATAAAATAGTATTCTTTACCCTCCTAAATCGACGCTATTATTTATATAATAACTTTTTTATCTTTTATTCGTCCTCGTTATCGACGATAATCGGTAGCGGTACTATAATATATCTACCGTAGAGATCCGCGTTAGGTACTATCACTGGCTCGAGGTAAACTACCGAGACTATATTATAAATAACTATAGTAGAGGGTAGTTTTAGGCGGTATACTAACCTCCTAATTTATTCGGTAACCTCGAACGGGCCTATAAATTATTATTTTATTTTCTTCGAGAGTATATTAACTATTTAATATCCGCGGTATAAATATAAATATATTAAATTACCGACTTTAAAGAATATTAATTTATAGTAGATATCGTATTACTCTTTTATACGGATTAAAGTAAAAGTCTAAATATTTTAAAATATTAATATATTTAGGGCGATAAATAATAGTAGAGAATATACCTTTTTAAAAAAATTCTATAATATCGTAATATATTCCTAGGTTAAGGGATTTAGTATCTCGGAAAGTTTTTATAAAAATAGTTAAAATATTAACTACTTTAAAATTATTAAAGTTAAAATTATTAATTTATAATAAATTTAATAATTCTTTAATTTTAAAGTTATATAGGACCTCTATCGGTACTAGGCGCGTATTATTATATTTAATAGAATTATTTAGCGCCGCGGATAACTACGATAATATTATTAACTATTTATTATAGTTAACTATAAAAAGGAAATAGTGTAATATAATCTCGATAATCTTATTTAACTTTTTAGACTAACTATTAATCTAAGAGTAATATATAATTAAATATAATATATCGATTTTAAATTTATTTAAAATTTATTTCTATAATTAACCGACGAATTAATAGTCTCGATTAGAGATAATAATAACTAGTAGACCCTAATTTAATAGGAGTAGTCGAGTTAATAACTAGTAGGCCTACTAAATCCCGCTCTAGTCTATTTAACCCGTAATTAGTATTACTACTTTACTAAATTTATATATAATAAATATAACGTAATCTTCTCTTATAGAAGCCTTTAGTAATACTAGAATAAAATCGATAATTATTATATAGAACGGCCTAATAGGTAAATAAATCGGCTATAACGATTTATATAATTAATATCTTAATATTTAATATAGCTAATAGTAGGGGTAGTATCTAAGGTATTTATATAATTTCGTTAATATATTGAATATATAGATACTATTTACGAGTTTTTTATAGATCCTAGTATAGTTAAAGTACTCTATATTATTATATATCTTCTAGAATACTTTATATTCTAGAGCGGTCGGTAAATATAGGCGAACTCTATACCTATATTCGATATTATTAAAATAGAGTAAATTATTAATAAATTTATATAATAGTCTAGTTATATTCTCACCGAGTATAGTATTCTTTATTACCGTAGTTATAATCCTAACCTAGCGTGTTTTTATTTCGTAATTATTATATATACGACCTTTAAAATCGTCGCTAACGGCGATAATATTAACTAGAAAAACCGATAATATATTAAAAATTAACTCGTCTATTTTTAGGCGGTATAAATAATTAATAAAATATAATAAAATATTTAAAACGATATTCGCTTTACTAAACTTATACTTTAATTTAATTCGAAACCTCTATAAATATTCGGATATATAGATTAATTTAAGATTTAGCTTTTTAATAGAGGTAGTATTTATAGAAATCTATTTTACTATACCTATAATAGAGGTATAATTAGTATAGATAATTATAATATTACTAGTTACTTTAATAAAATATCGAATCTTTTTCATAACCTAAATAATATTAATTATTTCTAGTTCGGTTAATTAATATTTTATCTTAATAGAAGTTAGTTATTTTAATAAAAATAGGATAAATTAAAATAATTTCTACTTCGGTATTTTTATAGTATCGTCGTCTTTAATATAATATATATATATACCGAATCCCTACTCTTTACTAGTATCTAGATTAATAAATAATAGTCTTTTTAAATTAGTATAATATAGTATAATAGGACTAGCGAAGAGTTTTTATAAATATTTATAGGCGTTAAACTCCGCCGGTATAAATATATCGATAAGAGATTTCCTCGCCGCCGATTTACGAGTACTACCCCGTATACTCTTACTCTATAAATTCCGATAGTATTAATTTAATAAAGTTTTATAGTCTTATAAAGATTTAATTATTATTATATAGTATAAAATATACTATTTTAGGTATCCCGTTATTCTAAAGTATTACTCTAGTATTTATAATATTCGGGGAAACTAAAGATTCTATATAATTATTAATTTATTCTTTATTATAGTAAAATCTAGAGTATTAATATATTAACCTAATAATTAGGCGGAAGAATAACCGAGGAAGGACTTCTTCGTAGAAATAGAAATATTTATATTTAATAGGGCTTGGAATACTAGTATTAATTATTTAATATACTCTATTAACGAAGTAGAAAAGATAATAATATTATCGACGTATATATAGTAGAATTTTCGGTACGGCCGAAGTATATAGTTAATTATATATTAAATATAGGCCGGAGAGTTTCGGTACCTTATTACTAGTACGTTAAAGATTTTTTGACTACGGTATATTACTATTATAAAGTAGTATCGATAATATCGCTTTACCCACTATTAGTAGAAGAACGCTACTATATTAATAGTCGAAATATATATAGTATTTAATAAAAGTACTAAGATTTTAATTTAGATAGAGACCGGATATATATTAAATATTATATTTTATTAAAGGCCTTAATATTAATAATTATATATTCTTTAAAACTAGAGGCGGTATCTTTCTATATAACGAAATAAGAGAAAGAGAATAATATCGTTATAATTATTTATTTTATTCGGCTCTACTAGTATAATTTATTAAAAATATTATTAATAATCTCTTTATTATACTTCTTTAATAGATAAATTCGAGTTTAACTAGTTTTATAAAACTCTTTCTAGTTATTAATAAAAGGAATCTCTATTTATTTAGATTCCGGGATATTCGCTACGTTTCTAGTATCTTTCTATAAATCTAGAAACGAATCGACGACGTCGGTAATTATAGAGGCGGAAGTATCGTTCCCGTAGATCGTAGTATAGTACCGGCGTAGAGTATAGTATCTCTAGTTAAGATAAAACCGGCGCTACGAAAGCCTTTTATAAAGTATATTTTAATATATTTTAAAAGAGATTTACCGAAGATAAATTTTAAGGGGAAACGTTAAATTAGAAATTATAAAACTTAGATAAATAATATTCGATACTATCGAATTAGATATACGGGGAGTTATTATTATATTAAAAATTATTATTATAACTAAACCGGTCTTAAAGTAGGATTTAATTAAAAGTTTCGATATTAAAGTCTTCGGTAACCTTATAACTAAATTAATATATAAGATATTAATTTAGAAGTATTTAGTTATTTTATATTTAATAACTTTCCCTAGTTTAGTAGATCGGTTAATAATTACTAGTAGATCGGTATTATTCCGAACTATAATTCTATCTATATTATAGTTAACGATATACGCGGTCACTATTAGTATATTAAATTAAGAAGGTTCAAATAATAAATCCCGATCTTAAAGTAGATCCGATTTTATAAACTTAACTATAATAACTATATTTAAATATACTAGTATAGTATAGTAGAATTTATTAAGTATAATAGTATTTATTCTAGTATTTTTTATAATTATAGAAATAGGGACCTAGAGGCTATTATATAATATAATAATAATAAAATCTTTCCCGGTATTAATTATAATTTCTTCTAACTTTATAATATCGATATCTATTAAAACTTTAATAGATAAATTATCGACGATATATAGTTCCCTAGTAATTAAGGCGATCTTTCCGTCTTTATTATAAATATATATAAAGATAATAACGAATTTATTAATATTATAGTTATTTAATCCTAAACTACGGACTTTTATAATAGTAGGTATTTTACGAATCTCGATCTTTAGGTTAAATTTTATAAACTTTATTAAAAACCGCCGGTCTATAAAATTTATAATATATTTAATATTAAAATAAAATTCGTAGAGTTACCCGTCTAAATCTACTAAGACCTCGATAGTAGTATAACGGTAATTACGAAATATATAACCGCGGGTAAGTTTATCGATAGATATAAATTTAATAATTTACTTCGTAGTAATTTTTAATAAAGCGGAACTTAGTAAAGCGGAATTCGCTAAAGCGGAAACTATAATATATTTCGTTAAAGGAGAATTCTTCGAAGCGGGATAAATTACTATAGTCGAAGATTAATACTATCGAATATAAATATATAGTTTATTATTAGAAAAGAAGAGTTAGTTATATAAATAGTAAAATACTTTATTAATAATATTAACTACTTTAGTAGTATATTATTTAATAGAAAAACTATTAATTATCTCATTATAAAGTTCCTCCAAATCGACGGCGTCGTTAATATATTTACTAGCCTATATTATACTTTAGTAGAAAGTATCTTTTTAATTATTATAATAGTTATTTTAATTTTCGTTATAAAGGTTTTTAGTCTAACGGAAAACTTTTATAAATTATTCTTCGTTATAATCGACGTCTTTAATAATTTCCTAGTCTTTAATATAGTAGGCTCTTTAGGTTAAAAATAGTTTCTTAAAAAAGTTTTTATTAAAACTTCTTCCTATTTTAAAACTTTAATTTTAATATTTAGGAGAGAATATTTTCTATTTAAATAACGAATTTAAACTTTTATTTATTATTTATAATTACCTTCCGAGAGGCTATAGGCGGTTGGGATTCTATTATTATTATTACTAATTAATACTACTCTATTAAAATTAGAAGAACGAAGAAGAAGAAAAAAATAACCTATATAAATTATTTCCGTAGGAAGTATTATTATTTTTATAAAGAGGCGGATCGTTATATAAAGATCTAAAGTCTTCGGTAGGATAATAAAGAATAAAAGATTAACGAAAGTTTTAATATTAATTATATTACTAAAGTTAATATTATCCGTAACTATTATTATTATTATTACGATTTAATAGAATCGATCGATTATATTTATTTAACTTTCTAGATACTAGAGCCTACTATTTATATTTATAATTATCGAGGCTCGTTAGAAAATTATTAATAATAATATTATTATCGGGCCTTTTAATATTACGCCGTAATTTAAAATTAATTCCGTTATAAATAATATTAAATTAATTTTATAATAATAATATTCCCGTATCTTTAATAAACCTTAAAATCTTCTATATATATTTACGCGGTTTACGATAGTTATTAATATTTTTTATAGAGTAACGTTCTTTAAGGATAATATTAATAACTATATTCGAAAACTTCTTAAACTTTCCCGTTAATAACTAAATCTATTCCGTAATATTAGTATTAATAGTATTGTATTTCGATAGTCTCTTTTTAGTATTTAAAAGCTTAATAGTATATTATTTTAAAATAGTACCGCGGAGGTAAATTTAGAGATTTTTATATATTATAATACTTTTAATAATTACTAGGTCCTTAACTCGTTTAATAAATAAATATATATCGCGGAAATAAATTTCTTTATTAATATATTTAAGATTAAACCCTATACTAGTAGATTTACTATTATATATAGGGTCGAAGAATCCGAGGTAAATTATATTTTATTTTAATAAAATAGTATTATTACTTTAGAAACTTTATAGGCCCTAGAGTTTTAATAATTTAAAAAAGTTTATTATAAATATTATTATAAAGTTTATAATAAAATTACGTAACTTTATTAACTATATTTTATTAAAGCCTATATTTATTATAGTCGAGGATTATTACGGTTATTAATTAGGTCCGAAGGGTTTTTAATAATTTAATTTTTTTATAAAGATCTATTTAATAAAATAATTTAATAATAATATCGAAATTAATAATAACGAAGAAGGCTTTTACCTAGAACTCGGCGGGGACGAAGAAAGTATATTCTTAATTAATACTAATATTTTAAGAAATTATCGAGTCGCTTAAATACTAGTTTAGAAATATATTATAACGGTATAGAAAGTAATAATATTAATAATTTAATTACTTAACTAGCTCGGTACCTTAATAGATTTTAATTATATTTATTACTCTCGAGGATTAAAATTATAAAGGGGTTAAATAAACTAGAAATTCCGCCGGATAAAATAATTAATAATATAACGAGTAATATCGTTAACCTCGTTAGTAAAAGCGTAGCCCGATTATATAAATTCGTTAAACTAGAATACTAAGACTACGATATTATAACTAGCGATATTACTAGATATTATAATAATATTTTTACGAAAGTAAAAAAGTTAAGAGTTTATTTTTATTAAAGATAATAATATATTAATTTTTATTTACTCCTTTAACTTTAAATATAGAATATTTAATACTTTTATAAATAATAATAAAATTAATAATATATAGACTTTAAGAATAGTAATATAAAGAACTAATATTAATATAAAGAATTTATTAAGATTAGGTATAAAGTAAGGAGATTTTCGTTCCTATAAACCGCGGAGATAAGGAACGAATCTAGTATAAATTTAATAATCTTAATAGAACTTCTCCGCTTTTAATAAAGTAAAGTTTTAATAGATTTAAAAAGAATAAAATAGTAAAGATAATATCGCTAATACTAAAATTAGAGTATTAGGTCGTAGGCGTAGAGATATTTACTTTCGTAAACAAGGTAATTAATATATTATAACGGAAAGTTTCGGCCGTTAATTTAACTAACTAGTTAAAGTACCTTAATATATAGTATTCCCAATCGGCGTAGTATAACTTAGGTAGTATAGTATTAAAGTAATTATACTAGGCGTTTTATTAAAGGGGAGACTCTATAGTACCGAATTTCTTAAATAAAAAAATTAGAGTATAAAAGAGAAGATACTATCGAATAATATAATTCGATTACTAGTATTACTACTAATATAATAAACTAGTAAATCGAACGTCTAGTAGGCGTTATATAGTATTTAATAATATATTAATACTATTATTATTAATTAGTAAAGTTATATTTCATAAAGTAGTAATAATTAATTAATTAACTAGATATTCGTTATTAATAAACTATAATAGTAAATAGCCTTCGGTGTTAAGGAACTAACCTAGTATAGTAAAATTAATATAATTATATCAAAAACCTTATTAGGAGTCTTCGACGTCGTCGAAGAAAATAAATTCTTTAATAAGGCCTAGATACGCGAAAATACCGTAGATTAAAATAGTAGGTTCTATAGAGTATATATATAAAATCATAGTACTATTTCGGCCGTTTAATTAGTATACTTATTATTTCCGTTCGTTATAGAGTAGTAGGCCGTCGAGTATAATAAACTAACTCCGAGGTATTTAAATATAGTCTTTTGTAAATTATTAAAGAACTTAGGGTCTTTATTTAATAATAGTATTTTAAAAATACTTTAATCGCCGATATCGAGCCGGTTTAATAGCGCGATAACTTAATTACTAGTTTTTTAAGTAAATTTACCTAGAATATATATAACGCGTTTAGTAAATTTATATATAGTGATTATAATATAATCGAAGTCTTCGGTAGTTATAGGTATAACTAGGATCTAATTAAAAGTAAATATATAGAATAAAATAAACGGGCTCTTAATAGGCTATATAATATTATATAAATAATATCGACGAGTTTATAATACTAGGTAGTTAGGGTAGTATTTAATATATATATAAAGTTATTTTATAAATCTATAAATACATTATAATTTAAAAATAATCTCGAAGTATTTATCGAAGCCTAGATACCTAGCGTCGTAAACTATTTTTAAAATTTCCTTTATAAGAGACTAGAGAATATAGAGTCGCTTAAGGCCGGTAAATTTATTAATATAGAAAATTAAACTTATAGAAGAATTAGAGGTACTACGAATAAAAGAAAACTCGACGACTATATTAGAGTTAATTAAATCTACTTCTATAATAGGGTCCGTAATAAGAGTACTCGCTCCCGTAATAAAAATAAATATTATTATCTTTATTTATATAGGGCGCTTCCTAGTATTAATATTAATTAATTCAATAATTTTTATTTAATATAGATCTTTTATATAGCCTTATATTATATATAAACGGAAGTCGTTATTTATTTCGATAAGGATAATTATATATATATAGAGTTCTTTATTACTAGCGAGGTTTTAGGATATACGACTATAGAGTATATTTAACTCTAAATAATTATCTAATAAAATCGAGGGGCTAGAGTTTATAAACCTCGATAAAATATCTAATATAATATATTCTTTACTAGGTTTATATCTAATATCGAGATAGAATTATCGAAGATATTATAAGGCCTTAATTAATTTTACGTTTATTTTTATCGTAGATATAATCGTTATAATAAAGGACTACTTTATAATATTAAATATAGTAGAGTAGTTAATCTATATAATAATTATATACCTCGACGACTCTACTAGGTATTTAATCTTTTTAATTATTTATATAAAATCTACTATTTTAAATTCGGTAAATTAGTAGTTCCTTTTAATAGAAATAAAAACTTTAGATAAAAATATAATCGGCTCGATAATAGTCCGCGACGATTATTTATCTAGTTCGGTTCTAGAATTCTTTTTTATATAGAAGATTTAGATACTAAAGTCTTATTTTTAAAAAATATCGAGATTAATTTATAGAACTCTATCGGGGTCGAAATAAATAAGAATCGATATCGTCGATAAAATTTATTAAAGACTTCTAAAACTTACTTCCTCCTAGGTTATTAACGATAGTAGATAATAGCGAGATAAATAGGTTTTATATAAATTACCTTTAATTAGAACTTCTTTAAATAAATTTATTTTTAAATTTTATAACGACCCTATTAATTAAATATAGTAATATATCGAGTTACGGAGGTAGCCTATAAAACTAAAATAATACTCGAGGTCTCCGAGGGTACTAGGATAATTAAAGATATTAATAATTTTTAATTTATCTTTAATTATAGTTATATTAAATAAATTAACTCTTTATTTTAATAGATTAATATCTAGATAACCTAGGAACGTTTTCTTAAATATTATAATAATATTAGTATTAACTAGGAGTTAGAAAAGTTACCGTAAATATATAATATACTCTACGAAAGACTTCGAGTCGGTAATTATATCGTCGATATATATTTAGGCGAAGGCTTTAATAGAGTATAAAATTCTATTAATTTAGCGTTATATATATATAATTAAATTTATATAACTTATAATAGGTACGTTAAAGGTCCTTTAACCGCGATATATTACTACTATAAATATATACTTATAATTACGATATACTAGCTACTAATAGAAGAAGGAATATATATTAAATACCGATAAATATATATATCCTAGTAGTCTAGTAATAATATTAAATTAGAGGGATACTAGATAAATATTAAAGACGATAAAGTTATTAAACTCGTATATATTTATAATTACTCTATCCTTATATATATTATTTAAATGAGTTTTTTATATTATAAAGACTAAATAATTAAAAAATATTAATTAAATTATATATTCTAGATAACTCTACTTCTATAGTTTATTAAAAGTTTTATCGACGATTACTTTATCTCTAATACCTAGGGGGTAGACTTTAATATAATTATTATTAAAAAACCTAATCTACTAGTTATCGCGGAGGGGATTTTTTTTTTTTTTTTAATTAATTTTAGCGAAGCCCTTATCGATCTATAAAATAAAGAAATTATTAACTAGGTCTAATAAACCCCTTGTCTCTTTAGGGTTATTAAAGACTATGATATTATTATAGAGCTTAGTCTCCGAAGTTATATTAAAACTCGCTAGGTTTACCGAGGTAACGAAACTCGTATTAAAAATAATATTATTAACGAGGGTAAATAAATTAAAAGTTATTATTATAATAAAAGTAATTATTTTCTTAATCTAGCTCGTCGACTCTTAAATAGATATTTTATAACCTCGGTTAATATATTTCGCGGAAGGCTTCGGTAAAATAGATAATTTAACGAAATAAATATTTTAATAATTTATTTTATAAAGTATACCTAGGCGAAGCCTTCGTAGTATATAAATAATAATATCGATTTCGTTCTTTATAAGAATATATCCGACCTTAGAATCGATTAAATAAATATAAAGTATTAAGTTTATTTAGGTTATAAATTCGAAGATAAAATCTCTATCTTCTAATAAACCTACTAGGGTATAGACTAGAAATATAGTTTTAATATATAGAGGAATAATAAATATTTATTATATATAAATTAAATAATATATATACTAGCCTCGTTAATAAATTATAATAAAAATAGTAACTCCGTAGTTTCTAATATATACTTTATTATTATAAATATCGATAACGATCTTTTCTAGTTTAATAATATTATTATTAATAAATATTTTCGTTTTTAGGTCGCTAATAAAATAAATCTCTCTTTATATATAATATAATACTTTCGTATTATCGGCCTTAACGCTAGGGATATAGATTAGGATAATAATATATTTATTAATTTTATAGGTAGTAGAGTTAATATCTTTAATATATAAAGATAAAGTTATTTTCTTAATTTATATATCGGGTAGCCGAGATGAAATCTAAGGTTTATGAACTAATATTATATTATACTCTATATTAATATAAACCTCTTTATTTTCTTTTTAATAATTAGATTAAGTCTAACGAGTATATAAATATAATTCTAACCTCGGAAAACGAATCCTATACTAAATATAATAACGTCTAATAAATTAGAGTTAATAATTTTAATAATTATAGTATTAGCGTAGACGGGTATATTAGGTTTATCGAGGTTATTAACGGAAAACTTTATAATCCTACTAGAGTTTATAATTTTATTAGAAGACTTCGGTAAATAACCTCCTCGGAGATATTTATATAACTTAGTCTTAGATAGGAAAGAGGTATTATAATTATAATAATAAATTTTAATATTAATAAAACTAGCGAAAGATTCTTCCTTAAAGAAGTTATTATTATAATAGAGATTACTCTCCGCTTATAGTAGTTCGGGTCTTCGCTAGCGTAGTATAATTTATTACTATCGATTTATTTAATTAACTCTAGTATTTTTATTTTTAATTAAGGCCTAATAGATTATAGCTCTACTATAGTAGTTATTCTACTATTATTAAAGTCTATTTTAATAACGATTTCTTTAAAACCCGTTTTAAGATTATTAAATTAATATAACGAATATTAAAATTAAATCTAATATATTTAGGGCGCTAGTAATTTATAGTAATTAACGCGGAGATAATAAAGTAATTTACTACCTTTACTAACTTTACGACTAAAGAGCGTAACGAGGATTTTATTAATTTCTATACTATTAATTATATTTATTAATAAATTAACCTATTTAAATAAAAAAGGGTTACGATTACTAACGGCTAGAAAACTACTACTATCTACTATAAAAGAATTAAAAATAAAAGTTCGACGGTTAATAACCGAAGTATTATTAACTTTAATAATTATTACTCCTATATAGTAGAAAGCCCTACCGAAGGTCTTTATTATTATATTATTAAAATTACTAATATTAACCCTACGATCTTTAGAATATTAATAATCTACTATTTATTTTAAACTATATATCCTTCTTTAATTTAAGAGTCTATATAAATAAAAATATTATTATATTTATATTAAGCGGATTCATAAAGGTATAAAACTCGGCGGTTATATTTTAATAAGCGAATATTAACTAGTTCTCGATATTATCGATTTTAATTAATTTAATATACTAGATTACTATCTAAATATAACCTATAAGTTCTCGCTTAATATATATATTATAAAGAGTATACTTCTCGTTATTAAATAAATTAATACTACTTTAGTAGTTTCTTTAAAGTAGTTAATAAAATAGTATATTACTCTTTAATATTATATTTATTAATTTATAAACTAACTCTTTTAAGATTAAATAACTCGGTTAAATACTAAATTAAAATAACTCTTTTAAGCGAGATATTAAAGTTCGTCTATATTATAATAATACCCTTTAACGTAGTAAAATTACGAATATACTCGACGAATAAAATAATACTTCGGTAGTATATATTACGGCCTACTATAACTACGTTATCTTTACTATATAATTTATTAAAATATAAATTAAAGTAGCCGAGGTTATTAAAATTCTATTTACTAGTACTAGAAATAATTTTACCGTCGATATTTAATAAATTTTAAAAACCTAGTAGACTTTAAAGACTCTACGATAATAGTTATTAAATTCTAATTTAAATTACTTTTCTAAAGTATTATTAAAACTATTTTAAAATTATATTCTAGAAATTAAATATTATATTATTAGGCCCGATCGGCTAGTTAAAGATACCCTCCTCGATAGAAATAATAAATATATATAAAGGTTATCTAGTATTATTTAAATTTATAAACTCCGACGGTATCGATTCTAGTATTTAACTCTTAATTAAAGTATTATTTATAAAAGAAGAAAGATATAATCAAATTTATTAATTAATCTCTAGGTCTTCTCGAAGTTTCTATATTTAAATTACGAAATTAGTAATAACTTTTCGAAAGGCCGGAAAGTCGGTAGATTATTAATATAAATAAATAAATAACTTTACCGAAATAACTCGAATAATTCGTCTAGAGACTAGTACTCTATTAGAGACTAGGCGATAATAGTATTTAATAATATAATTTATTAAATAACCTATAAACTCCGGAATTTTATTAATATATACTCGATTAGTAATTTTAATAAAATCTAAAATCTAGAAAATTAATAGAATTTATTTATTAATAAAATAAAAAAGCTATAAAGTTAGTTTAGGAACTTTAGTATTAATAATATCGATTCTACTACTAGAGATTAGAGTACTAGTAGAGTATAATAAAATAATAAAGATACTCGATTTTTATTAAGAAACCTTATTTAAATAAGTAAAAATAAGGTATTTATATATAAATAGGACTAATTTAATAAAGTAGGAGAAGTTATAGAAGATTTTAAAGACTAGTATATATAAAAGAAGAAGTATAAATCTTTTTTATATTAATAACTCCGGTCCTATAGAAGGTTTCGGTAAAAGTTAATAATATAGAGTATTTATATAAATAGGAAACTACTCTAGTTTATTTTATTAACGAAGGTATTAATAAATAATAGAAGTTTTAATAAAGAAGTTCCTAGTAAATTATTTAATAATTATTAATATCGAATAAAGTCGTTACTACTATATTATAATATAGTAGTATATTATTAATATAAATAGTAAAAGAGTTACTATTTTCTATATTAATATTATATATTTATAATATTTACGTTAGTTATTTATATTCTAATATATTAAACTATAATAAAATCGTGATAAGGATTTTATAAATTAAAAAATATTAATATTAATAAAGCGGGAGATTATACGAGAATAGTCGAGATATTAAATACGTATTTTACTACTTTAGGCGGAAAAATAATAAAAAGATAATATTAATTAAAAGAAAAAGAAAAAAAATTTAAATAAAAAATTTAAAAATAGTAATTTCGGATTTAAGATTTTAAATCCGTGATTTTCTACTAGCGCCGGGTAGCTCGCTAAGACTATATAGAGTATTATAACTATATTAATTTAATTTAGATTTTAGATTACGTCGATTTATGAAAATTATATACGCGTATATTATCCCCTAAGTTAGCGCGGTATTATAGATTATATAATTCATTATATTATTATATATATTTAATTATAAACCGGTACTATTTAAACTAACTTATTTTAATTTATTTAAAATTATTTAATATAAATCGAGGTACTAAATATATATTTAGTAACTTCGGTATTAAATCGATCTCTAGGGCTAGTATATAAACTAAATAAATCTAAACGTCTTTTTCGTCTTTTTCGGTAGAATACGGGTTTACTACTTTACTAATAAAACTATAAAGTATTTAGTTATTTAAGAGAAGTAATTTATATCTTTCGACTCATTTTTATAATTATTAATATTTGTTTAGAGAGGGGGGGAGAGTAATTTTATTATTATTTATTATTTCCTATAAAACTTGCGTCTAGTTTAGGATTAATTATATTACTATATTATTCTTCGACGTCATTACCCATTCCGAGTGCCGTCAGATCTCGGTGCACGAAGAAGTCGTAAATGTAAACATTGAGCGTGGTCTTCCATTCTTCGGGATATATGTGAAAATGAAGCATCACGGCTTCTTCAAGAAAAATGCATCTGCGAGTGGTATGATAAAGCTCTGATATGTTTTCGAATTGATCTCCATAACCGAAAAAGCCGACGAAAGCTACTCGGAATTTGATGAGTAATATAGATTTCGACACTTTGATTTTACTGCGTTGAGCATCGATTTGAAGTCCGATCAAAGGCAAGTTGGAATATGCAGTATCGATGTGTTGATCCAAGAACGTTTTGACATATATGGTAAAGATATGCAAGGTGCTTCAGTTGTGCTCACGCAAGACCTGCTCGACTTTCGGGGAGAAAGACGGAAGAAACACTATAAAAAAAGAGCGCTTGATTATTTTCTCGATAAATTCTGTATCAGTCTGTATATGGTATCAACAAAATGCGTATTTGAGAGATAGCAGAATCAGGGCTTTCCTGGCGACATGGATGGCGGCCAAATAAATGAGCCATCACCAGCATCAATGTTCGATACACATGCGACTCCTTGTCCTTGATATCAGAGCACAACTCGTGGAAGTACTCGGACTTGATGAAGGCGTTCAAAACAAAGCTCGAATCTTCCGTAAAATAAAGATAAATATTAAATCCAGGGAAATTGATGGGAACTCCCTAGGAGTTGAGTAGATCTTGTGCCCGAAGATACTGCCTCTTGCAGATTTGACCTGGATGTTTGACTTTGAAGAAGTCATTGATGGAGCCATGAAGCTTGGAGGGTTGGCGAAAGAGAGGTAGAGCCAGAATTGTTGGAATCTGAGCAGAATCTGGGCAGAATCTCCACTATAGTCTAACTTAGTTAGGCTTAGCGTTGCTTAGTAAGCCAGCCTTGCGCACCAAGTATATAGCAACAGCAACATCATAGATAATAATCAACTGTTCAACCTCCACCACTGTCTATAATTAGACGTGAATTCCAAAGAGAATAGCCCAGATTTACCCATGGCTAGTGAATTACCGTGCTACGTCCAGATGAAAAATAAGAGTCCTGCATAAAGGCTTTGGATGCCGTTACGGTTGTCTCTATAACCAGGTGAGACTTACACCACAAGAAGATTTTGTGTAAATCATAAGTCTAATATAGTTCTTGGATCTGTGTTATAGGATAGGAAAACTTGGCTCCAAAGTATTTGTGAGTAAATATTATATAATTTTTAGACTTCTCTTCTGCGCAATAACTATAACCCAATTAATATAAGGGATGTTGACCCTGTAAACTTTGTCCTAGAGATAACCTTATTTGATTTACAATCAACGTTTATAAAATTGTTATATTTTATAGAGGCAGATGTTGGCTCAGGGGGTTTTTCTCCTCTGCGAGTAATAATGTTTATTGTTTGGGTATAATGGACTCTGTACTATAATCTTTATCATTGCCGATACAGTGGGTTCCCTATATATATTGAATATGCCACAGATTGCTCCTGATGGTAGTCTCTAACCTTGCCTTAATAGCCCTTCGCTAGACTTGGACACTTAGTGATCTTATTCAATGCGACCTTCGTTGGAGCCTGTTGAGCAGGTCGAACTCCCTCGCGCAGCAAGTTAAGGCATTTGAGGGGATGGTTCCTATATGGTGGTCTAATAGTTACTGGACGACGAGTCGTCTTGTAAACGATACCATGGCAATAATATCAGCCGCGACATTCATTGTGCTCTATGGCCATAGGTAGATACCTGTCTTCTGTAGACTTAAAATGCGTATTCCGAAGTTTACTCTGTATTTCCACAAATACTAGACAAAGGCCACCGCGTACTCCCTAGTCCTTGTCAGGCTGTATTAGGCTAAAGTAGGTGCTAGGCTACTAACCCCTAAGGTTGAGAGCTTAGGGGCTCAGGGTACTGAATTCTAGACCTACCTAGGAGGTTTCAGTACAATACCGCAGTCGGTAAGCGATCTGAATAAGAAACACATACCCTAGTATCTTATAGGGGATACGGCTTTTTCGAACAACAAGACTGTGACGCGTGGGCTCAATATACTTATTGAACTATATTACTACTCCCGAGCTTCTTCGTCGAGATTAGACAAAAAATTATTTAAAAAAGAATATTAAACGAATAAAGAGGAGTATTAAAAGAGTATTAAAGAAATATTAAAGAAGTATAAAGAAGTAAAAAGAAACCCTAATAATTATTAAATATTATTAAATCTAGTTTCTCGCTACAAATATTTAGGTCCTTAACTAGTTCTTAATATAGAGCGATAGTCTTTAACGAGGTCTAGAAAGTCGTAAAAATCTATAATTTTATAGTAGAAATTATATTAATATTCTAAATTCTTAAACTATTACTCTATATTTAAAAAGATAATTATAGAGATTATAATAAAGTATCTCCGTAAAAAAGAAATTATATTCGTTAATATCGAGCGATAATTTTAGGAAGGACCCGTTAGTCTAAAAATTTAAAAAGTTCTTTTAGGGAATTTTATAGAAATTAATAATTCTAATTTAAATTATCGTATTTATCGATAATATAATACTCTCGATTTCTAAAAGGATTTTAAAAAGCGATAAGAATTATTAATTTAATATTAAGACTCTCCGTTTAATATTTAAATATAATATTAATAAAACCTAAGTTAATATTTATAAAGAGGAGTATTAAGAATTAAAGAATAATAAATTTAATATTAATATAAAATAAAACTAGATAAATTTAATAAACTTAATTAATAATTTAATAAATATCTATATTTAGAATCTATAATTAAAAGTCTTTAGGGAAGTTAAATACGAAGTTTCTATTTATTAAAAAAATATATAATTTATATAGTAAAAGGAAACTATATCAAAAGTAATATATTTATCCGTTTACTCGTTTACTCCTACGTCGAGTAAATAAATAATTAAGTATTTACTTACTTATTAGTCTATATATTACGTCGATTAATAAATAGTTTCTTAATATATTAAATATATTAAGTTTATTAAGGTTTTTAGTAAATTTTAATTATAATATTACCTCTCTCTTCTAATCTTCTTTATCTTTAAAGATAATTCTATATCTTTTTATTAAATAAAATAATATAATAAACTATAGGAATAGGTAGTTTCTAAAGATTTTATAACTATAGTTATATATACGCGCTACACGATATATTAAACCGAATATCGATTATCCTCTTTATCGTCGAAGTACGGGGAGTATATTAAGACTAGAAAAAAATATAAACTCTTAAAGTCCGTTATTAGTTTCTTTAGAATTAATAAAACTCTAAAGTATTTAAAATATATAAAAAAAAACTAAAGTTATATAAGAAATAACGAATAAAATTATTAACTAGAAGAATACGAAGTTAAAAAGACTTCGTTAATAAAAGAAATTCCTAAAGGAGCGTAAATAGAAGATATTTAATAAAAGTTTTACGGATATAAAGGAATTAAAGCGTCTAGAAGAATTTAAGAAATTCGGTAAAATAAAGTATACGGCGGCTTGAACTTTATATTTTAATAATTTTATATTTTTAAAAAATTTCTCGCTAGGAACCCTCGATTAATTTTTTTATACTATTATCTCTAAAACTTCTTTAGAAGTTCCCGATAGTTAACTAGGTTCGTTAATAACTCTTAAATATTCTCCGATTTATTATATTCTTTTTATTTAATAAAATAGTTTTAATTTTTTTTATTTAGAATTTTTTCTACCTCGAATTTTATTTCTTTTTTAATCTAGAAATAAAAGATATTTTATAAAGGTATTTTAAAATCTACTAATTTTAGTAAAGATATATAGAATATTAAATATACTTTAACGTCGGCTAGAAGATTTAGTTTATAATTAATTAATCCTTTATTCTTCTTAATCGAAAATAATCCGATTTTAATAAAATCTAGTTTCTTATTTAGTTTCTTATTTAGTTTCTTACTCTTTATATTTTTTATTAAGAGATATACTTTATCCCCTTTTTTTTAACTAAAAATACTTTTTTTAATATTTATTCACCGTTTTTTTAATCCGAGTATTCGTTTAATTAATTTAGGTTTATATATCCTAGTATAATATTTTTATATTAATTATATAAATTAAGGCCCTTTACGTATTTAATCTCTATTTAAATTCGAGGAATATATTAATATATTTATTATAGTTCGCGAAGAATGATATAAGTTTAGTAGTATTAAACTAGTTATTATTAAACGTTAATTAAATTATAAATAAAAGTTTTACCTAATCGTTTTACTTTTTTTTAATATAATATCGTAAATATATCTTTATTATCTAGTTCGTCCGCTCCGTTTATTTATTTATTTATAGATAATATATAATTAATATTCGTAATTTAGTTCTAATAGTATTAATTAGTATCTTTTAATAATTTAAAATAAATTATTTATCTTTATAAAAGATAATTAATTTAGGTATCCTATAATCCCTAATTAATTAATTTAATAATACGAAGGCGATTTATTCGGCTTTATAAATTTCCTTAATTAATATTATTATAATATATTTACTAAGTTTATTATAGATTATTATTATAGAGTTAAAGATTTCTAGTATAATAGGGTTCTTTCATTTTAGTAATTTAATAACGAAGTTTATTATAATATCGTTTTAAAGTATTTCTAGTATTAGGGTAAATTAAATTTAACTATATTTAATATACCTTATAGACGTATTCTATTAATATTCGATATATTCTTTAATATATTTCTCGACGTGCGACTTTAGTCCCGGCGCGTTATATTCTCTATAAATAAATTCTATAGTTTTAATAACTTTAAAGTATCTTTAAACCGGATTATTATAATAATTACGAATAATTTCCTTAAGATATTCTTTAGGAAGATAAGTTTTTTTATTATATTCTAATAATTTAGTTTATAGTTATTAATTTTTTAATATTATAGTTAAGGTATTATTCTCGTATTCCTTTTAAATACTATTAATAATTCCGGGAATAAAGATATATAATATCGTTACTAATTATCCTACTAGGACTAGCAATTTATCCTATTATTAAATAAAGATTAATTATATTACTATATCCTTATCCTCTATATAATCCTTTTATTTATTAAATATATCGGCGCGATCGTTATCTTTCCTTAAAGTATAAAAGATTTTAAATTTATATTATTCTAGTAGTTCTAACTACCTAATCTATCTTCGATTTAACTACTTCGTTATTATAAAGTTAAAAAGATTTTTATAGTCCGTAAAGATAGTAAAACTTAAATAACTTTCTACGTATACTCTTTATTATTCTAGTAAAGATACTACTACTAGTAATTCCTTATTATAGATATTATAGTTTTATTCCGCTAATAATATTTTCCTAGAATAATATATAATAGGGTATTATTTATCGTCTCTCTACTAGAGTATATAAGCGCCTATTATTAAATCTAAAATATCGGTTTCGATTCGAGCTAGTTCGTTATTTTAAAAGAAATATAATACCGGTAGTTTTTTATAGATTTCTTTAAACGTTTTAAAAGATTATTATTATTCTTTTCTTTATTAGAAAGCGATATCTTTCTTTATAATATCCGTTAATAGTAAGGCCTTTTTAGAGTAGTCTTTAATAAATTTTTTATTAAAGTTCGTAAATCCTAAGAAACTCTATACCGTTTTAATATTATATAATATAAGTTATTCTTTAATACTCTTAATCTTTTTAGGGTTTATATAAATACCTTTAATATTAATTATAAATTTAAAGAATTTAATTAATTCTTTATAAAACTCGTATTTTTCTAGTTTAAAGAGAAGTCTAGCTAGTAATAAAGTAAATTAAGATATTATCGAGGTATATAATTACTACTATATCTAGGTATACTCGTATAATATTATTAATTAATATTTAATAAATTACTAGTACGTTAGTAAATCTAAAGAGTATTATTAAATATTTATAATAATTATATTTAGTTCTAAAAATAGTTTTTTACTCCTCGCTTTTCTTTATTTAAATTAAATTATATACGCCTTAAAGATCTAGTTATATAAAGATTTTTACTATTATAAACCGATTTTATAACTCGCCGATATTTAATAAAGAGTATTTATTCTTTATTATAATATCGTTTAATTTTCGGTAGTTTATATATAATTATAAACTTTTATCTTTCTTTATAATAAAGAGGATTAAATAATTTACGAGCGATTTAGATTCTCGAATAAATTTTTTTTTAAAATTCTTATTAATATACCCGCGAAATACTCCGAGTTCTTTTTTTAATATAGTATAAATAAGTTTAAATATCGGTTATTTATTAAATTCGAGTTCGATTTTATAATTTTATAATTAATATTTAAGTAATATTTTTATAGTTATCTTTTTTTAAAAAAAATACTTTTATTATTAATACTTTTTAGAGATATTTAGAAGTTTATTTTTATTTTTAGAAACTTTAATTTATTCGCCTTATTAATCTCTTTAACTAGTATATATCGAGTCGGATTCTTATATAAAGATATTTTTATACGAAAATAAAGTATTATAAGTTTCGACCGGGTTATAATTCGACTTTTTATTTATAATTATTCTTTATAAGTATATAGGTATTATATTAACGACGTCTTTAATACGCGGAAATATAAATACTTCTTTCTTTTAATCAATTATTAGATTATATTTTTTTTAACTAAAATATCCCTAGAATAATATAATAAATAATTATTTTTATTATACCGAAGATAATTTCCTTATAGTAGTATTAAATAATAATAAGTAGCGAAAATATTTTTTTATTTATTTTTCCTATTAATAACTTCGACCCGTTAGTTAATTAAAGTTTATATTATTTTTTCTTTTCTCGAGTTAATAAGTTAGTTACTTAAGTTATTATTCGAGATATAAAGTTATTAATTACTCTTAAATCTATTATTATAAAGACTTTATATCCGTTAACTTTTACTAGTATTTATATATATATATTATATTAAATTAAGTATAGATATTATTCTAAAATTAATATATTAATCTCTTTATATTTTCTCTTAATATAAGGGATTAGTTTTTTCCCGACGAAGATAGGAATTTATAATACTCTTTAGACTCGAAATACCTCTTATAATCTTCGGTTAAATAATAGTATTATTCGTCCTAATTATAGTATTTCGTTTCCTTATTATAATTTATCTAGTTTCGTAATTATAACTATTATTCTTTATTATAACCTAGGAAGATTTAGTTCTCTCTTTTCTTAATTAAATACTATAAATAATTATCTTTAATATAGTTATTCTATTAACTATAACTATATCTTGGTTTTATAATATACTTTCGCTCTTTTAAACTATTATAATAGTATTTATAATATTCGCTTATATATATTAACTAATGTATTTCCCTATATCGTAGGTAATATTTATTATAGGTATAATTAATTTTAAAGGATTATTTTTTTTCCTTCTTTTTTTCCTCGGGTTTCTTTTTTAATATAATAAACTAGGTTTTAGAATTATCGAGGTAGTTTATTATTTAAAATTATTCTTTAAAATCTATTATATTATATTTTTATTTTTATCCTTCCTCTAAGTTTTTTTCTAAAGTTTTATTATTATTATTATCTAGTCCTTCGACTTCTCTAATTTTTTAAATAATCTCTTTTTTAATTTCCCTCTACTTTTTTAATAAGTCGTTAAATATAATATTATTTTATACTAGATCTTTAAGGGATTTAGTTATACTATTTAATATCTCCTTCCTAAATATATTTAATTATTATCGATTTATTATATTTTTCGAATAATAGTTCCTAGCGATATAGCCCGGTTTATTATAATTATAATAATTTATTATTTTCTTACCTCTTTATTACTATTTACCCCTCTTTTAAAATCCTCTCGTAAGTTCTTTTTTAGTGAAATCGAGTTCTATTAATATATAATTATATAGGCTAAGTTTTTTATAGCGGTAATAACTAGTTAAATTATATCCGTTATTATAAACTCTTAAATATCCTTATTTATTAACTCCTCCGTCGTGGCGTTTCTTTATTATATATTTATATAGTTTATTATTAATTTTAATTATTTATTTTATAAATATCTCGAGGTCCTTTATAACGGCTCCTATTTATATAAATTTATTTTTTATATTATCTTTTAATTCTTATCGATATATTATTATAAGAGTAGTATCGTCCTAGTCTATAAATATTATATAATATTAAAATTATACCGAGTAATCGGACGTAGACCTTCGTTATATTAAATATTAAATAATACGAACTACTATACTATTTTCGTTAGATAGTTTAAATATATAACGAATCTATTAAGGCTCTCCGTTCAATACTTTAATATAACGTTAATAGGACCTAGGTTAGTACTCGTGGAGAAGAGTATTAAGAATTAAAGAATAATAGGCTTCGTATTAATATAAGATAAAACTAAATAAGTTTAATAAACTTAATTAATAATTTAATAAACGTTTATATTTAGAATCTATAATTAAAAGTCTTAAAGGAAGTTAAATACGAAGCTCCTATCTACTAGGAAAATACGCAGTCTATATAAAAAAAAGAAACTATACTACTTATTAGTTTACTCGTTTATTCCTATATTAAATAAATAAACAGTTAAGCGCTTACCTATTTATTAATTTATATACTACGTCGAGTAGTAAATAGGCCTTTAACGTATTAAATATATTAAATTTACTAAGATTCTTAGCGAACTTTAATCGTAATATTACCCTTCCCTTCTAATCTTCTTTATTTTTAAAAAAGATTCTATATCTTCTTATTAAATAAAATAACGTAATAAACTATAGGAATAAATTATTTCTAAAGGTTTTATAACTATAATTATATATATATATTACGCGATATATTAAACCGAATATCGATTATCCTCGTTATTATCGAAGTATAGGGAGTATATCCGGACCGGGAAAAAATACGAGCCCTCCGAGTTTATTATTAATTTCTTAGGAATTAATAAGGCTCTAGAGTATTTAGAACGTAAAGAAAAAGAAATTAAAATTATATAAAAAATAACGAATAAAGTCGTTAATTAAAAGAATATAAAATTAAAGAGGCTTCGTTAATAAAAGAAATTCCTAAAGGAGCGTAAATAAAAGATATTTGATAAAGATTTTACGGATATAGAGGAGTTAAAGCGTCTAAAGGAACTTAAGAAATTTAATAAAATAAAATATATTATAGCCTCGGTTCCGTATTTTAATAATTTTATATCTTCGAGATCCCTTTCGCTAGGGACCCTCGATTAATTTTCTTATATCGTTATTCCTAGAACTTCTTTAGAAGTTCCCGATAATTAATTAAATTCGTTAATAACTCCTAAATATTCTCCGACTCGTCGTAATCTTTTTATTTAATAAAATAATTTTAATCTTTTTAGTTTAAGATCTCTTTTACCTTAAACTCCGTTTCTTTTTTAATCTAAAAATAAAAGGTATTTTATAAGGGTAGCTTAAAATTTATTAACTTTAATCGAGAAATATAGAATATTAAATATATTTTAATATCGGCTAGAAGATTTAGTTTATAATTAATTAATCCTTTATTCTTCTTAATTAAAAATAGTCCGATTTTAATATAGTCTAGTTTTTTATTTAGTTTTTTATTTATTATATTTTTTATTAGGAGGTATATTTTATCCCCCTCCTTTAACTAAAGATACTCTTTTCGATATTTATTTACCGTTAATTTAGTCCGAGTATTTATTAATTTAATCTAGGTTTATATTTCTTTATATAATATCTTTATATTAATTATATAAACTAGCGCCTTATACGCGTTAGGTCCCTATTTTAGGTCTAGGAACATATTAACGTATTTATTATAATTTACGAAGAATAACGTAAATTTAGTCGTATTAGATTAAATATTATTAAATATTAATTAAACTATAGGTAGAAGTCTTACCTAATTATTTTATTTCTTATTTATATAATATCGTAAATATATTTTTATTATTTAATTCGTCCGCTTTATCTACCTATCCGTCTATAAGTAATATACGGTTAATATTCGTAATTTAATTCCGATAGTATTAATTAATATCTTTTAATAGTTAAAAGTGAATTATTTATCTCGGTTAAAAGTAATCGACTTAAGTATTTTATAATCCCTAATTAATCGATCTAGTAGTACGAAGGCGATTTATTCGGCTTTATGAATTTCTTTAATAGGTATTATTATAGCGTATTTATTAAATTTATTATAAATTACTATTACGGAGTTAAAGGTTTCTAAAGTAATTAAATCCTTTAATTTCGGTAATTTAATAATGAAATTTATCGTAATATCGTCCTATAGTATTTCTAGTATTAGGGCGAATTAGATTTAACCGTATTTAATATACCTTATAGACTTATTCTACTAGTATTCGATATATTTCTTAATATATTTCTCGACGTATAATCTTAGTCCTAGCGCGTCGTATTCTTTATGAATAAATTCTATAGTTTTAATAACTCTAGGGTATCCTTAGGCTAGATTATTATAATAATCTCGGATAATTTCCTTAAGATATCCTTTAAGAAGATAAGTCTTTTTATTATATTCTAATAATTTAGTTTATAGTTACTAATTTCTTAATATAGCGGTTAAGGTATCGTTTTCGTATTCCTTCTAAATAGTATTTATAATTCCGGGAATAAAGATATATAATATCGCTATTAATTATTATATTAGGATTAGCGATTTATCTTATTACTAAATAAGGACTAGTTATATAACTACGTTCTTTTCCTTTATATAATCTTCTCGTTTATTAAATATATCGGCGCGACCGTTATTCTTTCTTAGGGTATATAAAATCTTAAATTTATATTATTTTAATAGTTTTAATTATTTAACCTATCTTCGGTTTAATTATTTTATTATCGTAAAGTTAAGAAGATTCTTATAGTTTATAAAAATAGTAAGATCCGAATAACTTTCTACGTATACTCTTTATTATTCTAGTAAGAATACTATTACTAATAATTTCTTATTATAAATATTATAGTTCTTTTCTACTAATAATATTTTCCTAGAATAATATACGATAGGGTATTATTTATCGTCTCTTTATTAAAGTATATAAACGCTTATTATTAAATCTAAAGCGTCGGTTTTAATTCGAGCTAGTTCGTTATTTCGAAAGGAATATAATACCGGCGGCTTCTTATAGGCCTCTGTAAATACCTCGAAAAATCGTTATTATTCTTTCTCTTAATAGAAAGTAATATCTTTCTTCGTAATATCCGTTAATAATAAAGCCTTTTTAGAGTAGTCTTTAGTAAATCTTTTATTAAAGTTCGTAAATCCTAAAAAGCTCTGTACCGTCTTAATATTATATAATATAGATTATTCCTTAATACTCTTAATTTTCTTAGGGCTTATATAAATACCTTTAATATTAATTATAAATTTAAAGAATTTAATTAATTCTTTATAAAACTCGTATTTTTCTAATTTAAGGAGAAGTCTAGCTAGTAATAAATAAATTAGGATATTCTATATATATTAAATATATTCTTCCTTATCGGTAGAGTAAATTAAGATATTATTAAAGTATATAATTACCGTTATATCTAAATATACTCGTATAATATTATTAATTAATATTTAATAAATTACTAGTACGTTAGTAAATCCGAAGGGTATTACTAGGTATTTATAATAACTATATTTAATTTTAAAAGTAATCTTCTACTCCTCGTTTTTTTTTATTCGAATTAGATTATATACGCCTCGAAGATTTAATTATATAAAGATTTTTATTATTATAAACCGATCCTATAATTTATTAATATTTAATAAAGGGTACTGATTCTTTACCGTAATATCATTTAACTTTCGGTAATCTATATATAATTATAGACTTTTATCCTTCTTTATTATAAAGAGAATTAAATAATTTATTAATAATTTAGATTCTTAAATAAATTCTTTCTTAAAGTTCTTATCGATATACTCGCGAAATACTCCGAGTTCCTTTTCTAATAAAGTGTAAATAGGTTTAAATATCGGCTATTTATTAAATTCGAGTTCGATTTTATAATCTTATAATTAATATTTAGGTAATACTTTTATAATTATCTTTTCCTAAAAAAGATATTTCTATCGTTAATACTCTTTAGGGATATTAGGAGGTTCGTTTTTATTTTTAAAAACTTTAATTTATTCGCCCTATTAACCTCTTTAATTAATATATATCGAATCGGATTCTTTTATAAAGTTATTTTTATATAAAGATAAAGTATTATAGGTTTCGACCGGGCTACGGTTTAATTTCTTATTTATAACTATTCTTTATAGATATATAAGTATTATACTAGCGACGTTTTTAATACGCGGAAATATAAATACTCCTCTCTTCTAATCGATTATTAAATTATATTTCTTTAACTAAGGTATCCCTAGAATAATATAATAAATAATTATTTTTATTATATCGAAAATAATCTCCTTATAATAATATTAAATAATAACTAGTAGCGGGAATATTTCCTTATCTACTCTTTTTATTAATAGCTTCGACCCGTCGATTAATTAAAATTTATATTATTTCTTTTTTTCTTATATTAATAGGTTAGTTACCTAAATTATTATCCGAGATATAAAGTTATTAGTTACTTTTAAATCTATTATTATAACGACTTTATATCCGTTAACTTTTACCGGTATTCGTAGATATATACTATACTAAACTGAGTATAAATATTATTCTAAAGTTAATATATTAATTTCTTTATATTTTCTTTTAATATAAGGGACTAGTCTTTTCCCGACGAAGATAAAAATCTATAGTACTTTTTAGACTCGAAGTATCTTTTATAATCTTCGGTTAAATAGTAATATTATTCGTTTTAATTATAATATTTCGTTTTCTTACTATATTCTTTCTAGTTTCTTAACTATAATTATTATTCTTTATTATAGCCCGGGAAGATTTGATTTTCCTTTTTCTTAACTAGATACTATAAGTAATTATCTTTAATATAATTATTCTATTAATTATAATTATATCTTAGTTTTACGATATACTTTCGCTCTCCTAAATTATCGTAATAGTATTTATAATATTCGTTCGTATATACTAATTAATATATTTCCTTATATCGTAGGTAATATTTATTATAGGTATAATTAATTCTAAAGATTTATCTTTTTTCCTTTTTCTCGTCTTCGGGTTTTTCTTTTAATACGATAAATTAAATTTTAAAATTATCGAGATAATTTATTACCTAAAGTTATTTTTTAAAATTTATTATATTTTATTTTTATTTTTATCCTTCTTCTAAATCTTCTTTTAAAGTTTTATCGTTATTATTATTTAGTTTTTCGAGCTCTCGAATTCTTTAAACGATTTTTTCTTTAATCTCCCTTTACTTCTCGAGTAAATCGTTAAAAGTAGAATTATTTTATACTAGATCTTTAAGGGACCTAATTATACTATCCGGTATCTCTTTCTTAAATATATTTAATTATTATCGATTTATTATATTTTTTAAATAATAGTTCCTAGCGATATAGCCCGGTTTATTATAATTATAATAATTCATTACTTTTTTACCCCCTTATTATTATTTACTCTCTTTATAAGATCCTTTTACGGGTCTTTTCTTCGTAAAATCGAGTTTTATCGGAGTATAATTATACGGGTTAGGTTTTTCGCGGCGGTAATAACTAGCCGAATTATATCCGTTACCGAAAGCCCCTAAACGTTATTATCCGTTAACTCCTTTATTATAACGTTTCTCTATTATATATTCATATAATTTATTATTAATCTCGATTATTTATTTTATAAATATATCGAGGTCCTCGATTACGGCTCCTATTTATATAAGTTCGTTTTTTATATTATTTTTTAATCCTCGTCGATATATTATTATAAATATAGTATTATCCTAGTCCGTTAATACTATATAATATTAAAATTACGCCGAGTAGTCGGACGTAGACCTTCGTTATATTAAATATTAAATAACGCGAACTATTATATTATTTTCGTTAGATAGTTTAAATATACGGCGAATCTCGGTTTTAAACTTATAAAAGTTTTTTATTTAAAGCTTTATTAATAAGTTATTAATATCGTATACTATTTTTATATAATATTTTAAAAATAATTTAACCTATTTCTATATATTACCTTTTATATAGGTTATTATAAAGATTATTTATTTAATAACTAATATAATATTCTTATTAAATACGAAGAATAATTAAAGTTATAATAACTAGTTATTAAACTTCTCGCGCTCTTTATAATAATAATTTAGGCGGGCGACCTTAATACGGTCCCCTTCTTTTATAATATTATATCTTTTAATACCGTTTTAGGTATTTAGGGCTAGGGCCTTTATTAATTTTAAAAATATTTATCTTAAAAGTATTTAAAGTATTAAGGCTCTCTATTTAATATTTTAATATAATATTAATAAGACCTAGATTAATACTCGTAAAAAGGAATATTAAGAATTAAAGAATAATAAACTTTATATTAATATAAGATAAAACTAGGTAGGTTTAATAAATTTAATTAATAATTTAATAAATATTTATATTCAGAATCTATAATTAAAAGTCTTAAAAGAAGTTAAATACGAAACTCCTATCTACTAGGAAAATACGCAGTTTATATAGAAAAAAGAAATTATACTATTTATTAATTTACTCGCTTATTCCTATATCGAGTAAATAAACGGTTAAATACTTAACTACTTATTAATCTATATACTACGTCGAGTAGTAAATAGGCCCTTGGTATACTAAGTATATTAAATTTATTAAAGTTCTCAGCGAACCTTAATCGTAATAAAATCTTAGTTTTAAATCTAGAGAAATTCTCTATTTAAAGCTTTATTAATAAGTTATTAATATTATTTATTACTTTTATATAATACTTTAAGAATAATTTAACCTATTTTTATATATTATCTTTTATATAAATTATTATAAAGATTATTTATTTAATAACTAGTATATTACGATCTTGGCGTAGGACTAACTAAACCTACGATAAGGGTAGTTATAATTATAATCGTAACACTAAACGAGCGACTATATTTAATAGTCCTTAATAACTAGACTATTATAAACGACTATATTTAGTAACTCTTAATAGCTATACTATTATAAAAGATTATAAAGGTCTTAATACGATTTCCTTTTATTATATAAATAATATATTTTCCCGGTAGATAAAAACTTCGTATTTAACTTCCTTTAAAACTTTTAATTATAAATTCTAAATATAAATATTTATTAAACTATTAATTAAATTTATTAAATTTATTAAATTTATTTAGTTTTATCTTATATTAATACGAAGCCTATTATTCTTTAATTCTTAATACTCCTCTTTACGAGTATTAACCTAGGTCCTATTAATATTATATTAAAATATTAAATAAAGAGCCTTAATACTTTAAATACCCTTAGGATAAATATTTTAAAATTAATAAAAATCTTAACCCTAAATACTTAAAACGGTACTAGAAGATATAATATTATAAAAGAAAAGAACCGTATTAAAGTTACCCGACTAAACTATTATTATAAAGAGCGCGAGAAATTTAATGATTAATTATTATAACTTTAGTTATTCTTTATATTTAACGAGAATATTATATTAGTTATTAAATAAATAATCTTTATAATAACCTATATAAGAGGTAATATATAAAAATAGGTTAAACTATTTTTAAAGCGTTATATAAAAGTAGTATACGATACCGATAACTTATTAATAAAGTTTTAAATAGAGAGTTTCTTTAGGTTTAAAACCGAGATTCGCTGTATATTTAAACTATTTAACGAAAGTAGTATAGTAATTCGTATTATTTAATATTTAATATAACGAAGGTCTACGTCCGATTACTCGGCGTAGTTTTAATATTATATAATATTAACGGACTAGGATAATATTATATTTATAATAATATATCGATAAAGATTAAAAGATAATATAAAAGACGAATTTATACGAGTAAGAGCCGTAATCAAGGACCTCGATATATTTATAAAATAAATAATTAAGATTAATAATAAATTATACGAATATATAATAAAGAAATATTATAACGGAGGAGTTAATGGATAAAAATATTTAAAAACTTACGATAACGGATATAATTCGGCTAGTTATTACTACTATAAAAAACCTAACCCGTATAATTATACGTTAATAAAACTCGATTTCATTAAAAAGGGACTTATAAGAGGATTTTAAAAAAAAGATAAATAATAATTAAAGGGTAAAAAAGTAATAAATTATTATAATTATAATAAGCCGGGCTATATCGCTAGGAACTATCGTTCGAAAAATATAATAAATCGATAATAATTAAATATATTTAAGAAAGAGATATTAAATAACGTAACCGGATCCCCTAAAAATCTAGTATAAAATAATACTACGTTTAATAATTTATTAGAAAAGTAGAGAAATATTAAAAAGAAGATCGCTTAAAGAATTCGAGAACTCGAAAAACTAAATAATAATAATAATAAAACTTTAAAGGAAGATTTAGAGGAAGGATAAAAATAAGAATAAAATATAATAGACTTTAAAGAGTAACTTTAAGTAATAAATTATCTCGATAACTTTAAAACCTAGTTTATTATATTAGAAAAGAAACCCGAAGAAAAGAAAAAAGAAAAAAGATAATTTATTAAAATTAATTATACTTATAATAAGTATTACCCACGATATAAGGAGATATATTAGTTAATATATATAAACGAATATTATAAATATTATTACGATAGTTTAGGAGAGCGAAAGTATATTATAAAACTAGAATATAATTATAGTTAATAGAATAATTATATTAAAGATAATTACCCGTGGTACCTAGTTAAAAAAAAGGAAAATCAAATCTTCCTAGGTCATAATAAAGAATAGTAATTATAATTAAAAAACTAGAAAGATTATAATAAAAAGACGAAATATTATAATTAGGACGAGTAGTACTACTATTTAACCGAAGATTACGAAAGATACTTCGAGTCCAAAGAGTACTATAGATTTCTATCTTCGTCGGGAAAAGACTAATCCCTTATATTAAAAGGAAATATAAAGAGATTAACGTACTAACCTTAAAATAATATCTATACTCAGTTTAATACGGTATATATATACGAATACTAGTAAAAATTAACGGATATAAAGTCGTTACAATAATAGATTCAGGAATAACTAGTAACTTTATATCTCGAATAATAACTTAAATAATTAACCTACTAATATAAGAAAAAAAAGAATAATATAAACTTTAATTAACCGACGGGTCGAAGCTATTAATAAAAAGAGTAAACGAGGAAATATTCCCGTTACTAGTTATTATTTAACGCTACTATAAAGAGATTACCTTCGATATAATAGGAATAACTATTTATTATATTATTCTAGGAATACCTTAGTTAAAGAAATATAATCTAATAATTAATTAAAAGAGAGAAGTACTTATATTTCCGCGTATTAAAAACGTCGCTAGTATAATACTTATATATTTATAAAGGATAATTATAAATAAGAAATCGAACTATAACTTAGTCGAAATCTATAGTATTTTATCTTCGTATAAAGATAACTTTATAAAAGGATCCGATTCGATATATATTAACTAGAAAGATTAGTAGGGCGAATAAATTAAAGTTTTTAAAAATAAAAATAAACCTCTTAATATCCTTAAAAAGTATTAACGATAGAAGTACCTTTTTTAGGAAAAAATAATTATAAAAATATTACCTAAATATTAGTTATAAAATTATAAAATTAAACTCGAATTTAATAAATAACCGATATTTAGACCTATTTATACTTTATTAGAAAAAGAACTCGGAGTACTTCGTAGGTATATCGACGAGAATTCTAAAAAAAGATTTATTCGAGAATCTAAATTATTAATAAATTATTTAATCGTCTTCGTAGTAAAAAAGAATAAAAGTCTACGACTTTACGTAGATTATCGAAAGTTAAATAATATTATAATAAAGAATTAGTACCCTCTACTAAATATTAATAAGTTATAGGATCGGTTTACGATAGTAAAAATCTTTATACGACTAAATCTTTAAGGCGCGTATAATCTAATTCGAATAAAAAAAGGCGAGGAATAGAAGACTACCTTTAAAACTAGATATAATTATTATAAATATCTAATAATACTCTTCGGATTTATTAATATATTAGTAACCTACTAAATATTAATTAATAATATTATACGAGTATATTTAGATATAATAGTGATTATATACCTTAATAATATCTTAATCTACTCTACTAATAAAAAAGAATATATTTAATATATATAGAATATCTTAATTTATTTATTATTAGCTAGACTTCTCCTTAAACTAAAGAAATACGAGTTTTATAAGGAATTAATTAAATTCTTTAAATTTATAGTTAATATAAAAGGTATTCATATAAGCCTTAAAAAGATTAGGAGTATTAAGAAATAATCTATATTATATAATATTAAAACGGTATAGAGTTTCTTAGGATTTATAAACTTTAATAGAAGGTTTATTAAAGATTACTCTAAAAAGACCTTACTATTAATAAATATTACGAAGAAAGATATTACTTTCTAATAAAGAAAAGAATAATAATAATCTTTCGAGGTATTTAAAAAGGCCTACGAGAAGCCGCCGGTATTATATTCCTTTCGAAGTAATAAACTAGCTCGAATCGAAACCGATATTTCGGATTTAATAATAAACGCTTATATACTTTAATAGAAAGATAATAAATAATACCCTATTATATATTATTCTAGGAAAATATCATTAATAGAATAGAACTATAATATTTATAATAAAGAATTACTAGTAGTAGTATCTTTACTAGAATAATAAAGGGTATATACAGAAAACTATTCGGACCTTACTATCTTCATAAACTATAAGAATCTTTTTAACTTTACGACGATAAAATAATTAAACCGAAGATAGATTAAATAATTAGAATTATTAGGATAATATAAATTTAAGATTTTTTATACCTTAGGAAAGGATAACGGTCGCGCCGATATATTTAATAAACGAGAAGACTATATAAAGGAAAAGAACGTAGTTATATAACTAATCCTTATTTAGTAATAAGATAAATTACTAATCCTAATATAATAATTAGTAGCGATACTATATATCTCTATTCCCGAAATTATTAATAATATTTAGAAGGACTATAAGAACGATACCTTAATTAGAATACTAAGAAGTTAGTAACTATAAATTAAATTATTAGAATATAATAAGAAAACGTATCTTCCTAAAGAATATCTTAAGGAAATTATCCGAGATTATTATAATAATCTAGCCTAAGGATACCCTAGAGTTATTAAGATTATAAAATTTATTTATAAAGAATATAACGCACTAAGATTAAAATTACACGTCGAGAAATATATTAAGGAATATATCGAATATTAGTAAAATAAATTTATAAGATATATTAAATACGGTTAAATCTAATTCGCCCCGGTATTAAAAATACTATAAAACGATATTATAATAGACTTCGTTATTAAATTATTAAAGTTAAAAGACCTTATTACGACAGAGGCCTTTAACTTTATTATAGTAATTTATAATAAATTTAGTAAATACGCTATAATAATACTAATTAAGGAAACTTATAAGGTAGAATAAATCGCCTTCGTACTACTAAATCGACTAATTAGGGATTACGGGATACCTAGGTTAATTACTTTTAATAAAAATAAATAGTTTATATCCAACTATTAGAAAATACTAATTAGTATTATTAAGACTAAATTACGAATATTAACCGTATATTATCTATAGATAGATGGATAAATAGAGCGGATAAACTAAATAATAAAGATATATTTACGATATTACGTTAATAAGAAATAGAACGATTAGGTAAGACTTTTATTTATAATTTAACTAACGTTTAATAACGGTTAATCTAATATAACGAAACTTATATTATTCTTCGCGAACTACGGTAAATATATTAATATATTCCTCGAACCTAAAGAAGGACTAAATATATAGAAGGCCTTAATTTATATAACTAATATAAAAATATTATATAAAGATATATAAACCTAAATTAAATAAATTAATACTCGGACTAAAAAGATAATAAATAAATATCGAAAAGAGTATCTATAATTAAAGGAGGGGGATAAAGTATATCTCTTAATAAAGAATATAAAGAGTAAAAAACTAAATAAGAAACTAGACTATATTAAAGTCGGATTATTTTTAATTAAGAAGACTAAAAGATTAATTAATTACGAATTAAATTTTCTAGCCGACGTTAAGGTATATTTAATATTCTACGTCTTTATATTAAAATTAATAAACTTTACGATATCTTTATAAAATACTTTTTATTTCTAGATTAAAAAAGAAACGGAGTTCGAGGTAAAAAAAAATTTAGATCGTAACGATTAAAACTACCTCGTTAAATAAAAAGAATATAATAAATCGGAAAATATATAAGAATCTAATACTAACCTTACGAATTATTAATAATTTCTCGCGGAGTTCCGTCGATATTAGAAGGGGAGTAGGCGATACCTAATTAATTAAAATCGAGAGATAACTCGAAGAGCTCGGACGAAATATTAAATAAGAGATCGTCGGGTTTAATAGTATTAACGGTATTTATTACCCGTTTATCTAATTCTAACTCCTCGATATTTTTAAATTTACGTTTTATTAACTTTTCCTTTTTATCCTCTACTTTATTATATTAAAATTATAAACGAATAAACTTCGTTTACGTAGCTTTTATTTTAAGCTAGAGATCCTTCTTTATTTTTTTTATATAACGTATATCTACCGGCGATACTATTAAATTATATTTCCTACTATTATATACGTATCGGGTATACCGATTTAATCTAGGACTAATCTTATACTCTTTAAAATTAAAAGAATAATTCTTATAAAAATATATAATTATAACGAGAAGGGTTAAAATAAACTTTTTACGACGGATAATAAAGAATTTAGATTTCTCGATTCGATAGGGCGGTATTAGAAAGAATAGTTTAACTTCCGAGGATAGAAGTCGAGAGGGGGGAGCTAGTATTATAATCTTAATATAAAACTAACTAAACCTACGGTAAGGGTAGTTATAATTATAATCGTAGCACTAGGCGAGCGATTATATTTAATAATTCTTAGTAACTAGACTATTATAAGCGACTATATTTAATAATTTTTAGTAACTATATTATTATGAAAAATCATAAAGGTCTTAGCACGATTTCTTTTTATTATATAAATAATATACTTTCTCGGTAGATAAGAGCTTCGTATTTAACTTCCCTTAAAACTTTTAATTATAAATTCTAAATATAGACGTTTATTAAACTATTAATTAAATTTATTAAATTTATCTAGTTTTATTTTATATTAATACGAAGCCTATTATCCTTTAATCCTTAATACTCCTCTCTACGAGTATTAACCTAGGTCCTATCGACGTTATATTAAAGTATTAAACGGAGAGCCTTAATATAGTATCGTATTCTTATTAAATATAAAAAATAATTAAAATTATAATAACTAGTCGTTAAGTTTCTCGCGCTCTTTATAGTAATAATCTAGGCGGGTAATTTTAATACGGTTCTTTTCTTTTATAATATTACATTTTTTAATATCGTCTCGGGTATTTAAAACTAGGGTCTTTATTAATTTTAAAGTATTTATTTTAAAAGTATTTAAAATATTAAAACTCTTTATTTAATATTTAAATATAACGTTAATAGGACTTAAATTAATATTTATAAAAGAGAGTATTAAAGATTAAAGAATAATAGGTTTAATATTAATATAAAATAAAACTAGATAAATTTAATAAATTTAATTAATAATTTAATAAACGTCTATATTTAGAATTTATAATTAAAAGTTTTTAGAGAAATTAAATACGAAGTTTTTATTTATTAAAAAAGTACGTAGTTTATATAATAGAAAGAAACTATATTAAAAGTAATATATTTATCTATTTATTTATTTATTTTTATATCGAGTAAATAAACGATTAAGCGTTTATTTACTTATTAATTTATATATTATATCGAGTAGTAAATAATTTCTTAATATATTAAATATATTAAGTTTATTAAAGTTCTTAGCGAACCTTGATTATAATATTTAACGCCGATTATATATTAATAACTTCTTTAATACTATAGACTTTAGAAAGTTTTCTAGACGCGAACTATAGAAGGCTTTATTCGATATAATCTTTATATAATAAATTAACTATTTAGGCGATAACCTAACGGAGTAAATATAAAATTAGATTTAGGTAGTAATAAATCTTGATATTCGTCACTAAGATTCGCCAAGGTACGCTAAGCCTAGTCCTAGCCTAAGGCGTAAAACCTTAATTCCGGGTGAGCCTAAACTACTAAAAAGTACAGATTTTCAATAATTCGTTCCTTACGATATAATAGGAAGTAGAATTCATAGGTAGGTTTAATCTATCTCTAGACTCTATCCTATATGTGAGAATTTTCTTGGGGGTTTTTTTATATCGTTTAGGTGAGTGTGTATAAGTAAGGTAGTAGATTTTACTTGGCCGGAATTATTGTTTTGCGCCCGCGACCCTCCTCTATACTTTAGGGCTGTCGCTCCGGCAGGGTGATAAAACATTTCTGCTCCCCTTGTGGTGTATAACAGTGGATCTATCAAGATCAAAGGGTTTTAACCTTGGACGTGAAGACGCTCAGTTCTAGCGGAGCTCAGCATCCTCTGAGGGAGTGGGGCAACTACGATCAAGACGCCGAAAAACTAAGGGGAGTCATTTTCAACGGAAATTGTCTCATTCCCGCATGGTATTGATATCTTTGCTTCAGACCCGCTCCTGTGGAGTTTTGAAAGATATCATTCATTCTCGACTGAAGCAATGTGTGTATACTCTGGCTTGGACGAAGTGCTTATGGGCTGTAACCAAGGTTATTAAACCTCTTAAAGCCAGTGTTTGTACAAAGCCAGCTGGCGGAAGAACAATCGGAGATACGCTTGCTTTCGATTGCAAGAACGGATCATATAGATGATCCGATTATCTCGTTTTTATCTGCATATTGTGTGCAATGGCTGCCAAATACATTTTACACAAAATCAACGCTTGGCCCTGCGTACTCTACGAAAACTGGGATACTATCTCATATAGGCTGATCAAATATCAACAATGAGCAAGACCATCGTGAGCGAGCTTCGCAAGTAGTATTTATGGCAAGAATCTACTCGACCGCGTGGAAAACCGTCGCATGTCAGCCATATCGCGGATAGGAGACTGATTGATCTCGATCTGCACTGGAATGTGCTGACACTGTCAGCTTGATCCCTCGGGATGGCCAAACTATGGCGAGTACAGACAAGTGTGGCTAAGATGGCGATGGAATCTAACACTCTATTGGTGGATCCAAGATTTATGACAGCAGGCAAGAGCTGAAAGGATTCATCCCTAAACCGGCCATCAACCTTGACCGGCTACCTGTAGGGCTGAGCCACGGAGATCTTAAGGTAGGCCAAAGGACCATTCCGGGGGTACGGATGGAGACCCCACTTTACTAACGAGAGGCCCGACCCCGAACTACTGAGTAGGCCTAGCGCTACCCTAACCCTACGATCAGCGTACCCTAAGCCTATGATCTACATTGAGCGAGTTCCCACTAAGGCTTAGCCACACCCTAACCGACCGACGTCGCATCCCCCTCCTCTCTTTCGATTGCTCTGATCTTCGCCCTACTCAATTTGAAGAGTCTACCATTCGTTCGGCACGTGAGGACGCTCCGCCCACTGTACTGCTGCTCACCTTGCTGACCACCCTTAGATCCGTCTTCTCAACGGCGTTTTCACCCATATCCGAAGTTCTCGCCTCCGAATTGCCTCCACATCTGGCGCCTCAGCCCTCTTTCAACCTATGGTTACATCCTCACGCTCCGGCCTCCTCGCGAGTAACTACAATTTGCATAAGTCGAATAGTACCTACTTCACCGACTTCGAGGCTGGTCGTCTTGAGCTTCTAATATCGATGGTTGGACATGGCATCGACAATTTGAGGAAAGAGCTAGCGAAAGAGGGCAGAGAAAGTCTTACGGTCAATCTAGGAGGTGTGAGCTGCAACTTCAAAAGGGAGATCAAGACGTAAGGCTTTTGAGGTTGGGACCAGGATTCTTTGTTGGGACAGTAAATGGCTGTATCTCATTGGACATTTTATGAAAAAGGGAGCCGTCAAGCCCAACGCATATACACTTCAGCCATGGAGGAAGGGCAAAACCCCGAGAACGGAGAGCAACGGGCATACTGGTGTCAATGAGGGTGCGAATGCAGGATCTCATCCTGCCATTTTCGCTTCTGGCATTGCCAAATACGTGCTCAAGAAAGGTCGTCTGACGATACCTTCGGAACGCATGCTTCGAGCCTCAGAACTCCTACCTCCCAAGCCAGCAAATCACGAGACTCCTCCCGTCAGCATGACTCCGGATCAGGAAGAGACCTCAGTGTATCCAGCGGCTGCATCCATAACGAATAATCTCAAGCCCGACAACGCAGTCGAAGTCATGGCTACCCCTTTGACTACAAACCTTACTGAATCTAACGTTTGGACATGGGAGAGAGCAGAACAAGAGCAGAAGCGAGGAATGAAGAATGCCGAACTATACAACGGGCTTATGCATTGAATGGGGAGTTCTCTGGAGACGTAGGTTCGGTACTATATGCAACATAGAACTACAGAAGATCGATTACTGAAGCATGCCAACGGATCGTTGAACACCTTAATATAAGCGAAGCAATTACTGGGTGAGAATCAACACTCGATAGCAGAACATTCTGCGCTGTTTGATGGACAAGATAGCCAAATAAACTCCCCTCACTCGATACATGTCAAGAGCCAAGGCATCTGTGCCACTGTTGCCGCTAGCGCCTCCGTACATTCGCCCATACAACTTACAAGTAGTCTTTTCGATGCAGGGTCTTTCCTTGATCGAACAACGGTTGTCTCTTCGACTCGGGAACAATAGAACATGTTTACCGCGGTATTTCCTGTTCATGGCCCCATGTTTACCTTTCTCCGCAAAGTCAATTGGGTTGAGAATCGGATTTGCGGACCTGACCCCGCATTCTAGCCGGCTAAGGGTTGAAGCTCGCCCGTTGTTGACGTATTCTGCTTGCAAAGGAGCGCGAAGAAGCTATGGCTCTTAGAAAGCTTCTTGTGTATAAGAAGATGGCTGATACCCGTACTTGCAGCTTCTGCGGCTTGATTAATTCCTTTCCTTTGCAAATATGAAGTTTCCACTAGCCACTTGCGCCACTCTGGCAGCGACAGCCTCAGCTGCTACCTTAAGGTATAATAGCAAAGCTTTCGATGCTGTGCTTAGCAAACGACAAGACTCTGTCAATGCGTCGTCAAGTTTGATAGTAGACCTTGGCTATGAGCAGTACATCGGAGTAGCGAACAAAAGTACCGGACTGAACACATGGAAAGGGTAAAAACACCACAAAGTAAGGAAACAAGGGCACAATAAAAAATAACAGTATGGCAGCATTCGATACGCAGCGCCCCCAACAGGCTCAATGCGATGGCAACCCCCCCAGGCTCCGACTGTAAGCCGGACCCAAATTCTACCAGGCGACACATTACCACAAAATTGCCCACAGAGTCCCGACTCTCCAATCCCTGCTGGCTACAATTTCACTGGAAATGAGGACTGCCTCTTTCTGAGCGTTTATGCGCCTCAAAACAAGACAAATATGCCAGTGCTGGTATGGATTCACGGCGGTGGATATGGGGCGGGGCAAGGCAACGAAGATATGAGTCCCATCATTAATGCGAACAACAACAATTTCATTGCTGTTGCAATTCAGTACCGCGTACGTGATTGGAATAATGGACACGAGTATGTTGCAGGGGCTGATGAGATCAATAGCTCGGTGCGTTTGGCTTCCTATCTTCGGACGAGGTAATGCGCTACGGAGCAGTCAATGCGGGCTTGCTTGATCAACATTTCGCACTGCAGTGGGTCCAGAGCTACATTGGGCTGTTTGGCGGTAATGCTTCGCAAGTGACTATCAGTGGCGAGAGCGCTGGAGGTATGTGACAAATCAAGCCTGATTGATGCAAACAAGATGCTGATAATGCAACGCATTAGGTGGCTCAGTCATGCTTCAGTCAATGGCATTCGGAGGTTATCTAGGAGAATCTCTCTTCAGTAATGTCCGTCTTTCACTTGCAAAGAAGCAACTCTCAATTACTTTCCTAAGTAACCTCGCAGGTCATCGCAGCATCTCCTTATCTACCACAGCAATTTGGCTATGCAGACTTTGTTCCATCGCAGTCTTACTATGCATTTGCTTCAGCTGTAGGCTGTTTTGGACCACCTGCTCTACCCCAAAGCAACGTCAGCGCGTCAATTTTCTCATGTCTCATCGGCAAGGACACAGAAACGCTGCAGAATGCCAGTGCGACGATCTCAGGATCCTCACGCTTTGGGACTTGGGCCTTTCTGCCTGTCACAGATGGCGTTTTCGTTCAGCAATTGCCGAGTCAGCAGCTACTGAAGAAGCAAGTCAATGGTAACAGGATGTTAGTAGGGGTATGTAGTTACATGAAGAAGCAGTGTTCATCGGCTGACAAGAGAAGAACAACGCAAACGAGGGTCCCGCGTTCACACCTCAGAACATCGTGACGGAAGATGACTTTGTGGCATTCCTTCAAAACACCTTCCCGCTCTTCACCGAAGACGACATCTCGAGGGTATTGCTCTACTACCCCTCAACAAACGCATCCGTAGACATGAGTACACCCGACTTTGCCACAGGCGGAAACAGCACGCCAACAGCACTCAACGAAAGCACCTTCGGCACGGGCCAGCAACAACGCGCAGATGTAAGCAAGATCTTATGCCACAGACCTTCTCCTTGAAACTTATATGCCTCCCTCATACTAACACAAAACTCAGAACGTCTACGCAGAAACCACCTTCGTCTGCCCCTCCTACTGGCTCGCTGAAGCTTTCACAAACAACGCCCGCACCGCCTACAAATACCAATACTCCTTAATCGGCGCCCAACACGGTTCCGACGTATCATCTTACTTCGGCCCACCCAGGCCCAACCAGGGTCCTGATTTCAATCTCGCCTTCCAAACAATCTGGGGCAACTTCATCACTACGAACAACCCCTCAATCAACACTTCTGTAGCAAATGGGGCATCCGCTAATGGCTCGACATTAGGAATGGCGGCCACAGACTTCCCGGCGTGGACTTTGGCGAATCCGGTGCAGTTGAATCTGAATCAGACAGGGGGAACAGCGTTTAGTAGTACAAGTTTTAGTAGGACGGCGTCGAACATTTCCGAGTTCAAGGAGCCGGGGCTTGTGAATGATTTTGGAATTGTGAATGCGTATACGTGGGAGGGTGGAAGGGGGGTGAGGTGTGATTTTTGGAGGAGTGTTGGGGCTATTGTGCCAGAGTAAGACGAGTTGTCGCAAGTAACACTAATCTTTGCTACCCCAAAAAAAAAGCAAGTGCTTTGACCGCCAAAAAGTCCTGGAAAATGCATGCCCTGACAGCTCGCAAGCCTCAGTGCAGACTAAATACAACCAAGCTAGAAACATTCAAAACCCCCAAATTTCCCCCCACTCCAACATC
>JAABUS010001815.1_pt1 | contig 43801 bp, 43 predicted proteins | sample 5560161 | NCBI WGS metagenome assembly JAABUS01 (sample SAMN10711885, study PRJNA513376) | rock metagenome | isolation source: Antarctica rocks | place: Antarctica: Victoria Land, Trio Nunatak nord | collected 2016-01-04
GCATCGGCTGCGGACGGGAGTGAGTTGGGGACGCGCGAAAGAAGCGATCATCCGCCCGGCGGTACGGCGCTATCTGGCGCATCCGTGGCTCACTCTCCCTACAACTGCGTAAGTCCTAGTATGCATTATTCTGCTGGCAATATGCGATTGCGGCGTCCATCGCTTCGCGCGGGATCGCGTAGTCGCTCGCCACTTGATCGGCATTGCTGAAATCGTTCACCAGCCAACCGACCAGCACCCATACCGAGACGCCATACGTCTTCAGGCGTGCAAAAGCTCGCCCCGATTTTACCGGATGCGGTTCGATGTACTTGGCAATCAGCGCGTCCGCGTTGTGAATTTCCATCGTTGCCATTGCTCGTGGTCCTTGTATCATTGATGCTATGCTGCTAATAGGCGAGAAGCAATGATGACGTCGTTGGCCTTCGTGCATCCGCGCGAACGAACGGGAAAATGTGTTGCCCTCCTATCATCTGCTGTGGTATGCTGCGCGCCAACAAGTGAAGAGACTCCGGACACTCATCACGAGCGGTGGAGGGACAGGCCCGACGAAGCCCGGCAACCTTTCTCACAGTGAGGATGGTGCCAATGCCGCCAGCGCACCCGCGCTGGACGATGAGCGGTCCGCCAAACTCCCCCTCACACACGGAGTGCGCGCGGCTGCTTATCATAGGCAGCCGTTTTGACGTTTTCGGGGCCAAATGCGACGAGGTAGGCGGTTGACGGCGCACGCGCACGAGCAAGACAATTTCCGGTCGGTGGCATGGTGCGATGGCGCTGTGGTGCTCATCGACCAGACGCGCCTGCCGCACGAGGAGGTCTGGCTCACGCTCCGTACCCCCGATGCCGTCGCCCACGCCATCCGCACGATGCAGGTACGCGGCGCGCCCGCCATTGGCGTCGCCGGTGCCGGGGGTGTCGCGCTCGCGGCGCACGAGTGGGACGCACAGGACACGCGGATGCTCATCATGCATATCGCTATGCGCGCCGAGGAGTTGCGGGCGACCCGGCCCACGGCAGTCAACCTCGGATGGGCAATCGACCGGATGATGCGCGTCACCCGCGCCGCCGCGCCCAATGGCCCCGCCGCCCTCCGTGCCGTGTTGGTTGCCGAAGTGCAGGCAATCGCGGACGAGGATCGGGCGCAGAGCGAGCGGATCGCCGCCCATGGCGCGCCGCTGCTGCCTACGGGTGGCGTCCTCACGCACTGCAACACGGGGGCGCTCGTCACAGCGGGCGGCGACGGCACGGCGCTCGCGGTCATCCACGCGGCGTGGCAGCAGGGAACTGCCTTCCATGTCTACGCGGATGAGACGCGGCCCCGGTTGCAGGGCGCGCGGCTGACGATGTGGGACCTCGCGCGGTGGGGCGTCCCCGCGACGCTGATCGTGGACGGCGCGGCGGCTTCCCTGATGCGGCGCGGCCTCATCCGGGCGGTGATCGTCGGGGCGGATCGCATCGCCGCGAATGGCGACACGGCGAACAAGATTGGCACGTACAGCGCCGCTCTCGCCGCCCGCGCGCACGGCATCCCGTTCTACGTCGCAGCCCCGTGCTCGACGATTGATCGCTCCGTGCCGGACGGCGACGCGATCCCGATTGAGGAGCGTGCGCTGGAGGAAGTGACGGAAATCGGCGGCGTCCGCATCGCGCCGGAGGGGATTGCTGTCGCGAACCCCGCCTTCGACATCACCCCGGCGGCGTGCATCACCGCGATCATCACGGATGCGGGCATTCTGCGCCCACCGTATAGAGAGGTAATTCAAGCGGTAGCCGATCGTGAAGTCGTGATGATGCACGCCACTGCCAACGAATTACCGACTACTGACTACTGGCTACTTTCAAGGAAGAAGGGCGCATGACAGACGATGGTGTGATGGGGAGCAACGGGACGCGGCGACCGCAGGAGGTCGTCGTGACCGGGTCGCTCGCGTACGACTTCATCATGGATTTCCCCGGCGACTTTCGCGACCACATCATGCTGGACAAGGTCCATGTGCTCAGCATCTCCTTCCTTGTTGAGAAGATGAAGAAGCAGCGCGGCGGCGTTGCGGGGAACATCGCCTACTCGCTCGCGCTCGTCCGCCAGCCCTGCTCGATCCTCGCGACGGCGGGCGCGGACGACTTCGACGCCTACCGCGCCTACCTCGAAGTGATCGGCGTCGATACCGGCCCGATCATCGGCGTGCCGGACGAGATGACGGCCTCGTGCTTCATCACGGCGGACACGAAGAACAACACCGTGATCGGCTTCTACGCCGGGGCGATGTCCCGCAGCGACCTCACGACATTCCACGACCTCGATGCCGCCGCGATCAAGGTCGCGTTGATCGGGCCGACGGTGCCCGAGGCGATCGAGCGGTTCCCAGGGGAGTGCCGCGATCTCGGCATCCCGTTCGTCTACATGCCCTGCTGGCAGACGACGGTGATGGATGGCCCCGCCCTCGCCGCTGGGATTCCGGGCGCGTCGGTCGTGCTTGGCAGTGACTACGAGTTCGCCGTGATGGTTGAGAAGACGGGCCTCTCCGAGGAGCAGATGCTCGACCAACTCGCACCTGGTGGCGCGCTCATCAAGACGCTCGGTGGCGAGGGCAGCGTCATCTGCACGCGCGAGGCGACGTACGAAATTCCTGTCGCCGCCGCCCGCGAGGTCGTGGATCCGACCGGTGGCGGCGACGCCTACTGCGCGGGGCTGCTCACGGGCATGGTGCGCGGCTGGTCGTGGGAGGTAACGGGGCGCGTCGCCGCGCTCGCCGCGACGTACGCCATCGAGTTGTATGGCCCGCAGGCGCACACCTACACCTGGGACGAGTTCACGGCGCGCTACGAAGAGAGTTTCGGCGAAACACTGAGCACCGGGGGCACGACGCAACGGAATACGGTTCCGGTGGCAACGCGATAACTGGGGAAGGAAAACGGGAGGGGCGAGCCTCAGCCCTCAGTCCTGAAGCGACCGAAGGGAGTGTTTGGTGAGTAACACGTTCATGCAATCGGAGAAGCTCTTTTTCACCTCGGAGTCGGTGACGGAGGGCCACCCGGACAAGATGTGCGACCAGATCTCGGACGCCATCCTCGACGCGATCCTCGCGCAGGACCCGATGGCGCGCGTGGCATGCGAATCGGCGACGACGACCGGGCTTGTCTCGGTCTTCGGTGAGATCACCACCGAGGCGTACGTGGACATGCCGAAGATCATCCGCGAGACGATCAAGGAGATCGGCTATACCCGCGAGGCGGACTGCCATTTCGATGGCGGCAGCGTCGGCGTGACGGTCGCCATCGGGCAGCAATCGCCCGACATCGCGCGCGGCATCAGCCTCGATGGCGATGAGGTCGGCGCGGGCGATCAGGGCATGATGATCGGCTTCGCCTGCAACGAGACGCCGGAACTGATGCCGCTGCCGATCGCTCTGGCGCACAAGCTCGCCCGCCGTCTGACGGAAGTGCGCAAGGACGGCACGCTGACGTATCTGCGGCCGGACGGCAAGAGCCAGGTGACGGTCGAATACCGGTTCGGCAAGCCCGTGCGCGTCGACGCGGTCGTCATCTCCACGCAGCATGCGGCAGATGTCTCGCAGGAGCAGATCCACGCGGACATCAAGGAGCACGTCATCCACACGATCATCCCGGCGGCCATGCTCGACGAGCGGACGCAGATGTACATCAACCCCACCGGCAGTTTTGTCGTCGGTGGCCCGGTGGGCGACGCGGGACTGACGGGCCGGAAGATCATCGTCGATACGTACGGCGGCATGGCGCGGCATGGCGGCGGCGCGTTCTCCGGCAAGGACCCGACCAAGGTGGACCGCTCGGCGGCGTACGCGGCGCGCTACGTGGCGAAGAACATCGTCGCGGCGGGCCTCGCGGACCGCTTCGAGGTGCAATTGTCCTACGCCATCGGCGTGCCGAAGCCGCTCTCGATCATGGTCGAGACCTTCGGGACGGGCAAGGTTTCCGACGAGACGTTGCAGGCGTTGATCACCGAGCACTTTAACCTGACGCCGCGCGGCATCATCCGCACGCTCGATCTGCGCCGCCCGATCTACAAGCAGACCGCCGCGTATGGGCACTTCGGTCGCGACGATCTCGATGTGCCCTGGGAGAAGACGGACAAGGCAGACGCGCTGCGTTCCGCAGCGAGCATCGCGAAGCGGGAGATGGCGCTGGCGGACGACTAAGGGAAGGGGAAGCCTCACCCCCGGCCCCCTCGTCATCTCACAATGGCGAAAGGGCCGGGGGCGGGATTCGTAGGGGCGGTTCGTGAACTGCCCTCCCTGGATGACTACTGGTACGGATGATCTGTAGACAAAGCGTCGGTAGTAGTGTAGTATCTTCCGTGAGAGCGTGCTTGTTCGTGAGATTCATCGGTTTGTGGAGGTGGGGATGACGGCAACGAAGGTTGATTACGACATTGTGGACATCGGGCTGGCGGAGCAGGGGCGGATGCGCTCCGACTGGGCGGAGAACCAGATGCCGGTCTTGCAGACGATTCGCGAGCGATTCGCGAGGGAGAAGCCGCTGACGGGGATGCGCATCGCCGTCAGCCTGCACATCACGACGGAGACGGCGGTGCTCCTGCGGACGCTCAAGGCGGGCGGCGCGGAGATCGCCCTCTGTGCCTCGAACCCGCTCTCAACGCGCGACGATGTCTGCGCCACGCTTGTCGCGCACGAGGAAATCCCGGTCTACGCCTACTATGGCGAGAATGTCGAGACGTACTACCGGCACGTCGATCAGGTGCTCGCGCACAAGCCGCAACTGACGATGGATGACGGCGCGGACTTGATCGTCAAATTGCACGAGTTGGGCGGCGAAACCCTCGACCGCGTCATCGGCGGCATGGAGGAGACGACGACGGGCGTCATCCGCGTGCGCTCGATGGAGCGGAACGGCATTCTCAAGTTCCCGGTCATCGCCGTGAACGACACGCCGACCAAGCACTTCTTCGACAACCGCTACGGCACCGGCCAGAACACGATCGACGGCATCCTGCGCGCGACGAATATCCTCATCGCGGGGAAGTGCTGCGTCGTCGCGGGCTTCGGCTGGGTTGGCCGGGGCATCGCCCAGCGGATGCGCGGCTTCGGCGCGAACGTCATCGTCACCGAGGTCTCGCCGATTGCCGCACTCGAGGCGCTGATGGAGGGCTATCGCGTCATGCCGATGGCGGACGCGGTCAAGGAGGCGGACATCATCGTCTCCGCGACGGGTGGCACCGAGATCGTCTCCAAGAAGCACTTCGCGGACCTCAAGGAAGGTGTGCTCCTCTGCAACAGCGGCCACTTCGATGTCGAGATCGACGTGAAGGGCCTGCGCGAGACGGCGGTGTCGCACAAGACCGTGCGGAACAATACCGAGGAATACCTCCTGCCGAGCGGGCAGCGCGTCTACCTTCTCGCGGAGGGGCGGCTGGTTGGGCAGGCGGCGGCGGAGGCAAGCCCGGCGAGCGTGATGGACATGTCCTTCGCGGATCAGGCGCTCGCGACGGAATGGCTCATCCAGAACCAGGACACGCTCGAAGCGAAGGTCTACGACATCCCGACGGAACTCGACCTCGGCGTCGCAACGCTGAAATTGGCGACGCTCGGTGTCAGGATCGACACCCTCTCCGAGCGCCAGAGCGAATACAACAACGCCTGGCAGGAAGGGACCTAAACCGCTCCGCAATCAGGGCGCGATGCAACGGGAGCGGCGAAGGCTGCTCTCGTTTCTCGTTGTTCTTTTGTGTGGTGCTTCGTTGCGCCGCCGTATTGGAAGTGCGTTGGGCACAGCCGATACGATATTCACGATACCGGGCAAAGAAAGAGGGGAGACGCACGCCTGCGGCTCCCCTTTCATGCACCCGTTCGGTGCGCAGATTGTCGATCCATGACGTGTGTCTGCTTACCTCACGCCCATCTCCACGCCAGCGAGACTGTCCGTTGCCGCCTCAAGGCGCTGGCCGACGCGAATGAGCGTCCGACCAAGCCGCACCATGAGCGCCACCCTCCGGCGTCGCGCGCGATTGCCCTGTTCCGCTTCCCGCAGGATCATCTCGCGCGCCGCCATTCTCAGTCGCTCCTCGACGTACATCTGGGATACCCTCAGGTCCTGAATATCCAACATCGCGCTACACCGCTTTCTTTGCTGGGCGCGGCGGGAGACCCACCACGCGTGCTATCTTCGTTGTTTCTTCCGCCGCTTCGTTCGACGAAACAGCGGTGCCCCTACTTGCGCCATCTCCGCTCCCATGGGGGAGGCAGACTGCGCGATACCCAACATCCGGCAGTGGCGTGCGCCCTCCGGCGCATGCGTTGTGCCCATTACCGTATCGCTCCTTTCTTGAACGTGATCCGCGTCGTTCGCGTCTTCTTCGTGGCCATCTGCCACCCCTTTCTTCGTGCCCCGGCGACTGTCGCACCTGCCGGGCGGCAAAAATAAAACCGGCGGCCCCGCAATGGGACCGCCGGCGTGGTGCCGACTGTGGCGACGGAGTACGTCAGTCAATGACGCTCCATGCGCGGTGATCCCCCCGGAACGTGGTGATATTCGGCCAATGATTGCCGAAACCGAGTCGAGACTGCATTGCCATCGGGGACCTCCTTCCGTCGTCTTCATGCTGCGTATCGCTATATGCTGGTATCCGCAACGGGTCATATCCTGTCGCATCGCCAGCATATCATCCCAAACCAGGAAGTCAACCTGTCCGAAAGAACAGGATCACTTCTCCATGAGTTCGATCCGGGGGAACGAGGCGCGGTCGAACCGCGCCGCGCCGCTGTCGCCGAGCGCGAGGATTGTTTGAAGACATTCCTGTGTCTGCGCGCGCAGGCCCGCGACATCGATACCGTGGCAGCGGTCCGGGAATGGGGCGAGGTTGAGGAGGGCGGCAGTCCAGATTTTTCGCGCGCCCTCGCCGTTGTCGCGCGTGATGTGGAAACAGGCGACGCTGACCTGGATGATGCCCTGCCAGAGCACGCGGATGTACCCCGGCTCGTGCAGCCACGCATGTTCGAGCGTCTCGTGGCACTGGAAGTACGCGCCCGCGTTAAACTCGCGGACTGCCTGGATCAGTTCGGGCGGCGGCGGGTCGGCGCACCGGTCGGTTTCGATCAGGCGATACTTGTGATCGCGATGCTCGCCAGGCTTGGCCTCCGGTGGCTGGTAGCGGGGCATCAGGCGTCCAGCCCCGTCGCGAGCGGCAGGGTGATGAAGAAGGTCGTGCCCGCGCCCGGCGCGCTCTCGATCCAGGTGCGCCCGTTCATCAGCGTCAGCAGCCGTCGCGTGAGCGCGAGACCCAGCCCCGTCCCTTCGTACTTGCGGTTGATCGACGTGTCGATCTGGCGGAATTCCTGCCAGATCAGCGGCTCGTCCTCCGGCTTGATGCCGATGCCCGTGTCCGTGATGGCGATCTGTGCCTCACCATCGGCGTTCACCGAAGTGGTGAGGGTGATCGCGCCGCGATCCGGCGTGAACTTGTTCGCGTTGGCGAGGATGTTGAGGATCACCTGGCGCATCCGGCCCGCATCGGCGTAGACGGGCGGGAACTCCGGGGGCACTGTGTAGGTGTACGTCTGCGCCCGCTGCGCGAACAGGGACGACATAATCCGGTCCACGCTGGCGAGTTCGTGACGCAAATCCAGCGGCTGCGGCGCGAGCGTCATCTGCCCCGCCTCGACCTTCGTCAGGTCGAGCACATCGTTGATGAGCGTCAGCAGGTGCTGCCCGCTCCGCAGGATGTCGAGCAGACTCTCGCGCCGCTCCTCGTCGTCGTCGATGATGTCATCATGCAGCAGTTCCGCGAAGCCGATGATCGCGTTGAGCGGTGTGCGGAGTTCGTGGCTCATCGTGGCGAGGAAGACGCTCTTGTGCTTGTTCGCCTCCGCGAGGTCGGTGTTGAGGAGCCGCAACTCCTCCACCTGCCCCTCGACGCGCTCGTAGAGTCGCGCGTTCGCCACCGCGACCGCCACCTGCGCCGCGACCCGCTCGACGCGGGCGGCATCATCCGGCGTGAGACGATCCGCCTCGTCGCAGAGGACGGAGAGCACGCCAATCGGCTGGCCCGAGACGACGAGCGGTGCGATCACCATGTTGATCGGGTATTCCGCGATCGGGAGGCGTGGCGCGACTGGCATCGGGCCGGAGCGACTATCCCCGATGTAGAACGACCTGCCGGACGCGAAGACCGAGCCGCGCACCGACCCGTCGATGGGCACGCGCTCGCCGCGCTGGTTGCCCGCTTCCGCCGTGTCGCTGACGACGAGCAGGTGCTCCATGTCCGGCTCGATCACGGCGACGGAGGCGCGGTCATACGCGATCATGTTCCGCAGGCTCGTGAGCACGCGGTCGACCATCGTTGTGAGGTGCAGCGACGAACTGACCACCTGACCGATGGCATTGACCGCCTCCACGTCCTCGGCGCGGCGCGCAAGTTCCTCCGCCAGCCGGGCGTTCTGCATCGCGACGGAGAGCTGCTCCGCCACCCGCGCCGCGAGGTCGATTTCACCCTCCGTGAAGCGATGCGGCTCTTCGGTGGCATCGACGCCGATTGAGCCGATCATCTCGCCGCGCACGACGATCGGGACGATCAGGATCGACTTCGTGCCGCGCGCGCGAAAGAGATCGCGCTCCATCACCGCGACAGGGTCGGTCTCGATGTCGTGGATTGCCAGTGGCGCGAGGTGCGTCATCAGGTGGGCGAACACCGGGTTGCCGCGAACGGGGATGCGGGTGCTCTCCCACGGCAGGTGTGCATTGGTCGACGAATGAGCAACCAGCGTCGCATACGACCCGTCCGCGTGGATCACGGCGACCGCGCCTTGCGTGAAGCCGAACAGACTGAGCAGCGCATCAATCGCCGTCTGGCAGAGCGTCAGGAAGTCGCGCGACGAGCTGACGCTGATCGCGAGGCGGTTGAGGATAGCAAGCTGGGCATTCTGACGGCGGAGCTCCTGGTTGCTCTCCTCCATCGCTCGCCGGAGCGTCACTTCCTGCGTCACATCGGTGATCGTGGCAAGGAGGCGACCCATCGTGCCGTCGGCCTCCCGCACTGGCACGAACGAGAACTCCCAGAAGGCAGGTTCGTCGCCCCCGAGCGGGAACGCCTCGATCCGCAAGGGTTCCCCGACGCGCAGCACGTACCGGCACGCCGCCGCGAACCGCCGGATGTTGGGATCATCGGGTAACTCGCGCAAGCGGCGACCGATCACCGCGACCTCGCCCCACGGCGTGCCCAGCAGCGTGCGCACCGTCTCGTTCGCGGCGACGATCCGCAGGTCGCGGGCGTTCATGATGACGACGCCAATTGGCAGCAGATCGAGAACCGTGCCGGAAAGCGCATCGACGTTGTCGATGGTGTGCATTGCGCTCTGTTCCGCGCTCGCGGCGGCCAATATCCGTGTCACGCCCCACCTCTCCGCGTTTGAACGTACAATGATTGTCGCACAGCGGCGCGAGACCGTAAACGTTCGTTCATTCTTGTGCGTGATCGGGAAGGTGTCATGCCGCCACTCATCGCGTTAGCGCTGCTCACCGTCATCCCCGCCCCGATGCGTCGCGCCCCGTGCCCGCGAGAGATGGGCGCGGCGGTCGCGTGGTATCCCGCAATCGGCTGGCTGCTCGGTGGCCTGCTCGTCGGTTTCGATGCCGTAGTGCGGCATACGGCGCTGACTGCGCCCGTCGTCGCGGTGCTGCTCGTCGCCACGCTCGCACTCCTGACAGGGTTCCTCCATCTCGACGGCATGATCGACACGTGCGACGCCGCGTTCGCGCACCGCACGTCCGCCGAACGTCTCGTCATCGCGCGGGACCCGCGCGCCGGTGCGTTCGGCGTCATTGGCGTCGTGCTCGTGCTGTCGCTGAAGGTCGCGCTGCTCGCCGCTCCCCTCGGTGGTCATCGTGCTGCCACACTCCTCTGTTTCCCCGCGCTCGCGCGGCTGGCGATGGCGGGCGCAATTGTGCTCCTGCCGACCGCGCGGGGCACGGCGGGCATGGGTGGTGGCGTCAAGGAGCGCGCGCGATGGTGGACGCTGCTTATTGCGGCGATCATCGGCGTAACGCCCGCCGTTGTGCTCCTTCGGTGGGATGCGGGCGCGCTCATCGCGGGGGCAATGATCGGTGGGGCCTGCCCCGCCCTGCTCGCCCTCCGGCGGCTCGGCGGCACGACGGGCGATGTCTACGGCGCAGTATGCGAGTGCGCCGAAGTCGGCGCGCTCATGGCTGCGGCGTTGCTCGCGTCATGAAACCAATTGAACCGCAAAGACACAAAGAGCGATTTACCTCAGAGGACACGGAGGCCGCAGAGGGCACAGAGGGACGAAGTGAAAGGGGATTTCCCCCGTGTCCTCCGTGTCCTCTGCGCGCTCTGTGTTCATTCCCCGGTTCCTCCTCGCGCCCTTTGCATCTTTGCGGTTCAATTGGGTTCGACTTGGAGGGTGTGTGACGGGACGACTCGTGTTGGTACTGGGCGGGGCGCGGAGTGGGAAGAGCACGTTCGCGGAACGGTTGGCGCACGACGCGGGTGGTGACGACGTGCTCTATGTCGCCACCGCCACCGTCACGGACGATGAGATGGCCGCGCGCATCGCCCGGCATCGCGCGGATCGCCCCGCCACATGGGAGACGGTAGAGTTGCCCCTCCGTGCCGGTGCAACGCTGCTCTTGCGCGACGACCTGCCCCCGGTGATCCTGCTCGACTGCCTGACCCTGCTACTCTCGACGCCTGCGTTCACAGACGAAAATCTTTCCGTCGAGGCCATCGAGGCGCACGGAATGGCGGAAGTGGACGGCCTGCTCCGCTTGATCGAGCGCTATTCCGGCATGCTGATCGTCGTCTCCAACGAGGTCGGCATGGGTCTGCACCCGAACTCCGCACTCGGTCGCTTCTACCGCGACGCTTTGGGCCGCGCCAACCAGCGTCTCGCCGCCCAGGCGAACGCAGCGTACTTCCTCGTTGCGGGTATTCCCCTCGACCTGAACAAACTCCGGGCCTCGATTCCCGAATCATTGATGCATTGACACGAAACCACCGAAACGTACATTGGAGCACGTTATGTGAGTCGTAATGGCGGTTGTCCAATGAACAGTCTTTCCACTGCTGAAGCGCGCGATCAGTTCTCCGACCTCATCAACCGCGCCGCCTATGGCAAGGAGCGCATTATCCTCACGCGCCGGGGTAAGGCGCTCGTCGTGGTCGTCCCAATCGAGGATGTCGAGTTGCTGCGGGAGATCGAAAACCGGATCGACCTCGAAGATGCGCGTCTCGCAATTGCCGAAGCCGAAGAGAAGGGGTACATCCCGTGGGAAACGGTCAAAACTGAGTTGGGTTTGTAGGGCACACTGCTGTGGCGTATGACGTAGTATTGACCCCGCAAGCAGCGCGGCAACTCGGCCAACTCCCGGCGAATGTGCAACCGGGTATTCGCATCACAATCGATGCCTTGTCCGAAAATCCACGTTTACATGGCGTGGAGAAACTTTCCGGTGGAACCAGCGAATATCGCATCCATGAGGGTGATTACCGCGTCATCTCGGCGTTGTCGTCAAACTCGGGCACCGGCGTGAGGTCTATCGATACTACCTTCACGTACCACTGATAGAGAGGGAAGTCGAACACCCCCCTCTCTTCGTTCTCTGCGATCTCTGTGCCTCTGTAGCGACCCGTTGCCTGTTACCCCTTGACCGCACCCGCCGTGAGGCCGGAGATGATGCGGCGCTGGAAGAGCAGGACGAGGATAACCAGTGGTAGGGTGACGACGATAGACGCGGCGGTAATCTGCCCCCACGGGAACTGCGAGGAAGCATCCGCCCCGGTGAATTGCGCGATGGCAACCGTCGCAGTCAGCTTGCGTTCCTGCGTCATGAAGGTGCGGGCGAAGAGGAATTCGTTCCACGCCTGGATAAAGAGCAGGATCGCGGCGGTGAAGACACCGGGAGCGGCAAGCGGCGCGACGATCCGCACGAACGTCTGCATCCGCGTGCAGCCATCGACGCGCGCCGATTCCTCCAACTCCAGCGGCAGTTCGCGGAAGAAGGCATTAAGCGTCCAGATGCACAAGGGAAGCGTGAAGGTGACGTTCGGCAGGATGAGTGCGAGGTAGTTGTTCGTCAGATGCCAGGCATTGAACTGGCGGAAGAGCGGGCCGATGATCGCGATGCCGGGGAACATGGCGATAGCGAGCACCAGCGCCAGGATGAAGTTCTTGCCGGGGAACTGGAGCCGCGCCAGCGCGTATGCGCAGACCGAGCCGATCAGCAGCGAGATCGCCGTCGCGGCGGAGGCGACGATCAGGCTGTTGAGAAGCGAATGGGTGAACCGGCTGAGGTGGAAGATCTTGTTGTAGTTGCTGAGATCGAACGGCGTTGGGAGATACTGGACGGGGGTTGTGAAGATCGTGCTATCGCCTTTCAGGGAGGTATCGAGCGTCCAGATGAATGGCGCGAGACAGAAGATGATGAAGAGTACGATAAGAATATAGAAGATCGCCTGCTGCAGCCCATTCGACCGGCCGCGCCGTGTCCGCGCGACGGTCGTCACGCGCGGAGCGGATGGGGCGATACCTTCGAGCGGTTTGCTCAACTGCGGGGCCGTCATGACCGACCTCCTTGCGCGGGGGCACCGAGTATCTTGATGTAGAGGAAGCTGACGAGCACGACGATCAGGAATGTGGAGACCGCGAGGGCGGAGCCGTAGCCGAAGTTCAGGTTCGTGAAGAGCGTGTTGTATGCATATAAAACGAGTGTCTCCGTGGATTGCCCCGGCCCGCCATTCGTCAGCACGCGGGGCAGGTCGAAGATGCGCACCGCGTCGATCGTGCGGAAGAGGAGCGCGACGAGGATCGTGGGCTTCATCAGCGGCAGGGTGATCTTCCAGAAGTTCTGCCAGGCGTTCGTGCCATCAATTGCCGCCGCTTCGTAGAGGTCGGCGGGGATCAGTTGCATGCCCGCCATCAAGAGGAGCGCCATGAAGGGCGTCGTCTTCCAGATTTCCGCGCCGATCATCGCCCAGATCGTGATATTCGGTTGCGCGAGGAAGATGATTGGCTTGTCGATGATATGAAGTCGCATCAGGATGTCGTTGAAGACACCGTAGCGCGCGTCGTAAATCCATGCCCACATCTGCGCCGAGACGACGGTCGTGATCGCCCACGGCACGAGGATGGAGGCGCGCACGATCCCTCGCCCGTGGAAGGCCCGGTTGAGGAGGAGGGCGATGATCATGCCGAGGACAAGTTCGACCCCGACCGAGATGAATACAACTCGCGTTGTCACCCAGAGCGCGTTGTGCCAACGCGCGTCTTGGAAGATATCCTTGTAGTTCTGGAGCCAGATCAGCGGGCGCGGCTGGTTCGCGAAGCGCAGGCTGAGCTTGTGCATGCTGTCCCAGATCGAGCGGAGCAGCGGGTAAAAGGCGATCAGGATGATCGTGATGACCGCTGGAGCGACAAGCATGATGCCCAGCCGGGCGTCGGCCCGTGCCTGGCTCGATCCCCAGCGTCGTGCGCGGACGCCGCCGGTCGCGATCGGTGTGGCGGTCTGCTCGGTGCTCGCCATACGTTCCCTCCGTCCTTTGTGGTTGGCAGTGCTCCCTGATTGGTCAGGGGCAGCCCGTGAACTGCCCCCGCAGTGGTCTTTCACATTGGTCGGACGCAGGGTGCGGCTCCGCCCAGCTTACTGCTTGACGATCTTCCGCATTGCGTCGGCCATGTCCTTGATCGCGGCGCTGGACTCCTTCTTGTTCGAGAACGAGAGGCCGAACTGCGGCTGCACCGCGTCGGCGGACATCTGCCCCCAGAACGGCGTCACCGGGCGTGGCTTCAGGTTATCGAGCGATGTCTGCGCGCTCTTCGCGTACGGATACTTCGCTTGGATCTGTGCATTATCGAAGACTGCGGGGCGAGCGGGCAGATTCACGTTGTCCAACATGCGCGTCGTCTGCTGCTCCAGTGAGGTGAGCCACTTGATCGCTTCGACGGATTCCTTCTGATGCTTGGAATACGTGGAGACGCCGAGGTTCCAGGTGCCGAGGCAGCCCGGGCCGGGCTTGGTGCCATCCTTGGACGGGAGACTTGTCACATCCCACTGGTCCGTCGTCAACTTCGACTGCTTGGGATCGTACATGGTCGTGATGTTGCCGTACCAGATACGCAGGAAGAGGGCACCGCCGGTGGCGAAGATATTGACCGCATCCTGACCGAGTTTGAGCGCCAGCGTGGACTCCGGCATGATCTTGTCTTTGTAGATGAAATCCTTCAGTTTCTGCATCGAGTCCACACCGGCAGCGCCTTTGTCCACGACGACGTTCAGTTTGTCGTCCACGAGATCGCCGCCGTATCCCCAAAGGTACTCCATCCAGTTGATGATTCCGCCCTCGCTCTGGGGCATCTGCTGGATGAACCCAGCGAGCTGCGGGGTCTGGAGCTTCTGGCACGCCGCGAGCAGTTCGTCATATGTCTTCGGCGGTTTCAGGCCCGCCTTCTCGAGCAGGTCCTTGCGGTAGAAGAGGCCGGGACCGTTGTTGTACCATGGGAAGGCGTACAACTTGCCGCTGTACGTCGCGCCATCGAGCGTACCTTTGTAGAATTTCTCCCGCTCGCTCCCTATTGCGTCGTCCAGCGCGATCGTCCACCCGGCGGCGGCGAACTCCGGCACATACGGCACGTCCATCGAGACGATGTCCGCGCTGGGGTCCTTCGCCGTCGCGACTGTGACGAACTTGTCGTGCAGGTCCTGCGTGACCGCGCCCTGCTCCTGATAACTGATCTGGATCGTCTTGTTCGCCTTATTGAAGGCGTCCACCTGCTTCGGTGCGTAACCGGTGGTGTCACGCGCGGCAAACCAGTTGACTGTCACCGCGCCGCTCGGCGGGACGTTCGGGGTCGTCTGCGCCGCGCCGGAGGTGCCCGTCGTCGCGGCGGGCGCGACAGCGGAACCGGTTGTGGTCGTCGCCGCGCCCGCTGCGGTCGTTGCTGCGGGCGGCTTTGTTGCCGCCGTGGTCGCCGCGCCGGATGCGGTCGTCGCCGCGCCCGATGCGGTCGTCGCGGCCTTCGGCGCTTCGGTCGCGCTGCTGCCACCGCACGCCGCGAGGATCGCAGTGCCTGCGGATACCGCCGCGCCGAGCAGGAAATTGCGGCGGCTAAGCGATTTCTTCCCAAACTCCATGCTCTTATCGTTACTGCTCACGTCCGGTACTCCTTTGGCTATCACACGAAATTACGAAGGGACCTGGAGGAAACCACGAACTACGCACATGCTTGACGAAAGTGACGGGCGCGTACGCTGTCGGCTACCTCCTTGTGCCACACGGGGGAAATTCTGCGCGCACGTCCGATTGGCAATGCGTCGGCGGCCGGGAGATACGGCGGCAAAGAACGTCGATAGGTCGGTGGCGCGCGAAAATCCTTCGTTGTTGCATTACCACGGAGGATAGCCCGCACGTACGTCAATGTCAATACCGCCGAAAGTCGTTGCCATCGGCGATGCATGTCATACGGAAAGGAAACATCGTGCGGAGAAAGGTTGCACGCGATCACACGCCGCACGGTGCACCTCGATTACTGCTGTGGCTGCGGATAGAGCGAGAAATGCGTGTGCGTCGCCAGCCAGACGCCGTCGCGGTGGGCGAAGGTGAACGTTGCGCGGCCCGGACGCGGGAAGGGTGTCCCATCGGGCCGGAAGCCGCGTGACTGCCAAGTGACGACCGCCCACGCAGTGTCGCCGTCCCGATGCCAGTGGAGCGCATCGAGGTCGAACGCGAAATCCTCAATCGTCGGCCAGATGTGTCCCCATTGCTCCGCGACCAGCGCATCCCGCCCCGTGACCATGTTCGCTTTCGTGCCGAAGGAGACGACATCCTCGGCGATCATCGGGCGCGCACCGTCGAAATCCCGCGCGCGGACGTGCCCCGCGAACCGTTCCAGCCATGCGCGGAGTGCCGCACCGGTCGCGTCGTTCATCGTCGCACCTCCTGTGGCATGGGCGCCGCCCATTGCGCGGCTGTCTTCCGGTCTGTCGCGACCGTTGTGAGCAGACGAAGCATCCGATCCGCCGATTGGGCGTCGATACCGCGCGCGGCGTCGGGGAGGGGGAAGTGGAGCGAGTGCGGCGGCAGGTTCGCGTCGTCGTATCGATCCGCCATCGGCAGCCATCCCTCACCTTCGAGTAGCGTGCAGGCGGCGAAGGTCTCCGCCGTGCCGGTGATGCGGAACAAGCCGATGGGGCGGTTCTCCTGCTCGTCGATCAGCATGAACTGCACGCCGTCGCTGACCCCGTGCGCCCGCCCGAGTGGGAGCGTGCAGATGATCTCGCCACGCCCGTTGCGGTGGCAGCGGCGCAGCGTCGCCGCCTGCCGCTCGAACTGCTCGCTGGCGATGATCGCCTGCAAGATCTGCGCGAGGCGCTGGATCGGCGCAACCTCGGCGGCGCGGCGTGCCTGCTCGGCTTCCCGCTCCTGTTCCCGCTCGCGCTCGTACCGGGCGGCGAGGGTGCGTTCCGCGTCGGCCTGCGATCCTGCCAGCAGGTGTTCGAGGGTGTCCACCTTCGTCAGCAGGTGCTCATTCCGCTCGACAATGCCCGACAATGGGCGGACGCGCGCGCCGACCCACCCCGTCACGGAGCGCGAGAACGCCTGGTAAAGCGCGAACGCGAGCGCGACGCCGAGCACGATACCCTGCACGAGCCACCGGTGGCTGCGAATCTCGCTATCCCACCCAAGCCCGCTGATGGTCGAGATCAGCACGACATTGAAGAAGAATTCGATACCGAGGAACCAGCCGAGGAACTGCACCCACCGGCGGGAGGTTTTCGTCAGACGATGCCAGCCGATGTCGCTCATGGGGACGCTCCTCGTCGCGCTAGAAATCCTCGATGAACCCGGTTTCGGGGCGGGCATCGTCGCCTGCGGCGGTGTGCCATCGCTCGATGATCGCGGGCGCGTCGGCGATGCGGTCGAGCGTCGCGTCTGGCGTCTCCGCGCCGTCGCATGCGGTATTGTCCGGGTTGGCCGCGCCGTGCACGAGGATACCGCGCATCCCCGCCGCGTGGGCCCCCGCGATGTCTGCCTCCACGCCGTCCCCGACGACGACGATCGTTGCGGGGTCGAGGTGCCATTCCGCCGCGACGGAGACGAAGAGGCGCGGGTCAGGCTTGCGCGCGCCGACGAGCGCCGAACTCATCACCGGGCTGAAGAATGGGCGCAAGCCGATCCGCGCAACCGCCTCTTCGAGGAAGAGGTGCGACGGCGCGTTCGAGACGACCGCGAGGCGGAACCCCTCCGTGTTGAGCGCTTCCACCGCGTCGAATGCGCCGGGCAGCGCCTCCCATTTTTCCAGTTCGGGCGCGAGGTAGACCCGCGTCGCCTCCGCCATCTGCACATCGGTGAGCGTCTGGCCGAATGCCTGGAGCGTCGCGGCCAGCACCACTTCCACGGAAATCTCGCGCGGATTGCCGCCGTTGCGCCGCCGTTCCGTCTCGGTCGAAGCGCGCAGTTGCCGCGCGAAATCGTCCGGGGGAATCGTGACGCCCGTTGCCGCGAGGTGCGCGTGCAGCGCGCGCGCGCCCTCGTCCCACGCCGCGTGCAGTTCCTCCCACGTCCCTGTGAAGGTGGCGAGCGTGCCCATCAGATCGAAAATAACGCCGTAGACCGGTCCCGTCAGCACTCGCCACGCCCTCCACTTCCCTACGCCCGCAGTGTACACGATTCCGCCCGCACACAATCGCCACGATACGATGGGACAAACCGGATCGACGCGGAGAGAGAAGCAGAATTTAACACAGAGTATGCGGAGAACACAGAGGACGGAGAGGAATCCCCTGGTATTTCTTCCCCTCTGCGCGCTCTGTGTTCTCCATGTCCTCTGTGTTAAATTCCCCCCTGGCGTCTTTGCGGTTCTTCCCGGTTTCTCTCGCTGCTTGGCGGCGCGCTAGAGCGAGAGGCGGTTGAAGATCGGGTCGGGGATCGCGCGGATGATGAGCATGATGTACCGCCAGTACCACGGCGTGTAGATGACATCTTTGCCGCGTACAATCGCCTGCTGGATGTCCTCCGCGACGCGCTGCGGCGACGCGAAGAGGAAGTTCTTCGGCAGGTGCGTCGTCATCGGCGTGTCAATGATGCCGGGCTTGATCGTGAGAACCGCGACCCCCGCCGGGGCGAGGCGACCGCGCAACCCCTCCAGGAAGAGGTTCAACGCGCCCTTCGCCGCCCCGTAGACGTAGAGGGATTTGCGCCCGCGATTCCCCGCGACGGAACTGAGCACGGCGATTGTGCCCTTTCGCTGCCGCTCGAAGACGGGCGCAAGCAGGGTGAGGAGCGCGATCACGCTCGTGCAGTTTGTCGTCCACTCCGCAAGCGTCCGCTCCACCGATGCGTTGCACGCCTCCTGGTCGCTGAGGGAGCCGTGCGCGATCAGCACGATATCAATCGTGCCGAGCGCCGCAGTCGCCGCGTCCAGCATCGCCGCGTGACGGGAGAAATCGTTGACATCGAGGGCGAAGGTGAGCGCATCCGCCGCGCCACAGACGCGGAGGTCGTCGGCCACTGCGCCCAATTTGCCCGCGTCGCGCCCGACGAGGAAGAAGCGCGCGCCGTCCGCCGCGAAGCGTCGGGCCGTGGCGTGGGCGATGGACGAGGTCGCGCCGATGATGAGCATTGCTGGTGTGATTGTCATATCCCTGCTTTCATGCGCGCGTGACGCGCCGCCAGAAACTCGATGAGAATTTCGGGTCGATGAATGCCGCGAACTCGCGCCACTGCGGGAAGAACGCCTGAAAACTCTCCACGCTCATGCGCGCGTCCTTCGCGGGGTAGACCGCGCCGCCGCTCTCGCGCACGACCGCGTCGAGGTCCTCGAGCAGGCGCAGTGTCTGCGGGCCGTGCATCGGGAAGTCGAGCGCGAGCGTCACCCCCGGCTTCGGGAAGGAGAGCATCCCCGGCGATTCGATCTTCCCGAATGTCTTGAGCACCACGAGGAACGACCCCTCGCCGGAGCGGCTGATCCGCGTGAAGACTTCCTTGATCGCCGCGTTGTCGTCGGCGAAGGGGACGACGCACTGGTATTGGAGGAAGCCCCGCGTGCCGTACATCCGGTTCCAGCCCGTGAACATGTCGAGTGGGTAGAAGAACGGGTCATAGGGGACGACCTTCGCCGCGATCTTCGCGCGCTGCCGGTGGTAATAGGCGGCGTTGAATGCCTTCACCGTCCAGGTGTTCAGGAGCGCGCTGGGGAGGTCCACCGGCACGGGGATCGCGGGCTTCTTCTTCGGTGGATGCTGGGCGCGCGCGGGGTCGGTGTCGTGGTCGCCGCGGATGAAGTGCCCGCGCACGAAGCCCGCCCCGCCGATCAGGCAGTCCGCCCACGACATGGTGTACTCGTGGGTCGCGTCGGATTCCGCCGTCAGCTCGAGGAATTCGTCGAGCGAGTTGAAGCGAATCTGCTCCTCCGCGATGTAGGCGTTGATGATCCGCTTAAGGCGCACCTCGGCCCAGGTGATGAGTCCCGTCAGGCCCAAGCCGCCGATGGTGGCGCGGAAGAGGTCGGCGTTCTCCTCCGGCGAGCAAAGCAGCCGCTGGCCCGTCGAGCGGACGAGTTCGAACTGCGTGACGTGGCATCCCCACGTCCCGGCGCGGTGGTGATTCTTGCCGTGGATGTCATTCGCGATCGCCCCGGCGACGGAGACGAACTTCGTCCCCGGCGAGACGGGCAGGAACCAGCCGCGCGGGATGAACCGGTCGAGGATGTCCGCGAGGAGCACGCCCGCCTCGCAGCGCAGCAGGCCCGTCTCCACATCGAAACTGATGAAGCGGTTCAGCCCGGTCACGTCCAGCGCGACGCCGCCCGCGTTGAGGCAGCTATCGCCGTAACTGCGCCCGTACGCATACGGGAGCACGCTCGCGGGGAGCGCCGCGAGGTCCGGCACCTGATCCCGCCACACAACCGGGACAACCGCGCGCGGGGCGACCGTGGGATACCGGCCCCACGATTCGTACGGGGTGGAGGAGGTCATGCTTCTTTTGCTACCTTGCTACGAGCCGATCGCAAAACCGTTCCCTCCCCTCTCCATCGCCTACCGGGCCTGATGCACGCCGTGTTCTCACGGTGATGGAGAGGGAGTGAGGAATGCCGAATCACCCCGCGACGCCGCACCAGCGCAGGATCGTCAGCGCATCGACGCGCATCGCGGCGCGTAGTTCGTCCTCTGGCACGAACTCATCGGTGTAATGCGCGAGCGCGACATTGCCGGGGCCGAAGAGCACGGCGGGGACGCGCGCGATGTCTGTGAAGAACCGCATGTCCGACCCCCACGCGACGCCCTCCACGGCGGGTTCGCGCCCCATCGCGTCGATGAACGCCCCGCGTAGCGTCTGGACGAGCGGGTGATCCGCCGCGATCTCCGCCGTGCCGAACTGCGCGCCGTACCATTCAAGTTCCGGCGGCCGCTCCCGCAACCACGGATCCGCCTGCACCGCATCCGCGAAAGTGCGCTCGAAACTCTGGCGCACGGCTTCCATCTCCTCGCCCGGCATGACACCGAACCGCCCCTCCGCAACGAGCGTCTCCGGCACCGACGACGGCCAGTTGCCCGCGTCGAGCCGCCCGACGTTGAAGGGAATCTTGTTCGGCAGGTGCTCGTAGAGCGGATGATGCAGCGTGCGGTTGCGCTCGGCTTCGAGCGCGAGCAGGGCGGCGTGGATCGGGTACCAGTGCTCCAGCGCACTCTCGCCCTCGTAGCGGAGCGCTGCGTGCGCCGACCGCCCGTGCACCGTGATGCGGAACATCAGGCAGCCGCCGCCCGCCGGGGAAATAGCGAGTTGCGTCGGCTCGGCGATCAGGACGCCGTCCGCGATGTGCCCGCGCAGCACCGCCGCGAGCGTGCCCACACCGCCACTCTCCTCCCCGATCACCGATTGCACCATCACATCGCCGCACAGGCGCACGCCCGCCGCCTTGATCGCGTGGATCGCGCCGATGCCCGCGATCAGCCCACCCTTCATGTCCGTCGAGCCGCGCCCGTAGATGCGCCCGTCCGCGCGGGTCGCGCCGAATGGCGGGTGCGTCCACGCGCGCTCGTCACCGGCGGGGACGACATCGATGTGGCCGTTGATGGCGATGGAGCGCCCGCCGCCCGTGCCCTTCAGGAGACCGACGACATTCGGTCGCCCGGTGAATGGCGGCTCCTCCGTGACGTATTCCGGATAGTTGCGGAAGTCGTCGTGTTGCGGCTCCCACAGATCGACGGTCATGCCGAGGTCGCGCAGCATCTCGGCCATCAGGTCCTGCACGCGGCCCTCGTGCCCGGTGATGCTGTCCCGCCGGACGGCCGCCTGAATCCGGGCGATTGTCGGTTCGAATTCGGCCTCGACGGCGCGCAGGACGCGCGCTTCGATGTCGGAATACTCGGCGTTCACAGCGTTCCTCCTTCCGGCAAGGAGTGTACCAGAAAGCGAAAGGGCAGGAGCATCGCGCTCCTGCCCTTTCCTGTCATTGCCACGTTCCGCTACGCGCGGGAGGTTACTTCTGGCAGTTGCCGCGCGAGTCCGCCTCGCACACCCGGCCGTTCGCATCGCGGGTGTAGGCATCAACCGAGGTGCCCCCGCCACGGACGTCGAGGACGAGGGGGTTGCCGTTCTGGTCAAACCCGATGATCGGGCCTGCCGCCGTGTAGCCGAAGTTCCCGCTGCCGCCGCAGTAGACGATGACGCCGCAGCCATAGCCGAAGCCGTTGCCGAAGCCGAAGTTGTTCGCGTAGTACGGGATGTACTGGCCACTCGCGTTGACGAAGTAGTACTGGCCATTCACGATGACTGTCTGATTCACCGCTACCCCGTTATTCGTGATCGGGTTCACTGCAGTGCCCGTCTGCGTGAAGCCGGGGGTTGTCACAACCTGAATGGGTGCATTCGGGTCCTGGCCAGGGATCGGGGTCGTCAAGCCATCGGCGGCGACCGCGCCCGCGCTGACGAGCATGATGAGTACGCCAGTGACACCGGCCGCAAAGAAACGACGGACGCGCGTGAATTTGAACGTCATGAAGACCTCCCTAAATGTAACCAAAACACCGCCGCGATGAGCGGTTCGCTTGCTAGTATAAACGATCATGGGCCGTTTGTGGTTGCGGATTTGCAAAAAAAGTGTACAAAGCGCGAATCAGGCGCGCGTATAGGGCGACTTGTAGCGGCAGGGCGCGTCGTATCGCGCCAAATGGTTCACGAGAGATCACGCGTGCGCCCGAATGCGGCGTCCCGCACGCGACCGAGCGGCCCCGCGCTCGTCGCGGCTACTTTCCGCGCGGCGAACGATGTCTCGACCGGGCGATGCGGCGCATCCTCGGCGAAGGGGGAATCCGGTCCGACCGTCTGGAATAACTCCTCCGCGATCACCGCCTTCTCCGGTGTAGCGATCACCCGCCGGATGAACTCCTCCACGGCGGGGTTGTAGCGCGGGAGCGAATCGTAATCGTCCAGTTGCGACTCGAAGAGGACGTACTTACGGTCGCCGATCCAGCCGCGCACGATCTGCATGAACGGCAGCAGCAGCACGAGGCAGCCGAAGCCGAGCGACTGGTAGACCGTCCTGGCGGCGGGCAGCACGAAACCAACGAGCACGCCGCCTACAGCGACCATCGCGGCCCAGAGGAAGAACCGGCGCGGCGCGATTGCCCATGTGCGGCGGCGCATCAGCGGCGCGAGCCGGAGGTCGTACCGCGCGAGGGCGAGCATCCGGTATTCGCCCGGTTCATCCGCCTCCGGCAGCACCAGCGCGACGCGCGACCACGGCGGGTAATAGACGCGGGCGAGCATCACGCCGATGAAGAGCGCCCACTCGAAGGTGAGCAGCGGCGGCTGCCGGAGCGCGATCGGCAACGTGCCGAGCAGGGCGACCACGACCGCCGCCACGGTGAGCGGGATATTCTCGCGCAGACTCGTGCGGAAAAACCAGCCGAGTTCCGGCTTCGGATGGGGAATGCGGTACTCCTGCCCGCCGTCGTTGTACGTGACGGAGTACGTCGCAGCCAGCAGTTTGCCGAGATCACGCACCGCGCCCGCGTTGCGCTCCCAGCCTGCCGCCAGCACCTCATGCGCCCGCAGGCCGTCGATGCGGCGGCGGAGCATCCCGGTTTCCGGGAGGTCGCTGTAGATCGGCGCGTCGCCAACGGGGAGGGTCAGCAGTGGTGCGACGCTCCGCGCGTCGGCATAGACCGTCAGCGTTGGTAAGGTGGTGCGGTGGGGTACGGCGGCGGCGATCATCATGCGCGGCATGGTCCTTCCCCAAAGCAAAGGGCGCGGCCCACCGGTGAGGCCACGCCGCTATTGTACTCCGGGCAGGTGCGGGGCGTCAGGGCTAGGCGTGCACTTCCGCGCCGTCCGCGCCGACGAACGTTACCTGATCGAGGACGTGGTCCAGTCTCCCCGGATCGCGGACGACCTGCATCGCGCTTATCTTCGTCTCGACCGGCATGTTGAGCGTGTACTGCGTCCCGTTCACCGTCACCGTCGTGGGGATCGAACCGCTCTCCTCCGCTTTCATCGCGACCGCTTGCTTCAGGTCATCGAACGTTGCACGCGCCATGGTGTCGCCTCCTTCATGTGAGCAATACTCTCGCGGAATGAGAGTATGCAGACAGCGTGCCATGACGTTGAAGAGCGAGTGTCACTCGCGCGTGCGAAGGAACGGCGCGCCGCTCCACGCGAAGACATCGGCGATCTGACGCGCTTTCCAGGCGTTGAGCGGCGGGAGATTATCTGGGCCGAACCAGCCGATCTCCGCGATCTCGTCTTCCTGGAGCGTCAGCGTGCCGCCGGTCACGACGCCCGTGAAGAGGAAGACGAGGATGGCACGGGCGCGGTTGTGGTAGACGCCGATCAGGCCGCGCGGCGCGACGGTCAGGCCGATCTCCTCGCGCGCCTCGCGGATCGCCGTCTCCTCCGGCGATTCGCCCGGTTCAGCGCCGCCACCGACGAAATCCCACTCGCGCTTGCCGTACGCCTGATGGATCAGCAGGAGCCGCCCGGCGCCGTCCCGCAGCGCGAATCCGCCTGCGGCGCGATGGGTCGCGTTCATTCGGGCGCGGCGTCCGCGTGCGTGGCGAGCAGTTTCGCAATTGCTGCTGCGGTGGGGATGCCGTTCGGGCCGGGGGCGGTGATGCTCAAGGCGGCAACCCCGCAGGCGACGCGCGCCGCCGCTTCCGGGGTGTCGCCCCGCGCGAGTTGGACGGCCCATGCGGCGGCGAACACATCGCCGGCGCCCGTCTCGTCGCGTATGGCGACGGGGAAGGTTCGCACGCGCGTTGTGTGGCCGTCGTGCAGGATATCCACGCCGTGCGGCCCGTCCGTGATCGCGCCATAGGCGTGCGCCGCGACCTGTCGGAGCGCACCATTGGCGGCGTCGCGCTCCTCGACGGAGATGACCATGGCGCGCAGTTTTTTCAGCAGCATATCCGGAAGCACGAGCGTCTCGTGGCGAACATGCGACGGCAGCGGCCCCCAGCGGCGGAGCCAGCCCTGCGGCGTGGCGATCGGCCAATCGGCCTGTATGATGGTCGTCAGCGCCGCTGCCCAGCGATCCGGGGGGAGTTCCGCCGCGATCGGGCCAAGATGGAGCACGGTCGGGTTGCGCCAGCGCGCGGGCAGTGCCCCCGGTTCGATCGGGCCGGACCAGGCGTGCAGTGTCTGCTTGCGCCCTTCGGGCGTGGGGATGTTCTCGAATGTCGTCGTCGCGGCGGTCGGGATGACGTGCAGGTCGAAGGCATCACGGAACGGCGCGAGCGCGGCGGCGAGCGCGGCCGGGTCGCCCGCCGTCAGGATCGCCGCGCGCATCCCCATCCGCGCCGCCGTGAGCGCGCTGTACAGCACCGTCCCACCGGGGAGGAACGAGCCGTCCGGCTGCAAATCCAACGCGCAATGCCCGACCACAACATAGTCGGGGCGTGTCGTTCCCATGGGCATGAGGTAATACTCTTTCCCGATAGCAGTGGCGTGATGCCCTACATAGCGGAACCAATCCAGACATTGCGCCATCTCACTCACGAAAGAGTATAACGAGCCAGGGATGGACAGTAATGGCGATATAATTGCTTTCGTCGTCCATTAGCGCGGGTAGATGACGATTTTGCGGGCCTCGCCCTCGCCCTGGCTCTCGGTGTAGACCGCCGGGTGATTGCGGAGCGCGAGGTGGATGACGCGGCGCTCGTTCGGCGGCATCGCTTCGAGCGGCAGCGGGCGGTTGCTCTGCGCGACGCGCTCCGCCATCCGATCCGCGAGGCCCATCAGCGATTCCTCGCGCCGCCGCTTGTACCCGCCGACATCGACGATGACGCGGTTGAAGCCACCGACGCGCTTGTTGACGAGCAGCGTCACGAGGTACTGGAACTGCTGGAGCGTGTCGCCGCGTCGCCCGATCAGCACGCCGAGGTCCGGCCCGACGATGTCCACGCCGACGGTTGGCGGCTCGCCCTCTTCCGGGATGATGGGCGGGTCGAGCGGATGCACCGCCGCCTGCAAGCCCATCAGGTCCACGAGGTCTTCCGTGATCTCCTGCGCGACCGCGAGCAGCGCGGCGTTGTCCTCCGTATGGACATTGCCCCGGTGGTCGTCGATCTCCTCCGTCTCGCGGCGATTGCCCGCAGGCACGGCGGGGGCCTCGGCGCGCACATTGCCGGAGGTCGCGCCTGCAGGCAACGGGATCACCCGCACGAGCGCCTCATCGACATCGTGAATCGTCGGGTCTTCCAACACTTCGATCTCGACCTGATTGTAGTTGAGATTGAGTTGCTGCAAGGCGAGGCGCACCGCCTCATCGACCGAGCTGGCGGCGATCTCCACCGCGCGCTGCGCGGGCGCGTCCCCGCCCTCCCTGCCGAGCGAGCGCCCCCTGCGTCCCATCGGTGGCCGTGGTGGCTGCATTATTTCCCCCCTCCGCTACTCGCTTGCTCGCCGGTGAAATCGGATGCAGGGCGGGCCACCTTGCTCTTTCGCGGGACGGGTGGCGGGGTCTTGCCCGGGGTGTCCGTCGCGCCGATTGCCTTGCTCGTCGTCCGCGACGGGACACCCTTGTTGCGCGCGCCGGGCCGGTTCGCGCCGTTCGCGCCATTCGTCCCGTCGCCATCCGTCTTCACGCGCTGTGGCGGCGTGGAGGAGCGGTTGCCGCTGATGTTAATCGTCGATCCCGAACGGGGCCGGCCATCCGGCCCAAGACGCTGCGGCTTCGCGGGGGGGGCGCCGCTCTTGTCATCATCACTCTTACCTTGAGGTGACGTGGCTTGCCGCTCCTGCTGCGCTGCCATCCCCTGCTGGAGGAACTGCTGGATGCGGGAGGGCTTCTTGTTCGTGACGGGCTTGAGCACGCGCGGCTTCTCTTCCTTCACCGGGAGGAAGGGGAAGACATCGGAGAGCGCCCCCCAACCGGTGATGAAGTACTGCTGCACCGCGCTGAAGACCGCCTGCACCGCCCAGTACAGCACCATCGCCGAGAGGAAACTCCAGCCGAAGATCACGACGAGGCCGGCGGAGAACGAGATGAGCGTGCTTTGCAGTTTTGTCTGCTGATCCTGCTGCGCGCGCTTCGCGGCGTTCGGCAGGGACATGCGCGTCTGGATCACCTGGAAGATGAATGCGAGGAAGACGAGGATGCGGAACGGATCAACCTTGTGACCGTTGTCGGCAACGGTGCCGATGTTCTTTGTCAGGTCCGCCACCCAGAGGAAGGTATGTGTGCCTGCTTGATCCTGCGCCACGAGACGCATCGCCTGATAGACGACGAGGAAGACCGGCAACTGAATCAGGACCGGCAGGCACCCGGCGAGCGGGTTGATGCCGTACTCCTGATAGACCTCCATCTGCTTCTGCGCGAAGGTCTGCTTGTCATCCTTGTACTTCTTCTGCAGGTCCTTGATGATCGGCGCGACATCCTGCATCGCCTTGGACGACTTGATCGACTTGAAGGTTAGCGGGGCGAGCAGGAGTTTAATCAAGATCGTGAAGAGGATGATCGTCACACCGAGATTACCGCCGGTGTGATCCCGCAAAAGGCGGATGAAATCCGCGACGACATGAATCGCCTGCGTAAAAACGGGGATGGTGATGCCGAAGACAACCACGGTGATTAGCCCTCCGTCAGGGAGTGCCCCGGCGCGCGTGGCGTGAGGGCGGTCAGGTGAATATCGGTGTCAGCAGGGGACTTATTGATGCGCGCGCGGGCCGAATGCCCCTGTTCTTTCGTACGGTGGCGATCGGGAACCGGATCATACCCGTGGCCCCCCCACGGGTTGCAGCGCATGACGCGCCACACCGCCATCGCGCCACCACGGGCAATCCCGTACCGCTCGATGGCCTCGTGCCCGTACTCGGAGCATGAGGGGACGAACCGGCACGAGGGCGGCAGCACGCGCGAAAACGTGCGCTGGTAGAGCCGAATCGCGGCGAGCACGAGCCATTTCATGCGGGCTGTGCCTCCTGCTCCACAATGGTCGGCAGGGGAACGAGCAGTTTCGCGCGCCGGAGCAGCATCCGCACGACCGCGCAGACGTCCGCATACGTCTGCCCGACAACAGGTGGCCGCGCGATGATGACGATGTCGTATCCTGAAACCACCGGCCCTACCTCTTTCGGCGTCGTGCGCACCGCTTCCCGGAGCAGCCGCTTCACGCGATTGCGGACAACCGCCCCGCCAAGCCGCTTCGAGACGGAGAAACCGTACCGATTGTGCGGCAGGTTGTTCGGCAGGGCGCAGAGGACGGCGAAAGGATGCGCCCACGACTTGCCGTGCTTGCGCACGCGGCGGAAATCGGCGTCGTACGTGAGGCGGAGGGCGCGTTCCATCGGGTGCCGGTGCTCCTCGCCCTACTTCTCGCGCACGACCTTGTACGACCGCTTGCCGATGACGAGATCACCCACGGCCAGCTTCGCCCGGCCCTTGCGGCGGCGCGCGGAGAGCACCTGACGACCATCTTTCGTTGCCATCCGAGCGCGAAAACCGTGCACACGTAGGCGCGGGATCCGCTTCGGTTGCCATGTCCGCTTAACCACTCTGTTCCTCCCCAATGATCCAAACGCGCCGCCACAGCAAGAGATACGCGGTGAAGCGGGCGCGGGTAACGCAATGCAGGACGTAGCCCGCTCCCGGTTGGAAACGAGCCACGCTAGTATAGGTTGCCCCCCGGTGCCTGTCAACGCGAACGCGGCGGGCGTGTCTCCTCAACCGGAGCGGTTTTTAGTATGCCGGATCGGGGTCGTCGAGCACCGGGAAGCGCATCAGGGGGTTCGGCGCGATCACCTCCAGCACGATGCCGTTCGGGTCGGAGAAGAAGAAGGCGCGGCTCCCCGGCCCCATCTCCTGGATGGGCGAGAGGTTGTCCACATTCGCGCCGGAGAGGCGCTGGTACCACGACTCGAATTGCTCGATACTCTCGACGGTGAAGCAGACGTGATCGAACGCCCGCCCGGTCGTCGGGAGCGTCGCGGCCTTGAACACGGGCAGTTCGGCATCCGGGAACTCGAAGAAGGCGAAAACGGTCTGCGGCGCGACGGTGATGAAGTAGTGCCGCTCGTTGCCCGCGCGCGGCATCCGGTGGCCGAGCGCGACCTCGCTGCCGAGCACATCGCGGTAGAACGCGACGGTCTTCTCCATGTCGTTCGTGACGAGCGCGACGTGGTGCACACTCGCGAACGGGGCCTTCAGCCCGTCGCGTTCCGGCGTCGCATACGCCGCTTGTTTGGTCTGCTCTGTCGCTGCCATGTGGGCCTCCGTTATTTCTGTGTGATGCGAGGGATGAGTTCCGCCGCGAGCCGGGTGACGATGCCCTCCGGGAAGGCGGGGCGCAGGTTGAGGATAATATGCGTCGCGCCGACATCGACGAACGACTGGATCGTTTGCGCCGTCGTGTCGAAGTCGTCGTAGTTGACCGGCACCTGAATCGACTTCTCGATTGCCTCAGGGTCGCGCCCGACGGTGGCGCAGTGCTCGTTGAGGACGGCCACCTTGCGCTGGAAGAGTTCGGTCGTGCCGCCGACGAAGTTCCAGATGTCCGCGTGCTTCGCGACAACCTTCAGTGTCAACTGCTCGCCGCTGCCGCCGATGACGATGGGCGGATACGGCTTCTGCACGGGCTTCGGCTCGCTGCGCGCTTCTTTCAACTGATAGTACCGCCCATCGAAGTCAGTCAAGTGCTCCGTGCAGAGCGATGTGTAGATCTGGCACGCCTCGTCGAGGCGGCGGATGCGCTCGCCGGGCGCGTAGAGCGGGAGGCCCATGCTCGTGTGCTCGTACTCGTTCCAACCCGCGCCGATGCCGAAGTCCACCCGCCCGCGCGAAATCACATCGAGCGTGATGGCGATCTTCGTCAGCACGGCGGGGTGGCGATAGGTGTTGCCCGTCACCATCAGGCCGACGCGCAGCCGCGTCGTCTCGGCGGCGAGCGCGGCGAGCGTCGTCCACCCTTCGAGGCAGGGGCCGTCCACATCGCTGTGGATCGGCGCGAAGTGATCGAAGAGCCAGGCGTGCTCTATTGCCGGGGTCGCGTCCGCCTCGTTCCAGATGGCGCGCATGTCCTCGTACGTCGTGTGCTGCGGCGCGGTCTTGATCCCGAATCGGAGTGGTCGTGCCATCATGTTCCTCCATCGCTAACCTACGTCATGACAAACCGGGGAGAACCGCAAAGGCGAACGAGCGCAAAGGACACAAAGCGGAACCAAGTGTTAACACAGAGCACGCAGCGAGCACAGAGGTCACAGAGCAATCTTCTTTTTCCTCTTTCTTCTCTCTGTGCCCTCGGTGTGCTCCGTGTCCTTTGTGTTATTCCGTATCCTCGCGTCCTTTGCGCTCTTTGCGGTTCAATCGGCTTCGTTTCGTCTCATCTCAATACCAGCGCGCCTTGTCGGTGACGGTCTCTAATGGTTCTCCGGCGACGAAGCGGCGCACATTTTCCAGCACGACGGCGAGGCGGCGTTCGTCGGTGTGCGGCCCAGAGTCCGCACTGTGCGGCGTGACGATGACATTCTCCATCCCCCAGAGTGGGCTGTCGCCCGGCAGCGGCTCGGTCTCGAAGACATCGAGGGCCGCACCCGCGATCCACCCATCGCCGAGCGCCTTTTCGAGCGCGGCGAGTTGGACGATCTTCCCGCGCCCGATGTTGATGAAGAAGGCGTCCCGACGCATCCGCCGGAACATCGCCGCATCGAACAGCCCGGTCGTCTCCGGCGTCTGCGGGGCGCAGATGATGACGGCGTGCGCGTCGGGCAGGAGGCCGGGTAACTGCGCGGGTCGGGCGAGTGTGGCCACACCCGGCGGCGTATTCTCCACCTTCGGGTCCACGCCGACGATCGACGGCCCGAATACAGCGAGACGGCGTACGACCTCGCCGCCGATCCCGCCGAGGCCGATGACGAGCACGGTCATCTCCGCCGGATCGCGGACGCGCACGGCGTCGTGCGGTGTCCAGACACCCGCCGCCTGCTGGCGCATCAGGCGTGGCAAATCTCGGCAGAGCGCAAGAAAGAGCGCGAGCACATGGTTCGCGATGTGATCGTTGTAGATATTCCGCATGTTCGTCAGCGTCACGTCGCTGGCGACGAGGTCGGGGAAGACGACGTGTTCGAGGCTGATGCTCGGCGCCTGGAGCCAGCGCAGGTGCGGCGCGCGTTCCAGCAGCTCCGGCGTCAGTCGTCCGATCCACCCTTCGGCCTGCGGCGCGGCCTTCCTCGCCTCGTCCTCCGTCGCGGGCGCGATCACCGGCGTCCCCCCGGCGGCCTCGCGGATCGCACCCACCCATGCCTCGGACTGCTGTGGCCATATGACAATGCTCATCAATCCTCCCATCCGGCTCTGACAAACCGAATCGACGCAAGGAGCGCAAAGACACAAAGGACGCGAAGAAGAGAGATATTAACACAGAGTCCACAGAGCAATCCTCTTTTTTCCTCTGTGAACTCCGTGTGCTCTGTGTTAAAACCAGCCCCTCTTTGCGTTCTTCGCGTTCTTCGCGGTTCATTCGGTTTGTCCGTGTGTCCATTTCTCATCGCGCGGCGTCAACGATCCGCCCGACAATCTCATCGGGCAGGGGGCCGCGCTCCGTCCAGCGGATCGCATCCTCCAGTTGCGAGAGGTCGGAATAACCGACGAGGACGGTAGCGATCCCCGGCTTGGCGAGCGCGAAGCGGACGGCCATTTCGAGCGTCCCTTCCAGTTCGAATTCCGCCGCGAACGCCTCCAGATCGCGCGCGCGGTTGAGGTCGCGCGTGTACTCCGCGCCCCCCGCGAGCGGGGAGCCGGGGTCGCCCGCATTGGCGTGCCGCTCGGGTTGGGCGGCGAGCGCGCCCGCCGCGAGCACGCGAATCGCGATCACGCCGACATTGGCGCGGGCCGCCGCGTCGATCAGCCCGCCGAAATCCTGCTCCGCGCCGCTCGCGCCCGCGTATCCCGCGCTCGGATTGACCGCGTTGAAGTACGACTGCATCGTCGCGAATGGCCCGCTCGTCACGGTATCATGGAGCGCCTCGGTTTCGCCCAGCCCCGTGAAACCGATATGCCGTGCCAGCCCGCGCGCCTGCACCTGCCGCAGCCCCTCGGTAATCGCGCCCCGCACGAGATCGTCCGGCACGGAGCCGCCGCTCGCCGTCTGCGTACCCCCCGCCCCGCCGCTGCGAACAATCGGGTTATGCAATTGCAGAAGATCGACCGAATCGTGGCCGAGTCGCCGCAGGCTTGCCTCGATGGAGCGCTGAATCGCCGCGCCGGGATCGCCGAGGTCGTTGGACGCGAGGCGCACTTTGGTGCCGACGATCACGCGGCCCCCCGCATCGAGTTCGCGCAGCACGCGCCCGAGATTCTCCTCCGACCGCCCGTCGCCGTAACTCGGCGCGGTGTCGTAGTACGTGATGCCTGCCTCCATCGCCCGCGCGATTGCCCGACGCTGCTCGGCATGGTCTCCCTTCGTGAAGAGGCCACCAATTGCGCCGCTCCCGTAACCGAGCGCGGAAACCTGTAGTCCCGTTGTGCCGAGTGGGCGCTGGTCCATCTGCGTTCTCCCTGTGACGTGTGCGGCGTGTGCGTGCTCGTTGCATGATACACGCTGGCACGTCTCTGGGAAGGAGCCAGTAGTCAGTAGTCAGTAATCTGTAGTCAGCAGGAGACAGAGAGAAGCCAGATGGCGGATGCCAGAAGGTCGGCTCTTAGTTTTCGGCTACTGCCTACTGCCTACTGCCTACTGGCGGGAGTGATTGACTTTCGGGGCAGCGCTCCCTATTCTTGTATCGGGGTGACGCACGCGAGCAGGGAATGCATGGACGTGATAACGATGGGTGACATCGCAGTACGGTTGATGGCATTACGGCGGCCCGCAGGGATGCCGTGTCGCAGTCTGCCCATTTTTCGCCGCCCGATGACGTAACACCCGTTCCATCGACGCGCAGAGACCGTGGCAGGCACGACGCCTCGCTCGCGGTCTTTTTGTTTGCGCGGCACACGATTGAATTGATTGAGAGAGGAAGGACAACGCAATGATCGTCGCGGAAGCGCCACCAATACCGAAGAAGCATCAGCCGCCGCCATCGCTGCGGCGGAACCAGGATTTCTTGCTGCTCATGGGCGGGCAGGTCGTGTCGGCGATCGGGTCGCAGGTGTCGCAACTCGCGTTCCCGCTGTTAATTCTCGCGGTGACGGGTTCGCCCGCGCAGGCGGGGCTGCTCGGCGCGATGCGTGGGCTGGCGTACGTCCTGTTCGGCCTGCCCGCCGGGGCGCTCGTCGATCGCTGGGACCGCAAGCGGACGATGATCCTCGCCGACACCGGGCGCGCGCTCGCGCTTGGCAGCATCCCCGTGGCACTCGCGTTGGGCCGTCTGACGCTCGTGCAGTTGTACCTCGTGACGTTCGTGGAGGGGACGCTCTTCATCTTCTTCGGGCTGGCGGAGTCGGCCTGCCTGCGGGGGATGGTGCGAAAGGAGCAACTGCCTGCGGCGGTCTCGCTCAATGAGGTGTCGTACTCGGTCTCCGGGCTGCTTGGGCCGTCGATTGGCGGCGCGTTGTACAGCGTGCAGCGGAGCCTGCCCTTTCTCGCGGACGGCCTCACGTACGCGGTGTCGGCGATCGCGCTCTGCTTCACGAAGATGAAGTTCCGGGAGGAGCGCGCCGCCACATCCAGCCGGATGCGGGAGGAAATCAAGGAGGGGCTGGCCTGGCTCTGGAACCAGCCCGTCGTCCGCTTCCTCTGCTGCCTCAACGGCGGCGTGAACCTCCTGTACGGCGGCTGGACGCTGCTGCTCATCAGCCTCGCGCAGCGGCAGGGGGCGTCGTCGTTCGCCATCGGCATTATCTTCGCGACGGGTGGGGTCGGGACACTGCTCGGCACCGCGCTCGCCGCGCCGGTGCAAAAGCGGTTCACCGTCGGCCAGATCATGGTCTGGATCGCGTGGCTCTTCGTCATCACCTGGGTGCCGTACGCTTGGGCGCCGAATCTCGTCTGGATCGGCATCGTCAACGCGATTGGCTTCCTCTTCGTGCCGATCTACATCACGACGCACTTCAGTTACCGGCTCGTGCTGATCCCGGACGCCTTGCAGGGGCGGGTGAACAGCGTCTTCCGGCTCGTCACGTTCGGGAGCATGATGCTCGGCTTCGCGCTGATGGGCGGGCTGTTGCAGGCGTTCGGCCCGATTGCGACGGTCTATATCGGCACGGCGCCGATGGCCCTCCTCGCGATCCTGACGACGTTCCACCCGCAGGTGCGCCATGCGGGCCGGATCGCGGATGTCGAGGGGGCCTAGGCTCAGACCGGCTCAAGGGGGCGATGCGGCGTGGGCGGCAACGCGATGACGACCGCATCGCCAGGCCGGACCGGGCCACCGGTGATGACCACCGCCATGATGCCTGCCTTGCGAATCAGAATGCCCTGCGCGTCGCGATCAAGCGTCGCCGCCATCAGGCCGGGCTGGATCTGATCGAGTTGCGCGCAGGGGTTGCGCAGACCGGTGATTTCGATGGTCGCCTCGTCGCCGAGTCGCAGCCGTGTGCCGGTCGGCAGGCCGAGCAGATCGACCCCCTCGGTGGTGATATTCTCGCCCATCTGCCCGGCGGAGAGGTTGAAACCGGAGCGGCGCAGCTCCTCATGGAGTTCGGCGTGGATCAGGTGGACCTGGCGGAGGTTCGGCTGGGTCGGGTCGCGCGCGACGCGCGAGCGATGCTTCACGGTCGTCCCTTCATGGGCATCATCCTCGACGCCAAGCCCTTGGCGCAACTGGATCGCCGACTGGTTGCCCTTCATCAGCGTGTGGCTCGCGCTGCGGCTCACCGCCGTCACTCTCCCCGTCATTTTCCCTCCCCATTCCCTCTCAACTGACCGCTGCTGCCATGATAGCCGAAATCAGGCATAGGATTCTTTCCGTCCTCTGCTGGGTACTCTTTTGGCGGATGTGGTTCAACGGGATTTCCCGTTTCCTCCGGCCCGTTTGCTGCTACACTCGTGCACGGACGATCCGTGTGTGTTGCGGCAGCAGGTGGGAGGGTGCGGTGAAGGATCAGCAAATGCGGAATGTGGTGCGCGCGCTCATCGTCGAATTTCTCGGGACATTCGCGCTGATATTCGCGGGCGCGGGGGCGATTATCGCGACGGAGGGCGGGAATCTCGTCGCGATTGCGCTGGCGCACGGGCTGGCGATTGGTCTGTTCGTTGCGGCGGCGGGGCACATCTCCGGTGGCGTCTACAACCCGGCAATTACGTTCGGCCTGGCGATCGCGCGCAAGCTCTCGGTTGGCCTCATCGTGCCGTACATCATCGCCCAATTGGCGGGCGCGACGGTCGCGGCGCTCTGTCTGAAGGCCGTCTTCCCCGCCGCCGCGATCAGCAAGGTCAACCTCGGCGTGCCGGGGATCGGCGCGGGCGTCTCGACGGGCGGCGCGTTTCTGGCCGAGGTCATCATGACCTTCTTCCTGATGTTCGTCATCTACGGGACGGCGGTTGACGAGCGCGGGCCGCGCGCCATCGCCGCCCTCGCCATCGGCCTGACGATCACGATGGACATCTTCGTCGGCGGCGGCGCAACGGGCGCGGTGATGAACCCCGCCCGCTGGTTCGGCCCCGCGCTCGTCGCGAACACATGGGCGAAGGGCTGGCTCTGGATCGCCGCCCCCATCGTCGGCGCGTTAATCGCGGCGGGCCTCTACGCATACGTCCTCCAGGACCAGAGCGTGACCCCAAGCCCCGACGTGCTCGACGGCGAAGTCCCGCGCGACCGCCGGGCGTAGGGACAGGACTGAGGACTGAGGACTGAGGACTGACGGGGATTCGAGTCTCACCCCTCACTGCCCAAAGGGCACTCGCTCTCCATCGCCCGAAGACTTCGACACACTCAATTCATGACGACAATGGAGAGAGGAGGGAAAGGATTTTGCAGTCGGCTCTCAGTTCTCAGTTCTCAGTTCTCAGTCCTTCTCCCGCCGCGTTTGCGGCGCTTGGCCTCGATCTTCAGGCAATCCAGAACCTCGTCATTCGCTTCGGCTGGTGGGGGATCCTCTTTCTCATGCTGCTGCAAGGGGCGACGCTGCCCGTCGCGAATGAGATCACGATGCCGCTGGCGGGGTGGCTGCTCGTGCAGGCGGCGGGGCGGTCGAAACTGTACATCTTGTATGCCGGTCTGGTCGGCGCGACGGGGTGGGTGATCGGCGCGCTGATCGCGTACACGATCATGGCGTTCGGCGGCAGGGCATTATTGCTTCGCCTCCGGCAACGGTTCCCACAGGTGGAGCGCGCCCTCGCGACCTCCGATGCGTGGTTCGCGCGGTGGGGCGCGTGGGCGGCCTTTTTCGCCCGCCTGCTCCCGATCTCGCGCACGATCATCACGCTCCCGGCGGGCGCGGCGCGGATGCCCATCGTCCCATTCTCGGTCGCGACGTTCGGCGGGGCGTTCATCTGGTCCACATTTCTCGCGGCGCTCGGCTACGCGGCGGGGAGCCAGTGGGAGAAGGTGCGCGGGCGGCTGGGGCAGTACTACCTCCCCGTCACCATTGCGGTCATCGTGCTGCTGATCGTCGCGCTCCTCGTCGGCGGGCGGCTGCGGGAGCGTCGTGCAACACCGCGAACGATGAACCGCCAGGACGCCAGAAATGCCAGGAGCGGGACTGATCTTTAGCGCGGAGGGCACAGCGGAGCGTGGCAACCCGGCAGTTTGCCGCGCGAGCAATCTTGACGGACGGCGGCGCAACGCGGAGACTTCCCGCACAGGAACATGGCGAACGATTCCATCACGTAGGGGGCCACAGAATGGCGGTGCAGATTGAGGCTGAACCCACCTTTCTCCGCACGCTTCCGGGGCGGTACTACTACGACCCCGCGATCTACGCGCGGGAGCAGGAGCGGATCTTCTCGATGATGTGGGTCTGCGTCGGGCGCGCAGAGGAATTGCCCGAGGCGGGCGCGTACCGGACGTTTGACCTCGGCGGCGAGAACGTCCTGCTCGTGCGCGGGCGCGACCACATCCTGCGCGCCTTCCTGAACGTCTGCCGCCATCGGGGCGCGCGGCTCTGCACGGAGGAGCGTGGGCAGGCGCGGAACGCGATCCAGTGCCCCTACCACGCATGGACGTATGGACTGGATGGTCAACTGCTCGGCGCGCCGAACGTCCTCGCGATGGAGGAGTTCGACCGGGGCGCGTGCGGCCTTGCGCCCGTCGCGCTCGACACATGGGCGGGCCTCCTGTGGGCGAACCTCTCCGACGACCCGCCGCCGCTGCACGCGCAGGTCACGGCAGCGGTGATCGACCGCTTCGGCGAGGAGGAGACCTTCGCGCGGTATCGGATGGAGGAGTTGCGCGTCGGCAAGACGATGGAGTACACGGTGCACTCGAACTGGAAGCTGACGATTGAGAACTTCATGGAGTGCTACCACTGCGGCCCGATGCACCCGGAACTCTGCGACCTCCTGCCGGGGTTCCGTGGCGGCACGGCGTATCAATCGGGCCGGGGAACGGAGTTCGCGGCGGGCGTCGATGCGCTGACGCTCTCCGGCAGGGCGAGTCGCCCGCCGCTGCCGGGGCTACCGCCGGAGGATCAGCGCCGATATTACGGTGTCGTGCCCCTCCCCAATGTGCTCATCAGCCTGCTGCCGGATCATGCCGTCATTCACACCCTCTGGCTTGAGGGACCGGAACGGACGCGCATCGTCTGCGACTGGGCGTTCCACCCCACCGCAATTGCCGCACCGGACTTCGACCCGATGGACGTGGTCGAGGTCTTCGACATCGTCAACAAGCAGGACTGGAATGTCTGCCAACTCTCGCAACTCGGCGTTCGCTCGAAGGTCTACAAGGACGGCGGCATTTTTGTTCCGAGCGAGCGGCACATCCGCCGGTTCAACGACTTCGTGATCGCGCAACTGGGCGGGGAAGCCTAACCCCCCAGCCTCCTTCCCCGTGGGGAAGGGGAGCTGAGATAGATTCAATTCTGGTGGAGAGAGCACGATGCCGCAGTGAATCACCCCTTCCCGTTTGGGGAGGGGGGCAGGGGGTAGGTACGCAGATGGCAACGTACGATCTCGTTATCGTCGGCGCGGGGAATCTCGGCCTCTGGACGGCGCACGAACTGGCGAAGCGCGGCTTCGGGCGGGTCGCGGTGTGCGAGCAGAACTGGGCAGGCTCCGGCGCGACGACGCGCTCGGCGGGCGTGGTGCGTCAGCAGGGCGGGTCGGAGACCGCGATTAAATTGGGCATGTGGTCGCGCGAGCGGTATATCGGCCTCGGTGCGGAACTGGGGCTGGACAGCGGCTTCGTCGAAACCGGGTATTACGTCCTCGCGGAGACCGAGGAGGAGAAGGCGGCGTTCCTCGATCTCGTACGCTTGCGGCGGGAGTGCGGCCTGCAAAATGCGTGGGTGGACGCCGGCGAGGGCCGGAAGATGTTCCCGCAACTCGACTGGGAGAACCTGCTCGGCGCGACGTACACACCGGATGACGGCTACGTGCATCCGCCGATCGTCGCGCGCAACATGACCATCGCCGCCGCGCGTGCGCCCTCCGTCGATCTGTTCGAGCGGTGTGTCGTCGAGGGGATCGAGCGCGTTGGCGGTGCGTATTGCGTGCGGACGACGCGCGGCACATTCGAGGCGGAGCGCGTGCTCGACGCGGGCGGGCCGCGCGGGGCGCGGGCAATCGGGGCAATGGTCGGCGTCGATGTGCCGGTGATGGCGTCGCGTCACCTCGTCGTGACGTTCCCCGATGTCGCGCTATTCCCAATGTTCTTCGCGCTCCAGAAGGGCGTCTACGTCCGCCCGGAGGAGCAGGGCGCGCTGCTCGGCCTGAGCAACCCGTATGAAAAGGCGGACACTACGGGCCGCTATCAACTCGACTTCGACTGGGACTACTTCGAGGAGATGCGGCCCGCGTGGGAGTCGGTCTTCCCGGCGCTCGCGGGGCAGCGTGTGTCGCGGTCGTGGGCCGGGTCCATCGATTACACGCCCGATCATCTGCCGATCATCGACCAGCCGCAGGCGGGGTTCTACGTGCTCGCCGCCGGTGGGCACGGCATGATGTGGGGACCGGCCCTCGGCATGAAGATGGCGGAGTTGATTGCGGATGGCGTGGTGCGCGACCTGCCGGGCGATGAGATCAGCCTGGAGAGATTCTCCCGCCCACTCGCGCGGCACGACGCCATCGCGCTCCCATTCCCAACGAGTTAAGGGTGCGAATTCGCGCGGCGGCGCTCGTTGGACAGACCGACGATGCGGGGACGGCGTACCTATCACTTTGCCCAAGGAAGCGTCGCATACCTTGACGCGCGGTGATTTGCTGGTATCGTGACGGGAACACGGAAAGCAAGGCAGCACGGGGTCCGTTTGCACTGGTGGGAGAGCGTTCGATTCCGCCATGTTTGGTGAAAAGGAGAGGGCAACTATGAAAGAGACGCATCGATTCCGCCGTGTCGCCGCGATGGCACTCCTCGCGCTGATCGTGCCGTCGCTCCTCGCCGCGTGCGGCGGCGGCGCGAGTGCGACCGCGACCAGCGCCGCACCGACGGTGAAGGCGGCGCAGACAACCATCACCGGCGCGGCCACCAGTGCCGGGCCGACAACCAGCGCCGCCGCCACAACCGTCACCGGCGCGGCGACGAGCGCCGCACCGACGACCAGTGCTGCGGCCACGACGGTGGCGGGGGCCGCGACCAGCGCCGCCCCGACCGTGAACGCGGCGGCAACGACTGCGGGGGGCGGCACGGCCGCGAAGAGCGGTGGCCAACTCGTCGTCGGCGTCAGTTTCGACGACTTCATCACGTTCGATCCGGGCCACTTCTACGAGGTCGAGGATAACCCGATCTACGCGGGCACGTATGAGCCGCTCGTACGGCAGAACCCGCCGGACTTGACGAAGTTCCAGCCCGTGCTCGCGAAGGAAATTCCGACGACGCAGAACGGCGGCATCTCGGCGGACGGGAAGGTGTACACCTTCAAACTGCGCGATAACGTCAAGTTCCACAGCGGCAACCCGATGACGGCGGACGACTGGGTCTTCTCGCTCACCCGCCTGCACTTCCTGACCGATAACCCGTCGTTCCTCGCGGACCCGTACAGCACGAAGGACGCGGTGAACATCAAGGCCGTGGACAAGATGACCGTCCAGTTCACGCTCGCGGACCCGAACGTGGCGTTCCTCTCGTACCTTGCGACGAGCAACTCGGTCGTGGTGGACAGTAAGCTGGTCAAGGAGAAAGGCGGCACTGACGCCGCCGACGCTAAGGATAAGGACAAGGCGAAGGATTACCTCGATCAGAACAGCGCCGGGACGGGGCCGTTCATCCTCAAGTCGTTCAAGCTGAAGGAGGAACTGGTCCTCGATAAGAATCCGAACTACTGGCGCGACCCGGCCAAATTGGATAGGATCGTCTACAAGGCGGTGCAAGGCTCCGGCCCGCAGCGGCAGCAACTGGAAGCCGGCACGATTGACATCGCCGAGGACCTCGACGCGGACGCGGTCGCCGAACTCAACAAGGGCGGCAAGTTCACCGTCATCACCGGCGACACGCTCAACCACACCTACCTCGCGCTGAACACCTCGCAGGATGTCGGCGGCCCGCTCGCGAACAAGCTCGTGCGCCAGGCAATCGGTTACTCCATCGACTACAAGGGGATCATCGACGGGCTGCGCAAGGGTCAGGCGGTTCAGCCGCCGACCATCGTCCCACAGGGTCTCCTCGGCGTGGACAAGGCGCAGCAGTACGCCTACAAGACGGACATCGCCAAGGCAAAGGACCTCGTCAAGCAGGCGAATGCCGCCGGGCAGACGGTGAAGTTCACCTTTAATGCCGGTGGTTCGTACGACGGCATCTCTGCGGAGACGTGGGCGGCGAAGCTGAAGGCGGACATCGAGCAGAGCGGCCTGAAGGTCGAACTCGCGCCGGTCGAGCCGCAGCAGCGCCTCGCGGATTACCGGGCCGGGAAACTCCAATTCACCATCTCCGGCTGGTCGCCGGACTACGCGGACGTGCATACCTACGCGGACCCATTCGGCAGTACGACGGGCGCGGCGGCGAAGCGCGTCAAGTACAACAACCCCGAGGTGGACAAATTGCTCGGCCAGGGGTTGAAGGAAAGCGACCCGGCGAAGCGCGGGGACATCTACGCGCAGATTCAGAAGATCATCGTCGATGACGCGCCGTTCCTCGTGCTCGAACAGCCGAAGGCGCAGATCGTCATGAAGAAGAGCATCACCGGGTACGTCTATCACCCAGTCGAACTTGTCGATCTCTACGCCCTGGCGAAGACGGCCTAATCGGGGGAGTGACGAGTACTGAGTACTGAGTACTGAGTTGGGCCTTTTCCCACTCAATACTCAGTACTCAGTACTCAGTACTTCTCACTTGCGGAGCGACCTGTGATCCACTATCTCATCCGGCGAGTGGCGCTCTCGGTGCTCGTGATCCTCCTCGTGACGGTCGCGACATTCGCGCTCGCGCACGCAGTGCCGGGTGACCCGACGGCCTCCATCGTCAGCGAGAAGATCGCGACGCCGGAGGTGATCGCGCAGGTCCGCAAGAAATACGGCCTCGATAAGCCCGTGCCGGTGCAGTACGCGCTGTACATGAAGAACCTGCTGCACGGCGACCTTGGGCAGTCGCTCACGACGCGCCGCCCGGTGGCGACCGACCTCAGGCAATTCTTCCCCGCGACGGTGGAGCTGGCGATCTTCGCGCTGCTCATCGCGATCCTCATCGGCGGGCCGCTCGGCGTGATGGCGGCGATCCGCCACAACGGCGCGGCGGATTACGCGGCGCGCGGCGTCGCGCTCTTTGGCGGGGCGGTGCCGATCTACTTCCTCGCCCTCCTCGCGCAGACGATTTTCGCCTACCGGCTCAAACTCCTGCCATTCAGCGGGCGCCTCGATGACGGTGTGACCGCGCCGACGCACCTGACGGGGTTGTACACCGTCGATTCACTGCTCCACGGTCAGTGGGACCTTCTCGGCATGTCGCTCAAGCACGCGATCATGCCGGCGTTCGTGCTCGCTTCGTTCTCCATCGGCATCATCGCGCGGATGGTCCGCTCGTCGCTGCTCGATGTGATGAACAACGATTACGTCCGCACCGCGCGCGCGAAGGGGCTGGGGGAACGCTCCGTCATCGGCAGCCACGCGCTGCGGAACGCGCTCATCCCGACGGTGACGGTGCTCGGCCTGACATTCGGCGGCCTGATCGCGGGCGCGGTCTTCACGGAGACGATCTTCCGCTGGCCGGGCATCGGGCAGTACGCGGTGCAGACCGCCACGAAGCTCGATTTCGCGGGCATCCTCGGCGTCACGCTGATCACGGCGTTCGTCTTCGTCGTCTTCAACCTCGTCGTGGACCTGCTCTACGGTGTCCTCGACCCACGCATCCGCCTCAGTTGACGCGGGTCGACGGTTGTAGCCACAGAGGCACAGAGGACACAGAGCGGGATCAGAGAGGAAAGAAGGAATCTGAGCCGGAAAACCTCATCCTTCTTCTCTGTGGCCTCTGTGTCTCTGTGGTTCAGGTATCGCTCATTGAGCCATAGTGGGAGCGTTCGATGGCGACGGTAACGGTACAGGAAGCGACGGGGATCGGGCAGGCGCGGGTGCGGCGGGAGCGGTCGCCGTTCGTGAAGGCGCTCCTCTCGCTCAGGCGGAACCCCCTGGCGATGGCGGGCCTCGTCGTCCTCGCGATGTGGCTGGTGATCGCGGTCATCGTGCCCGTCGTCGCGCCGTACGAGCCGAATCAGCAGGACATCATTAACCGCTTGCAGGGGCCGAGCGCGAAGCACTTCTTCGGGACGGACGACCTGGGGCGGGACATCTTCAGCCGCGTGCTCTACGGGGCGCGCATTTCCGTCCCGGCGGGAATGCTGACGATCCTCGTCACCGCGACCATCGGCATCATCCTCGGCGCGTTCGCGGGGTACGTCGGCGGGTGGCTCGACAACCTCATCATGCGCGCCGCCGATGTCGTGCTCGCGTTCCCGTCGATCATCCTCGCGATGGCGATTACGGCGGTGCGCGGCGGCCCCGGCGTGTCGAACGCGCTGGTGGCGATCATCCTCGTGCTCTGGCCGGAGTACGCGCGGGTGATGCGCGGCGCGGTGCTCTCCCTGAAGCAGAACGACTACGTTACCGCCGCCGAGTCGATCGGCGCGAGCCGCTCGCGCATCCTCCTGCGGCACATCCTGCCCGGCACGGACGCGCCCATCGTCGTCAAGGCGACGCTGGACATCGGCGCGGCGATCATCCTGATGGCGGGGTTATCATTCATCGGGCTGGGCGCGGTGCCGCCGAACCCGGAGTGGGGCGCGATGATCAACGCCTCCGTCGCCAAGTTCCAACTCTGGTGGCTCGGCACTTTCCCCGCGCTCGCCATCGTCAGCGTCGTCATGTCGCTGAACTTCATCGGCGACGCCCTCCGCGACGCGCTCGACCCGCGCCTCCGGGGGAAGTAGGGAAGTGCTGAGTGCTGAGTGCTGAGACTCCTCGTAGCCAGTCAAAGAAAAGGACCGAGCGTATTTACTCGGTCCTCAGCACTCAGCACTCAGTACTGCGTTAGTGGCAGGCTTCGGCCTGGCCCTTCTTGCCCTGCACGCGGAACGAGTGGCCGCAGCCGCAGGTGGAGGCGGCGTTCGGATTGTTGACGGTGAAGCCGCGACCGAGCAGGGAATCGGCGTAATCGACCTGCGACCCGCCAACCATCTCCAGCGTCTCGTCGTCCATCAGCACCTTGACGCCGTCCACGTCGCTGACGTTATCGCCGGGGCGCACCTGATTATCGAAGAACATGCCATAGGAAAAACCCGCGCAGCCGCCACCCTGCACCATGATGCGCAGGTGCGCCTCCTTGCCGGCGGCGCGCTGCTCGCCGATCAGTTCGACAAGCTTCTCGCGGGCGGTATCGGTGAAGAAAACGGCCTGCCCATCCTCGGTCTGTACGGGGGCTTCAATTTCAGTAACCATCGTGCTCGTGTCTCCTTCCGCATGACCGCCATCTCTCTAATGCAATGATACCCCCGATGTACGGGTCCGTCTATCGCATCCGTTTTGTGTAACGCATGTCCCTTGTCTTTGTTCCGACGCACACGGCGGCGAATCGTGCTTGTTCAACCGTCTCGGGCCGCCGTACGAAGGCAACAATTGCGGGCGGATGATATAATCAGGACTTACGCAGATCGGTCATATCTTGGGCTTGTTGACTCGCTCTACAGGCTCAAACGGCACAACTGCCTGGTGAACTGCATAATACTGATTTAGGATGAGGCATTGGCATAGAGCCAGCGCTGGTTGGTGAGCGACTTGACTCGTTCCGTGTCGTTCGCCAACCCGTTCAGTGCCTCACACAACACCTCGTCCAACTGCGCGTCCG
>JAABUS010001816.1_pt1 | contig 43801 bp, 40 predicted proteins | sample 5560161 | NCBI WGS metagenome assembly JAABUS01 (sample SAMN10711885, study PRJNA513376) | rock metagenome | isolation source: Antarctica rocks | place: Antarctica: Victoria Land, Trio Nunatak nord | collected 2016-01-04
ATACGAAACGACAGATACAACGTTCTCTGTTTCACATAGCCATGTGTAATTCAAACGCAATTACAATCAAACGATACAATACTTCAGTAGCATCAACTACAATCCAGAGTCTCCTCGGCATGATTCTCCAACTGACAATGGCATGCTCGCGCTCCATTGCCTCGTTGACCTGACCATCAGTGGAGAGGGTTTCCCTCTGTGCGACTACGGCTCATAAGCTGATGTTTTCCTGATAATGGACCTGAAGCCCTATTATCAACGCTCCAATTATGCCATGATAAATCCTGAAGCAATTCTGAAACCGACCATGTCCGAAGTCTATATACATGTTCCTCCCCACGCAAACCACGTTGGACCAAGCTTCACCCGAAGCATTGACGCTGGCGACATGCTTGGTTGCACTCTCTTTTCTTTATTACCTGCCATGTCTCCATGTGCGATTGCTTCCATCTATATTCGACTGTCTCGTAAAGGGCAGACCGAATCTTACTTTTTGCGTTGGGAATTTCCTGTCGCGTCAGACATGATACAAACCATTCACTCTTTACTTTCCTACGTTTATTTACTCTGACGCCGGCCGTCATCGAACGGTTTCCACGCTAGGGCGTGAAATGGTGCACTCGCAAAATTGCTTTGTCCAAAGCCTCAGGCCACCACCAAGATGCTGAACAACGTCCTTCTCTCTTTCCTGATAGCCAATGGCTTATTTACAGCTACAGGAGGATTGCTGGTGGCTTTTGTGTTTATTGAAAAGGCCCACATGAACGAGGCTGCAACCACGTCCAATGTTGCTACAAACCTACTGCTTCAGCGGGCACCCCTCACAGGTAGTCCAAGCCTTCTACACACTTCCTCGTCTACAAACTCCTACTAACCTGTCCATTTTCCAGCTGGACTCGTTAATGCTGGTCTAATCTTCTTTACGTTCCTCGTGTCGCTACCTAGCCTTCTGCTGCCCAACAACAGCCTGTGGCTGAAGTTCCATAGTTGGCTAGTCATAGGGTGTGCCATGGTGACACTCATCCTCGGACTGGACATCTGGTTCTCGACCTTACAGACACGCGCCAGTTTGGGGATCATGTGGGGCCAACAGACTTCACATATGCAAAGCTTGCTACAGCAGAAAGTACGAAGGCCTCGCAATCTGTCAGCGAAGCTCAGTCTAACATTTCAATAGTTCAACTGCTGTGGATATTCTGGCCTTCCGTCCCAGCGGGATGCAACTTGCACAAGCCCCGCCATGATGGCTCAGATGCCAAATTGCGTAGGGCCTTTCGGCAACTTCGCTAATGGTTTCCTGGATCTGATCTTTACCGCTATGTTTGGCTTAGTTGGTGAGTAGCCGTTCTTTGGAGAATCGAGTTAGACTAACTTAGGTAGCTCTTGATACAATTCTCTTCTTGTGTACTATCATGGTCTTGAAAAACCGAGCAGAGAAGGAGAGATACCGTCATATCGACGAGAAGATTGGTCCGGCTACTATATGAAATGTTGGGTTGCATAGCTCTTTTATAGATTCGGATCTTTGGCGGTGTTACTTTCTGTATTCCATCTCGTCGTACGTTATGATAATTGCTATGTCTGAATGTGTTTCTTGAATGCTGCAGATTCATTACTTTATAGTGTGTAAACCGCCCCTCAAAGCAAAACAGAGATCTAAGCTTCGGAAGTTTGATATTCTAAATGTTTTCGTTGCCGCGCCTGTTGACATAGAGAGGAGAGAATACTGTTGAGCTTTACCATTCGTTAGGCAGCATCATAGAGCTTTTGATATTCCTCAAACCGCAAAGAAGCTTTGCAAATCGAACTATTGTCAACCTCAAATCAAAGTATACTTTTCGTTTTATGAAAAGGGTGGCCTCATAGAAGTACCTAGATGAGGTAGGGTTCGGGTGACCTAACGAAGATGATGATGGTTGCTGAATTCGGATAGCTGAAGCGACTCATCTTCTTTTTTTCAAATTTTACGTGCTTATGCAGCCTAAGAGTATGAAACATGATGCTATCTACCTAAATAGTAGCATTGTAGCGCTGTGTGTATGCTAAAGAATGTAAATTACATGACTTTTAGCCAATAGCGATGCTTAACGTTGCAGTCACATTGTGTCATGGTGCTAGGTAAAGCATTTCCTATTAAAAGAGTAATCTAGGCCCTTGCAGGCTAGATATATACCATTTTCGTCTGGCATAAGCCGGCAATAGAAGGCGGTCTATTGCAGGTTTCGGGATAGAAATCGGGGGACCTCTACACTATAATTATTGCCGACGTGGAACGCTCTGAGTAAGAGGTTAAAGAGATATTTAAGTGATTCCAATTGAATTTCCCAGAAGCCCGAAGCCCGAAATTCGGAAAAACCCCTATAGAAAGAAACATGAAGAGCCGTCCTGCGCGCCTTCCCCCCCACCCTGCTTGCACCAGAGCGAAACTCAATATTAGCAATAACTCAGAAAAACTCAAAATGTTGCAAAGAATGATGATAGAAATTGAAACAGATTGATATGATGAACTTAGCTTGAATTCATTGACGAGCAAATGATTGCAAAATAACGTTGTCAATCTATTTTGCAGTCAACAAAAATTGTCTACATTCAGACTGATCGTCGAGCCGAGTTTTCATACCTACTTTCTGACCCGCCCGAGTACTCGATACCAATGTCATGACCCGGCCCGAATACTCGATAGAATATCAATCTCGTGACTCGGCTCGGTATCGACCTCGAGCCGGGTCAGGATCCGGGTTCCCGACTCGACCCGCCAAGCAATCAAAAATTCAGGGTCCAACTACTGATAGAAGTTTCCCGAGCAGGTTCAGAGCTCATGGCCCATGAAGATACTGGCTACTACTAATAGGGATTTCCCGAGCAGAATTCACGGTACTATTGATAATGCAACAGAGTAATGCAATTGATTAAAGCTTATGCTTGTAATTACTAGGCTCAGGAAATCCCTATCAGTAGTAGTCAGTATCCCTATGAGTCATGATCAATACTCGTGAGGAAACCTTTATCAATAGTAGTCAGTATTCTCATGAGTCATGATCAATACTGATGGGGAAACCTCTATTAATAGTAGTCAGTATTCTCATGAATCATGATCAATACTCGTGAGAAAATCTCTATCAATAGTAGTCAGTATTCTTATGAGTATGATAATAAATTGACATATAGAGATTAAATCAGAGACTAGAGTCAGAAGCTGAGTTGAAAATCAGATCTGAGTTAGCTTTGAGACTCTGTGACTTTGTCAAGACATCATTTAAATCACATCATATCTGCAATATAATATATCATGAATTATGTCATGTTTGACTTAACAATGCTTAACAAACTTTTTATAATTGATTAATTTTCTTAAATTATCAAGAACTTTTTAATAATTAACTTTATCATTTGATTTGATTTAATTTTGATTTGAATTCATACATTCTTATGACATTGATTTAGATTCAATTCATGAGAGAAACTATGCTATGTGTATCGAATGAACAAAACTCTCTGAGAAAGAAAATCACTCATCAACTATATGATGACTTTACATTGTCAAAACAATAAAATTGACACTATGTTATCAGTAATGAATCTGTAGCTTTTATTCAGCATGTGATGCTTAAGTAAACTCTTGATGAAAGTATCTGTGCTGTTTGATTATGATGCATCATCTTTGCTCTGCTCTTCATTGATGATATTTTATACAAATGATGTTTTGATTTAATTCTTGATTCAAAGATAAAAGATATTTTCTTTGCATTCATAATGCTCATGATTATAATGTTGAAAACTATGTTTTCTTACTCAATCATTGTCATTCATTGAGCAGAGAAATATGTAATAAAAGAGAAATGTATATGATGAGAAGATAAAGTATGATTATATTAAATAATTCTATTCTGCTCTTGATTTGATTTATGTTACGTAGAAGTTAAATAGATTGTTAGTATAAATGTGCAATCACAATCATTTGATGCATGACTCTGATTAATAGTAAAGAATGCATTCTGATCATTCTTATGAACTCTTAATTTTTCACGTAGATAAATGTATAATCTGACATCAAGTAAAGAAGATGAGTTCAAGCTCTTTCAATATATCAGCATGATTGATAAGTTACTACTTCTTCAAGCACTGTAATCACAACTCTCAGACTCATTATTTGAAATAATTATTCTATCTGATATCTTTTCATCAATTACTCAATGACATTGTTAATGTAATGAAAATGTTTCAATATTGACACAGTTGATGAGTTGTAAATTCTTCAATCACTTGTAATCACAATTCACAGACTCTTCATCTGAGTTATCTTTTTCACTAGTAGTATTTTCTTATTTCTTACTGACATTGACATGTCATTAATTTTCTTCGTAGATTAATTGTGACTGTTAAAAGAAAGTGTTGTCACATGAGTGAAAACTTTGCATGATGACTTTTTTGATCATACAATGTTCTAACATCATTTAAACTGCATTGAATTGAAATCTCTTAATTCTTCTGACTTTTATTTGAACACAGAATAGATTCAAAAGATTCGTAGTCAACATCATGTATAAATAAATCTTGTTATCAATCTAACTTTATCATAATATATATTTATTTTATGTTTGCTTAAAATATCATATTATCATATCATTTTTATAAATCTTATTTATTCATTTAATAAATTTAATTATTTGATTTGATTTGAATTCATACATTTTTATGACATTGATTTAAACTTAATTCATGAATAATAATAAATTCATACATTCTTGTGACATCAATTAAGTCAACTCATGAGAAACTTTATGCTATTTATATCGAGTGAACAAAACTCTTTGAGATAGAAAATCTCTCGCTGTTTATACAACTGCTTCACGCAGTTAAAACTATCATTATGAAACTATGTATCAAATTAGTTCACGTTGATCACATGTTAAAGAATGAGTAATTCAATCACTTTAAATTGCTTCAGAAACTTTGTTTTCATCATCATTCTTGCAGCTGCTTTAAGATTCTTCATGATAACGATGATTATTTAATAGTTCAAGAAGTCAATGTTTCATAGCATTCTTGATTGCAGATGCAATCAGTTCAAGCAATGCATGAGTACATGTTTCGTCGTTTGATAATTTCAATCACAGTTGCATTGCACACTATCTGCATCTGAAACATTTCTGAAGTGCAAATAAACATTCAAATTTATGTGTTCAATTTTGATGTAAGTGATGAAAGTGCTTTTAACTTTCTGAAAATAATTTTGCATCTTTATCATCTTGTTAAACAGATGCAATCTTTGTGTCAAGATGATGTAAACATCTGCGATGCATTTTCTATATTTTTCTCATTATTGCTTTCACTGACTTCTGTGATATTGCACTATTGTGATGCTGTCACTAGTTGAAATCATTGCGACGAGAACTAATCATTCATGTTTCATCTGTATTTTCGCATTTTCTTGAATTAAGTTGTTCAGAAGTGTCACTTTCTTAATGATAAAAGAGCGAGAAATGATGTAATTGACATTCATCAGATGAGCGCATATCAGTTTGCATATTTATCTGATTTTCTGCATATAATTATTAATTCAACTGCGTAACGTGATCTTGTCTTGCAGCATGTTCAAATAAACATGCAGTGAGCTTGTGTACATTTCTGCTTTCAGAATCTTGATGCTTACTCTTTTGAATATTTTTGCAACGTGACACAGAGTTTGATTCTATAGTGTTTCAAGTCTGCATTCTTTGTCTGACAGTTTTCTTTCTTTTTCTCGCTGATGTTAAACTGATGCTTCAAATGCAATTTCTGATCTTACTACTGCTGAGTATATCTGTTTTGCTTTTGTGAAGATTGTCTCTCATGTAAAGACTTTAAGTTGACTAAGTGCTAGCATTCATGTAACGTGATTCACTTCAATTTGACGAAGATGCATGTTTCATTGCAATTTCATGTTCAGTTGTACTTTCAGAATTTACATGTTTAATTTTGACTTAATAATTGAATCTTTTATTTGTATGTTAATTATCATGTCAAATCTTTTTGATTTTCTGATGAAGTGCATAAATTCATACTTTTCTGATGCAAATGTTACATCATGAGTGCAAGCTTATTTCGCGCAAACATCATGCATTCTGCTCAATGTTTTGCAAATTTCTTCAATGAATTTATCATATGTTAAAATGTTAATGTCATTTACAAAGTCAAGCACTTTGATCTTAATTTTTAGTGCTTTGCACTTCTCAATCAGACTTGCGTTGAAGAATAGAAAAAGAATCAATAAAATGAGAAATTTCTGTGATATGTCTGTATTTATTTCATGCATGTCACTCATTTGCTCATTGAATCTCAGCAATATTTCTCAATTCTTAAGAAAGCTGCATACTCATTTGACTATGTAGTCTGAAGTTCTTTTCATTTTCAGAATATGCAGAAGTCTGATGTGTAAGACTTGATTAAATGCTTCAATGATATTTAGACTTAGCATGAACGTTATGTATTTAATTTTGCAACTTCATATCATGTGAATCTGATCTACTAGTAAATCTAATGTTGAGATCATGAATTGCTTGCATCTCACTTTCATTTGAGCATCAGATAGCATGTGATGAGTTTCAGCTATATTGCTTAATCTTTTAGTCATGATTGACTTTAGAGCTTTGCTCATGATATCAAGCAAAGCAATAAGTTGATATATCTTTGAATCAATATAATTACTCTTGTTTAATTTACATAGTACTATCATTTGAGTCTTTTTGAACTGCTTTGAATGATATTTGTGTATTACATATGCATTGAATAAACTCATCAGTATTGAGATCAGTTTTGCAAGATCTGTCTGCAGCGCTCTGTTCAGAATGTCTGAGATGTCTGATGCTTTGTCTGCTTTTACTCTTTTGATTGTTTGTCTCACTTTATTCTTTAAGATGCGTGAATCAAATGACATTGTCAAGAATATAAATGAGTCTGCAATGTCATTGATATTTATTTAAGAAGATGAAAGAAAGAATTTTTCTTGCAATATCTTGATTTTTTTCTCGAACGTCATTGTCATTTGATCAATGTCACTTTGCTTTAATGATGAAAACTGAGAAAGTTTTTTAAATAGCTGACTTTCAATTCTGACTCATTTTGCAAAGCATCATATTGACTTAAGTGCATCGCTCAACTCATGCATTTGTAATCTGAAATGTGCGCACTTTGCTTATTAAATGATCTTGTTTTTATGATCATTATGTTTCAGATATTTATTTCACGCATTTAATGTATTTTGTATTTTTTATATGATTTGCAGTCGTTTTAATTTCATTACTATTTCTGAGCAGTTTGAATTTCAGAAGTTTTTTGCTCAATTTGATGACTTTGTCAAAAAAGTAAATTTCTCAATGATCTTTTGTAACATCTTAATAACTTTGCACATTCTTTCGTTCATCATCATCTTGCTGTTCAAAGAATGATTCAACGAAAGATGCATATACAAATATGCACTCAATGCTTCTGTGTTTATTTTCTTTCATAATTATCAAATTGAAAATTGTACTGAAGTTGTTTATAAACAAAGTTCTGTGACAATCAAAAGATGATTTGATTCTTGATGCAAATCAATGTGTATCTTGCACTTACGTGTCATGAACTGTATTTTCTCGCTGCTAAAGACTAAATTAATAGTTGTAAACTGATTATAAGTCTTGCAAGTAATAATGTCTGATTTCAGCAATAATTTCAGCTTAGCATTAGTAATGATATCAAGTAAACTGTTGATCATTGCGTGTCAAGTGAAGCATCTTCATTCTTTTTAATGAGAATGATGTAGATTGAAATCTCTTATAATCAGTTGTTTGCAATCGTCTTTAAGTAACTCACTCAAGCGAGAAATGATTGAAGATTTCTTTATAAATGTAAAGAACAGTGAACACAAATTGTAAATGTTTATAAGTTGTAAAGTCTGCATTTCATTATTTGTGTTACGAGTTAATATTCTGATTAAGCAAATGTTTGACTCAACTGTTTCTATCATTCATTGATTGAGTTTTAAGCATTTGTTTACATATATGCAAGTTCTTGACTGTGATGACGTGTTTTTCACTAGGTAAAAGAAGTTGTGAGCTGAGTTAAATAATTGCATATTATTAATGTTATGACTCTGCTTCTGTATGATTACAATGTCAAAATCATGAACTTCTTTATTGATTAAAAATAATTTTTGAATTTTCAATGATTTTCTGATGTTGTACTGCAGTATTTGTAGAAAAGATTGTTTCATCATAAAGTTATCTGTAACTGTTGTTGACTCTACAAAGAGAAGAATCTTTGAATGCTCTCAATCATCAAGAATTTGTCTCATTTTCTGATTTATCATTTCTGACTCTGCTTAAGCAACGTCTCATCTGAGTCGCTACTTACATAAAAGAAATGATCAACGCGTCTCTTCTTGACTTCTATCATTTATCATGTTGATTCATAAGTAATCAGACTGCGTGTTTTCAGCATAACTATCGTTGAGCTCGACTTCAAGATTCATGAACTCTCTCAGTTCAATGAACTTAAAGACTTCATTGAACTCGCAAAGCTTAAAAACAGCGAAGAGCTTAAGAATTGCAAGAGTATGCAATTGTATTTAGATGCTTCTGAATATTTGAACGATTTATTTCTATAAATTTCAAATGCTTGTTTCATTTGCTGTTGTCATTTGAGACAGATGCATCTTCAGAATTCGTGATTTTTGTTGCTGTTAATGCAACATCTTTTATTTGAAAACATTATGCATCTTTCAATGTGATGTTTATCTGCGCACTTGACGCAGTGTTGATTCTTTCTGCAAAATCTGATCATGTGATCAAATTCTTGATATTTGAAGCATTGTGTGATGCAACAGTTCTTCTTGAACAGTTTGCATGCATATTTATGATATGCATTTAGCATACTTACGTTCATCAATTGATTTATTATTGCTTTGATTGCTATCTTCACGATGAGCGATAAATGAGTCTTTTCACTCTTTGCTACTTTCTTGAGTCAGACTATTCTTAGAATCTTCAGATTCTCATAAAGTCTTGTGTTATTCTTTATCAGCTTTCTAATGACTTTCTTCTGATTGCTTGTGTCAATTGTAATGCACATCTTATGTGTCAGCATTACAAAGATTCGTTGCAATATGCATGTCAAGTTCATAATTTCTTTTGCTCATTCTTGAATCTTTTTCAGATTTGCTTGTGCATCTGAGCTGACTGCATGAAGAAAAATGTCTTTATTACTCAGCTTGCAAAGAGACATGATCAGATCTTGTTGACTCATTGACATATTTACTATTCTTTAAAGAATCTGCTCAATGATTTTCTTCTGCATCTTCTTTATTTCTTCTCTGTCTGCTATTTTTATCATGACTTCATGTTTTTTATGAAGCGATGACAATTTCTCTTTGAGACATTACTTTCTCATTGATAATTCTTCTCTTGTCATATTTGCTCATGATATGATTTTCAATGAGAAACGCGTATTTCTCTGCATTTGTAACTGCTTGCTTAGCAGTTGAACTGATATCTTCAGTTTCTGTACATTCTTTGCAATGAATGCATTCTGAGTTGCATGATGTTTTTCTTCTGATTCAAGTTGAAGATGATGCATCAGCTTCAATGCTATTTCTTTTCATAAGTAATCTTTGCTCATCTTTTTCTTTAACATTAATGTCTTTATTAATAGATTGATAATGTCAGTTATCTTTTCTTCATCATTGTGTAAGCATTACAATCTTACATCACTGTTTTCTTGCAATATATTAACATCACTTGCAATCATTCTTAAACTTACGTTGCTGTAACTTGTGCAATTCATCATTGTTTGATCATTCTTTAGATTCACTTTGTCTTGCATATAGTGCTCTTTTTCAAGATTTGTTGTGCATGTGTTGTGATTATTTTACTTAATTCATGAAAGAAACTATGTTATGTATATTGAATAAACAAAATTATTTGAGAAAGAAAATTACTCATCAACTACATAATGATTTCATGTTATCAAAACAATAAAATTGACACTATGTTATCAGTAATAAATTTGTAGCTTTTATTCAGCGTATGATGCTTAAGTAAACTCTTGATGAAAGTGTTTATGCTATTTAATTATGATGCATCATTTTTGCTTTGCTCTTCATTGACAATATTTTATACAAATGATGTTTCAATTCAATTCTTGATTCAAAGATGAAAGATGTTTTCTTTGTGTTCATGATGTTCATGATTATAATGTTAAAAACTGTGTTCTCTTGCTTAATAATTATCATTCATTAAGCAGAGAAATATGTGATGAAAGAGAAATATATACAATAAAAAGATAAAGTGCAATTGTATTTAATAATTCTATTTTGCTCTTGATTATTAATCATTTGATAAAATCAGTTAAAACTGACTATCAGCTTATTAAGTTAACATCAGTCAAAAATATCTGTTTAGTTGAACTTCTAGCTCACAAGCTTTAATAATCACTCATCAACAACTAATAGCTAGCTACAATCACTTGTAACTCTTGATGATAGTCATTTGCTTTTTATGCTCAAATAATACAATGCACAATGTGTATCATCTGATTAATGTTCACATTCAGCGCTCATTATTATCAGTATGTGAAATTTGTAATCTGTGCATATTTCTTGACAAATACTTATTACGTTATTATTTCATGATAGATAAATTGAGATATTTTACTCAGATTTATCTCGTTATTGCATTAAAACATTATGTCATGTACTGCTCAAAAGTTTTAGTTTCTTGAAGACAAGCTTGTGTATTTCATAGTATCTTGTATGATTCTTTATTCTTGCAAGCACGTTGTATAAGTTACTTGCAATCAATAGAACTAAAAGCATCAAAGCAACTTACGATTGTGTTCATTGTTCATATACAAAATATTCTACTACTATCACTCAAGTTCTATATAATCACTCTTACTTTCTCGTTGAACATCAACATTGATGTTCAATTTCTTCTTTACTCTCTTTAAAAAAATCTGATATTCATCTTTAAACATTAATACACATTCACTTTCATTTGCTCTTCAATAATACAAAGTCTTAGTGTTTATCTTCAGCTGCTTACGAAAGTTGTTGAATGATTAAGCATAGCTTATCTTTCGATTATCTTTCATCTTCAATGTTCATAATTGATATGTATCTTTGACTTCATCAAGCGAAATCTGATCAGATTCGACTTCAATTGTATCTTTGAATTCTTCAGATATTTATCTTGCATTAGTTATTGCTCATTTCTATAGCTGAAAAATGAATGTTCACATTTGAATCATTCTTCTGATCTTGATTCTGTTTATCATTCAATATTTCTTGAAGTGTTTTATGTTCATCACTATTCATCAATTCTGATTGATTTGTTGTATTCTTTGTCTTTTCTGTTGTGATTTCTGTGTTGTTTGACTTTTTGAGCTGCGATGTTCAATTTCTTATGAGACTAAAGATCTCATTCATAAAATACATCAATGAGTATCTTGAATCAGTGAAAGAAGAGAAAGAATGTTTTCTGATGATTTTTCAAGATGTGTTAATAGTCAGTAAATCATTTATCTGATTGCAATTGAAATTATACGTCGCAGAGATGTTGTTGAATACGTTGTTTTCATGATATTCAACATGACTTATGACACGTTCATGCAGCATGCTCAATATCAAATTTCTTCAAGTCTCAATTTGCTTTCATCAGCTCTTGATCATTTACTTATGTGTTACTGTCACATGTTAATCAATCATTGTTTAATCATTTTAAAAATAAAGCATAAAAGAACATTAACAGTTAAGATGTTATACTTTCTACTGCAGCTTCTTCTCATTTCTCGATCTTCTTTTGATCACTTGTTTATTCGCTGATGACATGTTGAATCGCGATTGCTATGAGTATCATGATTTCATCTTTCAGCTCAGCAAACATGATTCTTGTGTTTAATAGTTAATCAAGACTACGATTTTCTTAATGAAAAATGAGACAGCAGTGATCTTCATGATCATCGAGGCTAGAAAACAACATTCTTCAAACTAAGTACATGTCAGTCAATGCATCACGTCTGTGAAAATGTTTATCTTTTCAATATCAGAACTGATGAAGTTATCATTAACTAACAATTTGACAACATAGTTCAATGTATTGACTTTCTCATAAAAGACATAATAATTATTCATTACATCTTGAATCTGAAACATTATTTATGCTTAATATTGTTCAATAGAATCATATAACTGTGTCTATCAATTTATTGATGATATGACAAGATTTGAGTTGCACATTATCTTTCAAGCTTCGTTTATTGTTGATCTTTTTACAATAAAGTAGTTTATTCGTGATCTGTATTTTAATTGATGTGCGCGATCTCTGTTTCAGAAATTGTGCATGAGATTGCTTAAGAGAACTCATTGCAGCTCTGATTATGACGTTATGCTCTCTTTTATTTCACACGTCATAATCATTGTCAGTAGAATGAATTCTATGTATCTAAGCACATCGATATGAGCTGCAGCAAAGACTGTTCTTGATCATCATCTGAATTTTGCTCAAAGAATTTTTCTAAAGTTGTCATCTGAATCATTAGTCTGTGCTGCGTTGTATCATGAATTTAATGCAAGAAAACTTGATGAAAATTCTGTTAATCTTTAAGACTTTAAGATTTGCTCATTGAGCTGAAAAGATGATGAGATTGATAACGATGAGTGAGAATGCTGTTTACGCTGATGCATTTTTTTCTTTGACAAGATGTTCTTGAAAAATCGAATTACTTTAGTGAACTATGTTGAGATCATATTAACTGAGAATATACATAATGATATTGACATTGATTTTGTCTTCTTCTGCAGTCGTTTTGCAGATCACTGTTTTTAAGATGATAAATCATCATTTGAGCTGTTCAATGTATCAAGAAACTTACATTCTTATCTTTTAAATCTGAATTCAGATTCTTTTAATGATATGTCAAGATTATCACTTACTTTCTCAACTCTTCTTTTGACATTTCGTTGATAAATGAACTAAACATGATTATTGAATCAGTTAACTGCATATTAACAATTCATAATACATGCTACACACTTAACTATTAATTGCAGTGTTTAAGTTCTTCTTGTTCTTATTACTTGTCATGATAATTCATTTAGAAAATGATGCAAAATAATGATTAATACATGATGAATTAATGAATGCAATCAAGTTCTGAGATAAAAGAAAAAAAGAGTGAAGAAGAAAAAGACATGATGCATACTTATTTACTTGAAGATATGCAATTTCTGAAAGCGTGTAATTCTGTTGTTGTTAACACTACTATGTTTGATTATTAATTGAGAATGAGTAAATTAACATCTTAATGCTCATTTATTCTGTTAGATTCATGTTTTAACTTTGTTGCATCAAGATTGTGATAATGTTTTCATGATTTACTCAAAAATGTAGATAAATTTGAAAATTTGCAATAATTTATCATTGCATATGCAAACTGAAAATGCAAACTGCGAATCTTATTGCTGAAGAACTTTGAGCTCAAGCTGACTATCAAAGATAAATTTAAGAGAAAATTCAATAAAGTATCTTTACACATTATGCAAAGTGAGAATGCAAACTGCGAATATTATTGCTGAAGAACTCTGATTATCAAAGATAAATTTCAAGTAATTTATGATAAATTTATTTTTGCATATGCAAACTGAGAATGTGAACTGCACATTTTATTGCTGAAGAACTTTGATTACTTAAGATAAATTTCAAAAGATTTATGATAATTTGTCTTTGCATATATGAACTGAGAATGCAAACTGTGCATTTTATTGCTGAAGAACTTTAAGTCTCACTCATCACATAATCAAAATTCAATGTACATGATGTTGCAGTTAAATTTAAACATGCAGTTTGCTCTTCATTATGCTTAATGACTTCATAGACGAGAATGATGAACGAAAATGTACAAGAAGAATCATGATATCTTTCATCAAGTTTATTTTCATCATATCATGCTTGACAAAGCTCAGATCATCAAGAATTATCTGTTTTAAAACTTTATAGTTTGCAAAAATTTGATGAGAAAGCATTGTTGAATGATTAGAATCAAGTAGAAGAATTCTTTTCATTCTTCAAGTTTTTTTGCGTTTCATATACAGAAACTGTTGAGATGTTCAAGAAGAATTTCATTGATTCAAGTAAAATACAAAATAAAATGAATAATGTCATTTATGTGAATGAAGTTGAATCAGCTGAGCTGAGTGCGTATGTGCATGCGTGCATGCAGTGTGCAAACGACGTGTTAATTGCTGATCAAGAAGTACTAAAAAGCAAGAAAAGAAGAAAAGCGAAAAGAAAGTAGCGATGTGAAAGAAACAATGTGTTAAAAGAAGAAGAAAAGAAGAAGAAAAAAGTTTAAATTCATGAAATCACAATTAATATCTTTCTCACTCTCAACTTACAATCTCTCATCATTGATGTTTTCTCATTAACATTTTCATTCTTCTTGCTTTCATTCATCAGAATAAACAACTTTTTATTCTTTTTAACGTTCATTGATTTAAACAGTTGCATCAACTTCATCAAGCTCAGCTGATTCAAAATCTTGATGTTATTAATGATGTCATTAACGATCTTACGCTTGCTGTTTTGCAGCATCTACAATTTCTTGTCGACGCTGTTCTTGATAACAAGATGAATAATGAAAATTTTGAAAAATTGATTGATGCAAAAGACGTGACAGAAAACTTGTTGTTTCATGCTGCTGTTTTATCACAGATCGACGCAGATGATGTGCAAGATCAATTTCTTGTTGATGTTATTTTAAATAATATGATGAGTGATGAAGATTTCAAAGAACTAATCAATGCAAAAAATGTAACAAAAGACTTGTTGTTTTACATTGCTATTTCATCACAGATTGATGCAGATGATGCACAAGATCATGATGAGATTAAACTTAATATCATTGCATTTGAGAAAGATGATCATGATCTTCATGATTGAATTGTTGCGAAATGTGATGATGATATAATCGCGAGTTTTCTGACTCATTTTATCATGATAATTGACAAAGATTCAGTCATGCTGTTGAAACAAATGATTCAACACTTTCATGCTGTTTTGCAATTAACTTGTTCTCAAGTCAGAGAATTCATGACATGATAAAAGCTTACAGCATATGAAACTGAGTGAAAACAATGATCTTCTTGTTCAACTTCTGTATCAATCATAACTTAATTTGCATCTGCATCATTGTCATTTTTGAAAACAAAAGAATCAAGTTATTGAAATTGATTCATTTGAAATCTTGTTCAAGATCTTTGCAAGTGCGTGAGAAAGTTCTCTCACTATTTTCAACATTCATCTGTAATTCTTTTAACTTATTGCATAATTGATACTTGATGTAAATGCTGTTACAATCTAAACATGCAGTTTGCTTTTTATCACACTTAATGACTTCATAAATGAAAGCATTAAGACATTCTTTGCAATAAACATGAAAACAGCTGATTACTCAGAATTCATTTGAAGAATCGCAGCATTTGTAACAGAGATTTTTATTCTTGAGATCATCATTAATATTTAAATTCAACTCTCAGTTTAATGTTAAATATATTCTCACACTTGTAGTTTTGTTCTTGAGTTTTGCTTGCATCTCTTTATACTTTGCAATAATGAGACAGTTTACATCTTGTACTTCATGAGAAAATAGCTTTATACACAGCGTATTAAATCAATTTATAAATGATAGTCATTGAATCATGAACACAGTGAGAAGTTTATCAAATTTTCTGATGATTTTCTGTAAATCATCATTCATCTTAATACTCTGCTTGCATTTTAAAGCATTGAAAATCAATCTACTCATGATTGCATCAATTTATTTAAGCTCTTTAACATTGATAGAAATCTTGTTTCATCAACAAAATTGCTCATGATTTTCATTCAAAGAAGTAATCATGCTTGAATAAAGAGTCTGTAAAGCAGATGTTGCAAATGACAATCTCATCATTAAAAATCTTGACAAAGATTGAATAATGTTTATTAAAAGATCTCTTGATGATTGAGTGTCTTTTTCATGAGTGTCAATTACTTCTTCTTTGCAAAATCTTCGTTGCTAAAGAGTAAGTTTTCGCTGATGATGTATCAAAGACTTTGCTTTAGAACTAAAATGTTGCAAATATTGTTAATTCAAAAAGTAATAAAACTTTTGCTCATTAATCATGAAATCTTCTTCATAAGTCTGTATAACACAGACATGATCTTTGCTATTAATGAAATCAGAGCATCAACGTGTGCTTTCAGTTACTTTTTTACTCTTCTTGAATTTTCATTCTTGAGTTCTGCATGCATGTAATCTTTCTCAATCTAGTTATTGCATCTTGTTATGAGTCTGCATAAAGCGAATCATATGAATGTATTCTAACTAGAAGTTCAAAGCTGAAGTAGAAAGAAGATGCAACACAACGTGAGTTTTACTCACGAAGACACGCTAGATCGCTAGCGTGTCAACAACAGTTCTACTCACAGCTTTATACTAGTCTATGTTAGACTAATCAGGCTAATCAGAAGTATCAAAGATGCATGCTTGCAACATTACTCTCTCTCTTTATCTAGCAATGTTCTCATTGCTGCAGTTCGATCGATCGATTCTTGTTGAGTTGATTTCTACTTTGATTTGTTTAAACACTTTTGATGAAAGTCATTTACAATCTTCAAGCAGTCTTCAAACTCATTTTCATCGACATTGTATTAATGTAAATCGACGTCATAGTCTTTTCAATTGACATGATATTGCAGTCGTCTTCTGTAGTGTCTGAAGTTCAGTATGTTCTTCACTTTTCATTCATCTTCGTCATCTATCACTATAAAATCAGATGATTCATTTCGTTGTTCTTTCAGAAAGTCTTTCAAATTCAGTCGTAGCAGATTTGAAGCGAACTTTGAATAAATCTTCATTGTCAATAACAGTTTCAGTCAATATGCATGTTCAATCTCAGTCAGAATCTTGAAAGATTCTAGCATCTTATCGTTCAGCTTCTTTGATGATCTTGCAATCATAATGTTTCTAGAATTCAGAAACATCATGTTATTTATCTTGTAGATTATTTTCTTTCAATGCTTGTCAATCTGTTTCTTCATTGTGACTCTGACTCTTGCTAATGTCTATTTGATCAACACTAATGATCATTTCATGTGTTCAAATATATTCTCTGCTTTGCCTGCTTAAATTTTAGCTTGAATGATCTCATATTCAGTTGAATTCGAATTGAAGCTCATATGAGAGTGAAATTTCTTATTTAGAAAGAACGCTGATTGTTTAATTGATGACGAAATAGCATTGTTATTGACGAATTCAGTCATAAATAGTCAGATGAATCAGTCATCTTGCATGTATAAGCAGTAGCTTCGTAGATATCATTCTACATTCTGATTCACTCTTTTCGTTTAATTGTTGATCTGTGAGTGATAGTTAATAAATAGTTTCATCTTAATATTGAGTCTCAGACATAGAGACTTTCAGACAATCAATATAAATTGCAAATCTCTATCAAACACTATTGATCTTGATAGCTCATGAATTCTGAAGATTCATATCAGCAGCAGCTTGACTGTTTGTTTAGCGAAAGTTTCTTTGTCATCTGATCAACAGAATATATAGTGACGTTCTTTAGACAATCGATCTATCACTGTCAGAATCGCGTTGCTTTCATCACTTTTCAATAAATTGATAATAAAATTCAATAATATGTCTTGTCATCGTTGTTCAGATATAGACAATAACTTCAGTAGTTCATTGATTCAATCTCTTGATATCTTTGACCTACGACAAACGTAACAGTTTCAAATGTAGTGTTTGATTGTTGTTTTCATCTTTGATTAGCAATATGATCATCTTAACAAGTTTAACGTTTAATTTATATCAGAATGATCACTGATTAAAAGATCATGTGCTTTTCTTATCAATTGAGTAATCATTGACTGAGAAACTCACAGTCTATCATTCTTTCAGAGTACTTCGTTCAGTACTCTGCAATTGTCTAGACTCATATCTTGACAAGTTCTTCTGTTCTGTTTTATGACTGTTCAAATATCAATACATTGTTAATTCATTTGATTTTCGACTATAATTCAATTCTGAATAGAAATCATCTCTTCAATCAAATCTTCATTAGCTTTTGATTTCTGTTTTGAATCTGAGTCAAATATGAGCAAGATTTGAATCAGATCTTGATCATCTTCTATTGATTGCAGTTTAAATGTGCTTGCTAACAATAGCATCTGATGCTGATATAACTTTCAATCATCATTTGATTCAACTGATTTGACGTCTGACATTCTGATCAGCGCGTCTGCTTTCAGATTCTGCTTTTCTGATTAATATATGATCTTGAAGTTATATTTGAATAACTTCTCAGCTTATTTAGTCTGTTGTCTGATCAGTTTCTTAATGATCATGAAGTACTTCAAATTCAGATGATTGATGAAGATCTTGATTGAAATATCAGTACATTTTAATTTGAAACATTAATGCTTCAAGCATTGAATAATAGTCAAAAGCTCTTTGTCGTAGATCTCATAGTTGCATTCTGCAGAAATCATGTTCTTGCTATAGAAGATCACTGAGTGTAAAATGTCTTCATCGTCATATTGAGACAATACTTCGTCGTTGACATAGTTCAAGAAGTTCATTTTCAGAATAGCTTTTCTGATTGAATCAAAATGCTTCAGAACGAGAACTGTCATCATTTATTGCTTCAGTTTCTCAAAGATTGTCTGACAGATCTCTGTTCATTCAAATGAATAATTTTTTCAAATCAGCTTTATCATAAATTAAGTGATCTTTGAGAAGTTCTTTATAAATCATCGATAGAAATTGCAGAAGTCAATGAAGATCTGTACATAAATCAACGATTGAGACACTTTTCAACTTCAAATCACATCTACTTTTTGAGAATTCATTCGTAGATCATTGATGAATATCAGTAGTTTTAGAAATGAGATCTTCTGAATCTTGAATTTGCACTTGTCAATGTCTATCTGCAGATTGACTTCACGAAGCTTGTTTAGCATCTCTTTCACATAAGTTTTATGTTTCTTCAAGATCTTACTGTAGATGAGAATGTCATTCAAATAAATCTGACAGAATTTATGCAGACAGTTGAACAACATGTAGTTGATATAGTGCTGAAAGAATGTCAATTCATTGATTAATTTAAAGAGCATTACTCTATATTTATAGACATCGAAGAAAGTGATGAATGTGATTAGATTCTCACTTTCAGAACTCATGCAAAGCTTATTGAACATGATGATAATGTTAAGTTGAATCAAATATTTACTGTCTTGAATTCAAGCGAGTACTTCGTCTATCAAGAATATTGAATAACGATTTCTTTTAATCAGAGCATTTAGTTTTCAATAATTCATGCAAAAGCGAAGACTATCATCTTTCTTTTCGATGAATAGTATTGACGAAGCGAATGAAGCTTTGCTGAATGTAATAAACTTCTTCTTCAAGTTCTTTTCTAGATACTTCTTGATCTTCTACAACTTGTGACTTAACATGAGATACAATTGACTTTTAGAAGATTGACTCTCATCTTTTACTTCAATCTTATGATCATATGATCAATGCAAGAATAACTGAGTTGTCTTTTCTTTATCAAAAACATTCAGAAAGTCATGATAAACTATTGAAAGCTTCTTCTTCAGTTTCTTTAATGACATGACAGAGATCATTTCATTCAGTTTCGCTGAATCTTTGATCGAGCTAAGCATCTTGTTGATTTCACTAATGATCAATGTAAAGATCTTGACATTCTTCTTCTTGACTAAAGTTCAATAAGCAACGACTTTGATCATGATAATATTGACGAGTTCTTTCTTCTTCAATGACTAAATGAGTTCATGTTGATTGAGATCAACTTGAGTGCTTTGCTTTCATATGAGAACTGATTCAATGAATTAATTCACTGATTTCGAATCTGTAGTTCGCTTTAAGATGATCATTGACATAAACTTCAAGTTCTTTCATTTTATTTTGCAGATCTCGCTTGATTTAAGTTGATGAAATGCTGATTGACTGCTTGCTTTCAAAACAATAAGTTTTGAGATTCGAATATTTGATGAAGATATCAATCAATTGTTTGCAGAATCTATCAAAATTTGATTTCTTTTCAATCAGAAGTTGTCAATGATTATCTTGTGCTGATCTAAATGAGTTATTAATAAAGACATCATTTTATTCTTATGTTCTTGTATAGTGATTGAGATATACAAAGCATGTGTAATAAATCTTCGATTGAGAGTTTTGTCATATAAACGAATCGACTTTGATTTGAACAGTGAAATTGACTGAATATCAAAGCGTTCACATAGCTCTGAAATCAATAAATCATCTATGAACGTCATGTCAGTGACTTTAATGTTTATCAGAGCGAAAGATCGAAATATCTTTTCTAAACTACTCAAGATGACGTTCACAATAAACGGCTTGAAATCAAACGAGTCATCAAGCATACTAATGAAGCAAGATATGAGCATGTCACTCTCAGTCACTACTTTGACGAGAGCAAATCGTTTTTTGAATTCGCTGCAATTTTATGTATCTAAGCTGACTTAAGACAGTTGTGTGCTCTATGTTCTGACTTCTTGCATTTAAAGCAAAGTTCTTTTTTAAACAACTTCTTTCTAGCAGAATCAACGTTCAATATTCTGAGTTTCTTTCATGCAAAGAATGAGACTGAAATTGAGATCATGATCATCATTGAGATGCTAGCGATAAAGCAAGTGACTTGAATCGTTGATGTCTTGAGAGCTGATTGAGCATTCAGTTTCGTCAATTGAACGTCAGCTTGCATGCAGATGTCAACGAATTCATTCAAATCAATGATTCATTCATTGAGCGTTGCTCATTGAAAATCTGAACTGATCTTATGCTGCAAATCATTTAGTAAAGTTTCATTATTGTATTCTAATTCTGCACTGAATCGTTGAAATTTCATTCAAAAGTCATGAAAGAAGATCTTATTTTGATACAGCTTTAAGAACTGTTGTTGAGTCATGTGATGTCAATTGAGATCATCATACATCTTGTTTATGATTGACAACATCTCTTTTGCTTCTAGAAATGAATTCGCGATCGCGTCTCTTATTCAAGATGCTATGTGTTTGATCATTGTTTGATCAACTCAACTTTTCACATATGCAATCTTCAATTCTTCAATAGAAAAATAATTCTTGTTCATCTTCAGCTTGTTTTGCATTCAAAACAATCAATTATTTACATTCTGTCTTGAATCTTCAAACAAAGATGAGTCAGATAGCTTGATTAACTTCAAGAATCAATCTTTTGAAATTGAAGTGCTTTGTCGACTTGATGCAGTCTTTAAATGATGTATAATCACATTCTTGTTTCTTATCTCTTTTTGCAGACGCGTTCTTATAATATTCAACGTTGTCTGAGTAGTTTTCAACTTGATGTTTATCTTGTTGACATCTTTCAACATCTGAATCATGTCATTATGAATTTCGATTTTGATGTCATGCTGATGAGTCATGTACTTGATAAAGATGACAATGTCATCTGTTTTCTTATCAATTATTCAAGCATTCAGCTCTTCATTGATGCTGATCTTGATCATTTCGTGATCAAAAAGCAACGTGTTCATGTTCTTTTTTTCTGTATTCAATGACGCATTTATGTCTTCTTCTTCTAATGCTGTTTGATTCTGTGATAGAAGTGATTCTCTTCTAGCATTTTGAAGTTTGTAGCGAGCAATGCTCACTGATTCTGATTTTGTGCTTCTAGTCATTGTGTGAGTAGAAAATTGCTGATCAAAGTTCAACTGAAATTTCTGATTTCAGTTCTAGAACAACACGTTCATGTTTTTCTGTTCTTCTGTTCTGATGACGAGCTCAGTAAAGAGTTAGTTTAAAGCAACACATTCATGTTTTTCTGTTCTGTTCTAGAAATTTCTTGATTTCTAACAAGTTTTCTAAGCTCGATTTTCAAGTTTTGATTCTGATTCAAGTTTGATGATGTAGCTTGTTTTTATATCGTCTACACGTTGATAGCAAGATTGATGAGCTTTGAACTAATGTTATGAATTTGCATAGAATGAATCATATGAGTGTATTTTAACTAGAAGTTCAAAGCTGAAGTAGAAAGAAGATGCAACACGACGTGAGTTTTACTTACGAAGGCACGCTAGATCGCTAGCGTGTCAACAACAGCTCTACTCACAGCTTTATACTAGTCTATGTTAGGCTAATTAGACTAATCAGAGATATCAGAGATGCATGCTTGCAACACATTTCTTTTCAAGATCTTTCATGATCATAATTTGTGATGTTTGATTAATGACTTGAGCATATTCTCAGATGTTGAAGTAACGAAGATTGATTTTACTACTTTCAAAGTCAGTAAATGAATTAATATAATTTTTACAATTTTCTAGTTACTGATCTGAAGAAAGTCAATTAATGATGAACTAAAAGCAACAGCAGCTCTTTGCTGTCATCTTTATCAGCGCAGTCTGTCAGCATCGCTCATTTTCAATCTCAATTCGTCTCATATCTTCACTATTGTAAAAAATTCTATTCTTCATCACGTTGTAAATTTTCTTCTTAATCAATAATCTTTTATACTTTTTGAATTGCATGTTCAGCAGATTGATTTCTGCTTATCTTTTATTCATAATTAAGTGAATAAAACTCATCAATGATGTTTGATTATCTGATTTCTTCATCATCAGCAACGTTGTAGCATTTCACAACATCAACGATAGTTGATTAACATTGTCATTTCTAATCTCTTCTTGCAACTTTCTTTGACATTAAATGTTTTCATGTGTTCACTCTTAATGTTGTGCTTTTCATCTTTCATTGTTGTTCAATCATTGAATCATGATCATTAATGTCTTATGCAGTCAATTCTGTGATATGCTTTCAATATTTTTGTTGAAGATGACAATAATCTTTGCAATTATCATTTGAAGCTTTTTCTTTGTCAGCTCACTATCAAGTTTTATATCATATATCTTTGAAGATATCATTTTCTTCTTCATTGTCATTATGATCTTACTTTATTTATCATCATCGATCATTAAGTCTTTTTGCATCATTTTTCTGATTCAATTATGTCACTGCAATTCATTGTAAAAGATCATTGAAAATCTTATACTGAACATGTTAATTTTTCTTATACAACAAAATCGCAGTGAGTCTTGAAGAATGTCAAAGACTTAGAAGAAACATGAATGTGATACAGATGCAATGTTGTTTATGCAATGAAGAATGTGCAGAAATGAAATGCTGTTATTTTGATTTCAAGACAGACTAATAATTTCTATTACACTTGAATTCTATGATTATCACAAAGTATGATCATGAAAGCTGTGTTAATAGTTGAAAGACTTGATGATAATAATTTAATGAATACAAAAAGATGTAGCTTTAATTATGTTACAATCACGTCATAAGTTTTACATGAGTTTAATTCTAGTGATTTCTAGAATATTTAGAAAACACATTGTTAATGTAAAAACAAAATAAAAAATGATAAATTATTATTTGACAAGATAAATCATCTGAATAATCTGAATAAAAAATGATAAATTGTCATATTTTTATGACAGTGAAAATATACACATGATGTTATTTTTCTTGCATTTTCAATATTTTCAAAACACAACATCTTATTACTTATGTCATCATGTTTATGCTTCTGCTGTTTACAATTACTTCTTTTGACTGAAATAACTAACAATAATTCGCTGATAACAGTTAACAGACTATGAAGCAAAAGCATTAAACTAAAGTCTTTCACACAGTCTTTACTATCTGATTATTCTTTCTCATCTTCTCATCACTTATTTCTTTCACTTTACTATCATTATATGTATCATTTTGAAAGATCTGACATTATGTTTGATGATTTTTAATAAGTTTCTCAACATTGAATTTCAAAGTATAAAATTGATATGCTTATGTTTTCTTTATGATTTAATCATATTTACTGATTCAAAAAAAAGTCTGCTGTTTCATTTAAATTATATAGTTAAGCTTCATCAATATCATTCAAAATGCATGATGAAGAGTGAAATCTGTTTTCAGAACTTCAGTAGTTTCAATCAGAATATTGAGATCAAAATCATTCTTTTTTATGTCTTGAAAATTATTAATCAAGCTTTGTTGATTTTCAAGACTTAAATCGCTATGAAAGAATATGATGTTCATTTCATGAATCTTGATAAAATACTAGCTTATTGTTAGTAAAGAGATAAATATACTCAACATTCAACAAGTTGAAAACATCATGCATGATGCAAAATATAGAAATTATAATTGAGAGAATTCAAGTAAACGTATCAATTAAATGATCTTCGCTATGATCAAAGAGAAGAACATTATCAGAATTCTCTTTCTCTGATCATCTTTAATGACTATAAATTTGTTTAATATCTTCATGACTTGCTGTAACTTGCTGCTTGATTTGTACAGTTTCTTGATATTATCATTGTAGAAACAATTATCAATGACTGTCAATTATTTATTATGAACAAGTTCAGTTCAAATAAACATCAAATCATGCTTTGTCTTCAATTTGACAAGATATGAGAATGTAATATACAGTCTCATCTGTCATGAAATCTGAACAAAGTTGAAGAAAAAACACAGACATTGATTTCTTCTTGTCATTTAATACTCAATCATTGACATGTATTTGCAGCTCTTCTTTTACACTTCTTGCAGTCTTGCTCTCAAGTCTTGCATGCATCTCTTTATACTTCTTGATGATTGAACAGTTTACATCTTGCATTTCATGAAAAGATAACTTCATGCAAAGAGCATTGAATCAATTCATTAATGATAGATGTCAAATCATAAGAAGAGTGAGAAGTTTATCAAATTTTCTTACAATTTTCTGCAGTTCATCATTCATTTATACATCATGCTTACGTTTTAATGTGTTGAACATCGATTTGCTTCATGACAGCACTTTCTCTGAATTACTTGATTTTAGAATGTATTCATTCTTTCATTCATTAAAGTGCTTTAGAATCTTCACATAGTGATTTAAATCATTTGACAAGATCTCAAAAGATGTGCTTGAATAAATTCACAGTACGAAGTGCATGTGACATTTGAATGCTTGTAAAATGCTTATGATTTTAGAATCTCTGCTCTTCTTCATGTGAAATTCATCTTTTAGTATTCAATCTCAGCATGTTCATGAATCATACAAAGTTACTCTTCTTTTACTTCTGTTAATTTTATTTCAAACATTTCTTTGATTAACAATGATACACTTCACATATATCTTGTATGACTTTAATTCAATCAGCACTACAAGTTATTTCTATTCTTTTATGAAAGTTATCATTGTCATGTTGATCTCATTCTCATCTGTTTCTATCTTCTTTCAATCTTGAAACAGCAAGCAATCTTTTAAAAGAAGTTTGTTCTTTTCAAAGTGATGATTCACATACAGTTTGATATCAAGATGTGACACAGATGTTAATGTCTTTGTGAATTCATTCTATTAATTTGATATCAAGATTGAAGACAGCAGAATCAGAATCAATTCAAGATTTGATTTTAACATTGTTGTAAAACTGCTTTTCATGCAAAGACAAATCATTGATCATGACTTGTTTAATAAACATTTCATCTCAAGATTTTGAGAAAATTTCTGAGATTCAATGAGCAGATGTTTATCATCAAGCTTCTCATAAAAGAGATTGACTTTCACATGAGCAAGATGAAGTTAACACTTCATCACTATCAATTCTATGACTTGAATGATTTGTGAATGAAGAAAAGTAAGTATATTATTCTGTTTGTAGCTTTGAAAAGTGAAGAAGATTTATCTTTCTCATTTTCATTTAATCACATTAAAACTTTTCATATTGAATCATTCTTTCAACATGAAGTTGTCAATATATTTTCAACGCTTGTATAAGTAGTAGAATTCATATCATACTTTCTATTTACACATTTTGATCTGCATTTGCATCTTTGTCAATTTTCTTATTGTTGATGTCTGTACAGCTTAGATTGCATTTTCAAAACTGCAAGACTTTAAGAAATATATTCTCATTCATTTAAGTGTATACTTATTGTTTCTGCAGATTTTTGAATTTATATCATGAAGTTAACATGTTTTACTACATGATTGCTTTGCACTTGCACTTATGTCTGAATGATATCAATGAAGTTGATAACAAAAGACAAATCAATATTCTCTTGATTGTATTTCATCACTTCTCTCATATTCAAATCATCATTAATTGTCAAAGAATCTGTTATCAAAAAAGTGATTCATTAAAATTAATAGTCTTGACAATGTTGAAAACTTTAAGAGTTACTATTGAAACATTAAAATGAACTTCTCTGCAAAGCTTTTGCTTCTTTGTGATGAGTTGTTTACTTTTATTTTCTGATGAGATCTTGAATGAAGTAAAGTTATCTGTACTTTTAACTGTGCTGCTCAAACACTGCATAAAATTCTCATGTTCACTTCTTTTACATTTTTCTATAGCTTGAACTCAAAAGATGTAGTAGAATATTCTCTTCTTTGTCATATTTATCAATGTGACATGAAAGTTAACTGCATTTCTGATCTCAACTTTTTTAAAGTTTTCAACTTTATAAATAATTTTCTTCTTTTTGAAGTTGAACATTGTCTTGCTAACAAGCTGTCTTTGATAGTTATTGAAATTGATGTTTTTCAGAGTGAGATTGCTTTGCTTTTCATTTGTTATGAAAAGCTGTGAATGATAAATCATCTTATTATTCATCGTATCATTCAAAGTCAAGATCATGCAATCAAAGTTAATCATCATTGATAAGATGAATGATGAGACTGAGCTGAGTTATGCTTGCTTAATCAGATGAGCAAATTTCTCTGTCTTTATGCTCATTGCTTTATCTTTCTTCTTACTGTTTATTCATCTCACTCACTTTATAAAACATGCATCTTTTCATGTTACTTAATGATTTTCTATCAGAGAGTGTAAGAGTTTATCATTTATGATGATTGCAATCTTTTTGATTGTCTTTTTTTCAATTTTATTATTAAGTGATGTTTTAAATAATCTTGCATTTTTCAACATTTGTTTAATGTGTATCTTTAATGCATTATATTTATTATCATTGATAACAAAATCTTGAGTGATCATCATCTTGATTTAATTCAACGAAATCTCATCATAATTAAAGTCTGCAAGCATATTTGAAATCAACTTAAGTCTTCATGACATATTGAAAGATTAGCAAATACATAAATATTATCATCAGTTTTAAGAATTTCTAGAAATCATACAATAAAATGTAAAATGATTACTATCATGATGTTGAGAAATAAGATAAAAGTACATGTGATATTTTCTTTATTTTGAATCACTTACAGATTTCACTACATGCTGATGATAAATAATGTATGCACTGAGCTTTGTAATAAATAAAGTGAGAGTACTTATCACAATAATGAGTATCAGAAGAACAAAGAATTGTAAGTTGATAAGTTAAAGATGAAACAAAGATCAACTTTCGTTCTCATATTGCAAATTATGCTAAGTGAAAGCAAATTTGCTTACAACATACTTTGATAATGAGTTATTTATATTTTATATTCATTTTTTCATTAATCTGAAGAGTACTGCACATTAAATTCTCTTTATATAAAATGATTTCTAATATTCTACAAGAAAAACAATCACAACGCGCGTAAAACAAACTTTTGAAAAGAGCATTATAAACGAGAGAGAAAAGATCAAGTAGACAAATAAACGATGACAAATTGCATGAGCAGCAGTAATGCTGATTCAATGATGATTGCGAGCAGCGTTGACTTGTTGCAAGAAAACAGCGATGCAGAGTTACAACGCTTACGTAATGATAAAAAGAAGATAGCTAACATTATAAATCTACTAATAAAGACATCAACATTAGAGAAAGAAATGAGCAAAGATTACTCATGAAGAGAAATAACATTGAAGCTGATGCATCATCTTTGACTTGAATCAGAAGAAAAACATCACATGATTCAGAACGCGTTCATCGCGAAAAATGTACAGAAACTGAAGACATCAGTTCAACTGCTAAGCAAGCAGTTACAAATGCAGAAAAATACGCGTTTCTCATCGAAAATTATGTCATAAGCAAATGTGACAAGAGAAGAATCATCAATGAGAAAGCAACGTCTCAGAGAGAAATCATCGTCACTTTGCAAGAAATGCAAAGTCATAATAAAGATAGCAGACAGAGAAGAAATAAAGAAGATGCAGAAGAAGATTATCGAGCAGATTCTTCAGAAAATAGCAGATGTGTCAATGAATCAATGAAATTTGATCATGTCTCTTTGCAAGCTGAGTAGCAAAGACATCTTTCTTCACGCAGTCAGTTTAGATGCACAAGCAAATCCGAAAAAGACTCAAGAATGAGCAAAAGAAATTGCAAACTTGATACGCATATTGCGACAAATCTTCGCAATGCTGACACATAAGATGCACACTACAATTGACATAAGCAATCAGAAGAAATTCATTAGCAAGCTGATAAAGAATAACGAGAAGCTTCATGAGAATCTGAGAATTCTAAGAATAGTCTGACTCAAGAAAGTGACAGAGAGCGAAAAGACTCATTCGTCGTAGACTGATCATTAAGTTGAGTTTTTATATCTACTTTCTGACTCGTCTGAGTACTCAATATCAATGTCATGACTCAACTTAAATACTTAAGTTGAACATCTCAATTCAACTTGATATTGATCTCAAGTTGAGTCAGAACTTGCTGACTTGACTCGACTTATTAAGCAATCAAATATGATGTCAAAAGAGCTAAATATAGAAATTTTTCCGATTTTTTCGCCTTTGCATTATCTTTTTGCATTATCTTTTTGGCAGAAAGTCATAAAGGAAAACATGAAGAGAAATATGAAGAAAAACATGAAGAAAAACATGAAGAGAAATATGAAGATCATTTGATAAAGAGCTATGATAGAGAGCTATGATAGAGAGCTTTGATAAAGAGCTATGATAGAAAGCTATGATAGAAAGCTATGATAGAAAGTCATGAAGAAAAGTCATGAAGAAAAGTCATGAAGAAAAGTCATGAAGAAAAGTCATGAAGAGAAGTCATGAAGAAAAGTCATGAAGAAAAGCTATGATAGAAAAGCTATGATAGAGAAACATGAAGACTATTTGATAGAGAGTCATGATAGAAAGTTATAATAGAAAGTCATAATAGAATATTTATCTATTTATCTTCATGTCTTGATGAATTGAGTTGAAAATTTCAAGTTGATACTCAATTTCAATTCTCTGACTCGACTTAAATACTCAGGTTGAACATCTTGATTCAACTCAAATACTCAAGTCAAGAATTCTGACTTGAATTGAGTCTTGACGAGTTGAGAACTCGACTCGATCTCAATGACTCGACTCGTCATGATCAGTCTAATTTATCACTCATCGTGAAGATAGCAATCAAAGCGATTATGAATCGACTGATGAACGTGAATATGCTAGATGCATATCATGAATGCGCATGCAAGCTGTTCAAGAAGAACTGTTGCATCACACAGTGCTTCAGATGTTAAGAATTTGATCATATGATCAGATTCTGCTGAAAGAATCAACGCTGCGTCAAGTGCGCAGACAAACATCACATCAAGAAGTGCGTGACGTCTTTGAATAAAAGACGTTGTGCTAACTGCAACGAAAATCACGAACTCTGAAGATGCATCTGTCTTAAATGACAACAGCAGATAAAACAAGTGTTCAAAATCTATAGAAACAGATCATTCAAATATTCAGAAGCATCTAGATATAATTGCACACTCTTGCAATTCTTGAGCTTTTCGCTGTCTTCAAGCTCTGCAGATTCAATGAACTCTTCAGATTCAATGAACTCTTCGAATTCAATGAACTTTTCAAGATTCACGAATTCTTTCAGTTTAGCGAACTCATCAAGCTCAACGACAGTTGTGCTGAAAACATGCAGTTTAGTCGCTCATGAATCAACATGACAGATGATAGAAGTCAAGAAGAGATGCGTTGATCATTTCTCTTGCGTGAATAGTGATTCAGATGAGACGTCGCTTGAGTAAAGTCAGAAACAACAAATCAGAAAACAAGACAGACTCTTGATGACTGAGAGTATTCAAAAAGTCTTCTCTTTGCAGAGTCAACAATAGTTACAAATAACTTTATGATAAAACAATCTTTTCTACGAATATTGCAGTACAACATCAGAAAATCATTGAAAATTCAGAAATCATTTCTAATCAACAGAGAAGTTCGTGATTTTAACATCATAGTCACACAGAAGCAGAATTGCAACATTAACGACATGCAATCATTTAACTCAGTTCACAACTTCTTTTATCTAGTGAAAAACACGTCATCACAGTTAAGAACTTGCATATATGTGAACAAATGCTTAAAACTCAATCAATGAGTGATAGAAACAGCTGAGTCAGACATCTGCTTGATCAGAATATTAACTTGCAACACAGATGACAAAACGCAAACATTGCAACTTATAAATATTTACAATTCATGTTTACTGTTCTTTACATTTATAAAGAAATCTTCAATCATCTCTTGCTTAAGCGAGTTACTCAAAAATGACTGTAAACAACTGATCATGAGAGATTTCAATTTACATCATTCTCATTGAGAAGAACGAAAATGCTTCACTCAACATGCAGCGATCAACAGTTTACTTGACATCATTACTAATGCTAAGCTGAAATTATTGCTGAAATCAGACATTATTACTCGTAAGACTCACAATCAGTTTACAACTATTGATTTAGTCTTTAGCAGCGAGAAAATACAGTTCATGACACGCAAGTGCAAGATACACATTGATCTGCATCAAGAATTGAATCATTTTTTGATTGTCACAGAACATTGTCTACAAACAACTTCAGTAAAGTCTTCAACTCAATGATTATGAAAGAAAATGAACAAAGAAGCATTGAGTGCATATCTGCATATGCATCTTTCGTTGAATCGTTCTTTGAATAGCAAGACAATGATGAATAAAAGAATGTGCAAAGTTATCAAGATGTTACAAGAAATCATGAAGAAATTTATCTTTTTGACAAAGTCATCAAGTCAAGCAAGAAACTTCTGAAATTCAAACTGCTCAAAGATAGTAATGAAATCAAGATGACTGCAAATCATATGAAAAACACAAAGCACACTAAATGCATGAAATAAATATCTGAAACACAATGATCATAAAAACAAGATCATTTAACAAGCAAAGCGCGCACATTTCAGATCACAAATGCATGAGCTGAGCGACGTATTCAAGTTGATATGATGCTTCGCAAAATGAGTCAGAATTGAAAGTCAATTATTTAAAAAACTTTCTCAGTTTTCGTCATTGAAGTAAAGTGACAATGAACAAATGACAATGACATTCAAAGAAAAAATCAAGATATTGCAAGAAAAATTCTTTCTTTCATTCTTTCAGACAAATGTTAACAACATTGCAAACTTATTTATACTCTTAACAATGTCATCTGACTCATGCATTTCAGAAGATGAAGTGAGACAGACAATCAAAAGAGTAAAAGCAGACAAAGCATCAGACATTTCAGACATTCTGAACAAAGCGCTGCAGACAGATCTTGCAAAACTGATCTCAATACTGATGAGTTTATTCAATGCATATGTAATACACAGATATCATTTGAAGCTGTTCAAAAAGACTCAAATGATAGTACTATGCAAATCAAAAAAGAGTGATTATACTGATTCAAAGACATATTGATTTATTGCTCTGCTTGATATCATGAACAAAGCTCTGAAGTCAATTATGATTAAAAAACTGAGTGAAATAACTGAGACTCATCACATGCTATCTGATGTTGAAATAAAAGTGAGATGCAAACAATTTGTGATCTCGACATTAAATTTACTAATAAATCAGATTCACATGATATGAGATTGCAAAATCAAATATGTAATGTTCATGCTAAGTTTAAACATTGTTAAAGCATTTAATCAAGTCTTGCACATCAGACTTCTGCATACTCTGAAAATGAAAAGAACTTCAGACTACATAGTTGAATGAACATGCAGCTTTCTTAAAAATCGAGAAACATTGCTGAGATTCAATGAGCAAATGAGTGACATATGCAAGATAAATGCAAACATATTGCAAAAATCTTTCATTTCATCAATTCTCTTTCTATTCTTCAACATAAGTTTGATTGAGAAGTGCAAAGCATTGAAAATTAAGATTGAAATGCTTAACTTCATAAATGACATTAATATTCTAGCATATGATAGATTCATTGAAGAAATTTGCATAACATTGAGCAAAGTACATGACGTTTGCACGAAATGAGCTTGCACTCATGATGTAACATTTGCATCTGAAAAGTATGAACTTACACACTTCATCAGAAAATCAAAGAGATTTGACATGATAATCAGCATACAAATAGAAAGTTCAGTTATTAAGTTGAAATCAGACATGCAAGTTCTGAAAGTACAACTGAACATGAAATTGCAATGAAACATGCATCTTCGTCAAATTGAAGTGAATCACGTTACATAAATGCTAGCACTTAGTCAACTTAAAGTCTTTACATGAGAGACAATCTTCACAAAAGCAAAACAGATATACTCAGCAGTAGTAAGATCAGAAATTGCATTTGAAGCATCAGTTTAACATCAGCGAGAAAAAGAAAGAAAACTGTCAGACAAAGAATGCAGACTTGAAACACTATAGAATCAAACTCTGTGTCACGTTGCAAAAATATTCAAAAGAGTAAGCATCAAGATTCTGAAAGCAGAAATGTACACAAGCTCACTGCATGTTTATTTGAACATGCTGCAAGACAAGATCACGTTACGCAGTTGAATTAATAATTATATGCAGAAAATCAGATAAATATGCAAACTGATATGCGCTCATCTGATGAATGTCAATTACATCATTTCTCGCTCTTTTATCATTAAGAAAGTGACACTTCTGAACAACTTAATTCAAGAAAATGCGAAAATACAGATGAAACATGAATGATTAGTTCTCGTCGCAATGATTTCAACTAGTGACAGCATCACAATAGTGCAATATCACAGAAGTCAGTGAAAGCAATAATGAGAAAAATATAGAAAATGCATCGCAGATGTTTACATCATCTTGACACAAAGATTGCATCTGTTCAACAAGATGATAAAGATGCAAAACAATCTTCAGAAAGTTGAAAACATTCTCATCATTCACATCAGAATTGAATGCATAAATTTGAATGTTTATTTGCACTTCAGAAATGTTTCAGATGCAGATAGTATGTGATGCAACTGTAACTGAAATCATCAAATGACAAAACATGTATTTATGCATTGCTTGAACTGATTGCATCTGCGATCAAGAATGTTATAAAACGTTAAATTCTTAAACTATTAAATAATCGTTGCTATCACGAAGAGTCTCAGAGCAGCTGCAAGAATGATGATGAAAACGAAGCTTCTGAAGCAATTTAAAGTGACTAAGTTACTCATTTTTTAACATGCAATCAACGTGAACTAATTTGATACATAGTTTCATAATAATAGTTTTAACTGCGTGAAGCAGTCGTATAAACAGCAAGTGATTTTCTATCTCAGAGAGTTTTATTCACTCGATATAAATAGCATAGAGTTTCTCATGAGTTGACTTAATCGATGTCACAAAAGTGTATGAATTTATTATTATTATTATTATTATTATTATTAATATTCTACAAAGTTATCAAAGTGCAAAGACTATGACTATGATATACTAGCTGATTAAGCATTTTGTAAAAGTATTTCAAATTTACGATAATTTATCTCAAATCAATGATAATCTAGAAAAATTTGCTTTTAACTCACAAATTTTGAAATAAATATTGAAATGTGCAAAGCATTTCAAATTTACAATAATTTATCTCAAATTGATGATAATCTAGAAAAATTTGCTTTTAACTCACAAATTTTGAAATAAATATTAAAATGTGTAAAGCATTTCAAATTTATGATAATTTATCTCAAATTGATGATAATCTAGAGAAATTTGCTTTCAACTCACAAATTTCAATGTAAATATTAAGATGTGCAAAGCATTTCAAATTTACAATAATTTATCTTAAACTCACTGTAATTCAGAGAAATTTGCTTTCATCAGAGAGCTTTAAGTAAAAAAGAACAAATTACTTGATTAAAAGTAAAACAAGAGTTATTGCTTCTACTGCTATATCAGATCTCATTAATTTCTGATCATTTTATTCTTTGTATTGCATGCTATTCTGATATTTTGTAATTCAATGTACTTGTATTGATAGAAATTCTGATTAGAAATAGCGACAGTGTGATACAATTTATCAAACGCGTTAATCAATGCTTTTTATTGTTTCTTTCATTACAATCTACTTCATTGAAATCAGCTTCAAGCATGAAGTGAAACTATTATGCATGTGAAATGATATTAAGAATCACACAAGATCTGATATATCACTTTAATCATTGCTTGATGCTGCAAAATAACATGCAGTTCTTTAAGAAATACTTAAGAAAAAAGAACTCAGCAGTCAATGAATATACAAATACATATGAATACTTTCAGACTGATTTATGACATGAAATGATCATAATGAACAATATTAACATCTCTGACTTTAAGCAAAGTACAGAAGAAAACGTAGAAGCTTCAGATGATCAGAAGCATTTTCAAAATTTAATTGCATAAATATCACTTGATTTCAAAAGATTTATCAATTCATCATGTACTTTCTCATTCATCAAAGTAGACAATTATGATGAGATGAATGATACAAAGAAATGAAGTGTTGATGAATCACTAAAACAATATATCAGATTCATAAGAATCATTTCAAATTACAGTAAACTTAAGCAAGATTCATGATCATTTTTAAATAACAATCTTTAATCAGAATGACTTTTCTTTTCAAATGAGAAAGATTTTTCTCTTGCACAGTGATTTTTGAATGTGAAAGTCAGTAGTGAAGATATTAATCAATACTTTAAAATTTCATTTTAGAAAATTCATCATGCTGATTATATCTTCAAGAATGCAGATCAATTTAGAAGCATTTTACATAATATATTTCATGAAATATTTAATGATAGTTAATTTGAAACATTTTTGAAGATTTCATCAATGAACTCAAAGATCAGAACAAATATATTCAAGATTCAGTACAGAAACATGATAAATGTTTTGAAATTTCTTTTGAAACATTATTTGTTTGCAAGTAATTTGAAATATGCATCAATTAAAGTATACAACATCAGTGAAAATTGAATGTACATAAAAATGCACATCAATATTTGATGATGAAATATGCAAGCACTGATTTCTGAAGATGACATTATAGTTTTAATACTGTTAATTACAGATAAATTATATTAATTTAACATCATAAGAATAAATTTGCATGATTTATGTTGAGAAGTGCAATGATAGACTTGTTTCTAACAGCTTATTGCAATAGCTCTGAATTCAGTCTGAATTCAGTCAGACTTGTTTCTAGCAACTCTCTTTAAACTAGCATCAGAGATAAAGTCGTATATCACAACTTTGTCATGCGTGACAGTATATAAATAGAGCAGTCTGTGACTTCTCTTTACAATCTAGATAAATTTCATCAGATGTGATATTGTTCGCTTTACTCTTTCAATAAATTATGAGTTCAATTAGCAAGAAGCTTTCAACGTAATTAGATTAAAACATTCTAAGCATTTGATGCTTGACAACTTGATACAAGATTTATTCAAATGAGTAATCAGCAATCACTTACTACACATTTCACAAGAAGACAAATAAGTACATTGACTTAAAGAAGTTCAGTGAAATTCAACAGCTTACTACGCATCTCACAAGAAGATAAATAAGCATTCACATCAAGTTAACAGTTTACTACAAGTTTTCAAGAGAGCAAATAAATAGATACACTTGATCATGTTGAAGAACGCATAAACTTTCATCATCACTTACGAGATTAAATTCTTTTCACTTCACTCATCAATTTATCTAATATCTTTTTTTTTCTTCAATTCTAACAACAAGCTGAATCTACATTGCATGTCATGAACTTCAATGACTTCTTTATCAAATGATGATTTGTTTTTATTCTCACTTGCAAGAATTGTGATCAATGATTTTCTCTTATAAAAAGATGACTCATTGAGAAAAACTTGTGATTTGTTATTGAAGACAAGTTTGACTTGAACACACTTGACAGCATCATCAGCATCATTAGCAAAATTCAATCTCTCGACTTTGAAAGTCAAAAGATCAATGTGAAAGCTCATTATTAACTGATCATCTGCATTATCATTGATGATCAAGAACACATTGCAGACAAGACATCAGCAAAAAAGATTTGAGATGCTCTGAGCTATAAATACAAAGAGAAGTTACAAATCACTGAGAGACAATATCTGATGAATTTCATCAACTACAGAATGTTGATGAATATTTTCATTAAAAAGACATGAATACATCTTGTTAAGTTGACTCAAAAGATCGTTGCAACACAGAAAGACATAAGTGATTTATTCAAGTCAGAACATCGCTTTCAAGTCTTACTTCAATCGTTGTCAGATGAATATACAGTCATTCAAAATATCATTGATGCGCAGAATAAGTCAAACATCAAGAAGAAACTTGAAAAGCTACAAGAGAAGAAAGCATAATTGAAAACAACAGAGACTGCGTTATGAGTTAAGCAAAAGAATGAATGCAAGCGCACTGATCATAAGCAGAACAAACGTAAAATCAGTCATTATCACAAAAGTTTTTCAGACTTCAACAATGATTAATTGCATCATTGTCAATCACAATAATTTCTAAAATGTTTTCTTTGTAAAGATGAACATCATCTAGTTGATTGCTTTCATCTGTCTGCAGCTCAAAAGCTTGTGAAGAAATGTAAAGATAAAGACAAAACAAAGCACAAGAATGTTGATGATTTTCAAACTTTCACTGAGTTTCTGAAGAGTAAGCACAAGAAACACAGAGTTTACAACGTGAAAAGCGATGACTCTGAAATCTTTGATAACAATGAGAAAGATGAGAATGAAAAGAGTGAGAATATTGCAGCTTTGTCAAAGAACATTGTCAGTAAGATTTCTGAATTCAACTGAGTTGCAAATTCTGATGTTTTCTCACACATGATTGATTAACTTCAACTTTTTAATGATTCTTTAATTTACATTAAAAGATGCATCATCAAAGTTGAAGAGAGAAAATTGTATATCAATCACTGTGACACAGCAGTCATGCAAGATCATCATGAAAACTCAGTCAAGCTGTCTTCTGTTCTTCATGTTTTTAAGCTCAAGATGAATCTTTTTTTTGAAAGAAGAATGTATGAGAAAGATCTGCAAGAAAGTTTTGATGATAAAGATCTGTACATGCATGACAAGTGAGAAAAGCAAATGATTGAAACTTTAGAATGCAAAGATGTCTACATAGTAAAGAGAATTGCAAACAATCTTGATGAATTTATATTATTATCAGCTATGCAATATGACATTTCATCAGCATTTTCAGCAATGCACAGTTCAATAAATCTCGATGATTCAATGAATCTAGATCATTTTGCATCTTATATTGATGTGATTCATTATGAGAATGAAATCAAAGTTGATCATGATCAACTTAGTTTTGCAAATGACAAAAGCTTCAAGTTGTACAAGCTGTAACATCATCATTTTGCTCATCTTAAATCAGCAAAGCTTCATCAACTTCATAAGATTATCACTCTGAAAAAATCTATTTTTATCAATGATAGTCACAAGAATGTGTGTGAAATATGTGCATTCATCAAGTTCATTAACAAATGAGAACACAATGTCAGTGATTGAAAGACAAGTATCTTGACTTTTATTTTCATAAATATCTGTGAATCATTATCATCGTCTTTTGATAGTGAGTCGTACTTTCTAAAGATAGTTGACAATCACTTCAGAAAGACTTGATGCATTTCTTTGAAGCAACAATTTGATGCATCAGATGCTTTGCAAAAATGAAAACTCAGCGTAAAGCTTTACAACGATATCAAACTTCTTTCAGTACACAGTGACAACATCATGAAACTTAAAGTCATCTTGAATGACTGATGCTCATCAGTTAACATTGCTTCTTAATACATTGTTTCATACATGTTGATTCAAAATGAAGTAGTTGAAAAAATTATACACATCACAGAAAACTTAATGCAAGTCATGATCAAGAATGCTGAACTTCTCATTGAGTTCTGAGCAAAAGCTGCAAAGACAAATGTTTATTTGCAAAATTAAATCATCACAAGATTCTTGATTAACGAAGTTCTTATGATTTTGAAGAAGACATTCATCGAAATCAAGCTCTCAATTGATCATGTACAAGTATGAGAATGCAAATGTTACTCATACGTTAATCTCAAGTCATTGTCAGTCGAAGACAGACGAGATAAATTCATGAACAAAGACAGACTTGATGTTTTCATGAAGTATGTGAAAAATATCAACAAGCAATATCATTTCTGAGTTTCAGATCTCAATTAAGTCATTAAGAATCACGTTGTCAAGTTCACTGAAGATGAAAAGAATGAAAACATGAACTTACAACTTCATAAGCAGATATTCAACGTTCTTTCAGAACGAAAATCTGTGAAAAAATTATCAAAGAATAATGTTTCAACTAACATTTCAAAATTTGATGCTTTCATGATTAATATTTCATTTGAATCAACTGATGCACTGAAGATTATTATGATCAACTTGATTGATGTTTCATCTGAATCAATTGATGCATTGAAGATTATCATGATCAACTTGAATGCACTCAATTCTAAAATCACGTCACATACATCAAATGAGCGTAAAGCTCACATGAATGTTCAAATCACTTAAAAAGTCTTTGCATCAAGCATGTTTAAATCAGCAGTTTAAACATTTCTGCATGTAATCATTTCAAAGAGAAAAAGAAATAATGAAGATCAATAATTGAAAGAATGCACATTCAAGATCTTGCAAGCTATGATGATTTAATTCATCACAGAGAAAGTTAACAATGATGAGAGTGATTTTGACATAAGCATGTCATGAACATTATTCAACATCAATGAATCTGACTCTTTTAAAGCAATAAGAATTCTCACATCAAACATTTACAAAGATGCAGTGCAAAACTCAGTTTAAGAGAAACTTTGAAAAGAAGCAATCAATGCAAAACTTGTGATGCTAATCATCAATGAGATTTGACAAGAAGAAGTGTTGCTCAAAAAGATTAACATCATGATAAGTAAATGAATCTTCAAGTCAAAAATGCACATCAATGATTCTTTTGACAAACTGAAGATAAAACTGATAGTCAGAGATTTCTCTTAAATTCATGAAGTTGACTATGAAAATACTTTTATGTCAATTATTAAGTTTGACACTCTGCAAGTCTTTCTAATCATTGCAACAATGAAGAATCTTGAACTTCATCAAATTGATGTAAACAATGCGTTTACTGAATCATTTCTCAAAGAAATCATTTACATGTTCTTTTTGTCAGAAGTGAAAGTCAGATTCAACTGTGCTTTGAAAGTTCTTTGAAGTTTTTATGATTTCAAGCAAGCTGCATAAAACTGACATGATTGCTGTGTAACAGCGCTATTTGAACTCAACTTTGCTTAATGCGCTGCAAACTCATGTCTTTTGATTTATGAATCAAAAGAAATCATGTTGCTACTATATATTAACAATATAGTCATTGTTTTCAAATCATTGAGCAATGTTAAATGATTTAAGCATGAGTTTCAATGTGTTTTCAAAGTCAAGAATCTGAGAAAAATGAAGAAGATTCTTGACATTCAAATTACTTGCAACAGAAAGACATGAATCTTATGAATGAATTAAACTCACTATCTTCATGATGTTCTTGAAAGACTCAACATGAGACAAGACAAGCACAAGATAACAAATCTTTCAATGAATGAATATGATGCTTTTCGCTCAGCTGAATTTGAAGATGTGAGAATCAATCAGCATGAATATCAACAAGTCATTGAAAGTCTCATGTATGCTGCAATTCACACTCATCTTGACATTGTTTTTGCTCTCAATTGACTAAGTCAATATCTCAGTGATTTTACAAAACATCATAAACACGCTTTGAAGAAGTTGATGCAATACGTTCGTTTCATTATTGATTTAAACATCACATACGAAGTCAGTGAGAGCATGAAGTTAGTAGAATACTCTGACTCAGACTACGTCTCAAACAGACTAGATCACAAGTCAATTCTCGTTTACATTTACATACTTGATGAAGAATCAGTTTTCTGAATGAGTTGAAAGCAAAAGTTCGTTGTCACATTGATCATCAAGACAGAGTACATGACTTTATTAATTTGCATCAAGAAAGATTTATGAATCAATTAAGTGCTCAAGAACATGAATCTGACAAAGTATCTGAGCATTAATCACAGTCACGTTGATATTCTTAAGAAGATTACTCATCAATCTGTCTCATTCACACAACTCAAGAAAGATAATCAAGCATCTCTTATGCTGATTAAGAATGTTCATATTCACGAAAGATTAAAGCACATTGACATTATTTATTATCACATTCGAAATCTGCACAAGAAGAATCAGATTTCAGTGAACTTTGTTTCTAGTTAAAATATGATAGCAAATAAATTGATCAAATCACTATCTTGACAGAACTTCAAGAGATTCATTGAACAATTGAGATTAAAAAGCAGTGAAAGTTAAGAAACTTGCAAGCATCGAGTGAAAGTGTTGAGAAGTGCAATGACAGACTTGTTTCTAGCAGCTTATTGTGATAGCTCTGAATTCAGTCTGAATTCAGTCAAACTTGTTTCTAGCAGCTCTCTCTAAACTAGCATCAGAAGTAAAGTCATATATTGCAACTTTGTCATGTGTGACAGTATATAAATAAAGCAGTCTGTGACTTCTCTCTACAATCTATATAAATTTCATCAAATGTGATACTGTTCGCTCTACTCTTTCAATAATTTGTATATATTATCGTTGATAATTTGAATCAAACAATTCAATAAAAGCAAAATAAATTTAATGTTATACTATTAAAGTTTATTTCTTCAACTAAATATATAAATAAAGATTTAAAACATGAGTTATATTATTACTTACTGAAAATAATATTAAAACGTAAGTTTAAACTGTTTAATTGAATGAAGAGTTTTTCTTGCTAACGTTATTGTTCTTTAGCACTTAAGAAATTAACTAGAAGAGAGTTTCACATTTGCTGTGTAAATGATTATACTCGACAGTGTTTTTCTATCATTGTTGAATTTATAATTGATTATGAGAAGCAGATCATTATTACAAGAATCAAAAATGAAGAGCAATGCATTTTTTTTGATTCTTACTCAATTCAACACTCATTATGAATTTATGCAAGATTTTATATATTGTAGCGAGCGCTGCGCTAGCGTAGCGTTCTTTTCATATCTACTATTGCTTTTTTCTGCACTTTATACTGTAACTGTTCTCAATGCAAAAACTTTATGAACTTACTTCTTCTTTACTTTCTTTCTCTTTCATCTGATTGTTTGATGACATCACAGTCTGAAATTGATTCAGTATGCTTGTTAAGAATATCATTTGAATAATTGTTGTCATTATGCTCATGATTTCTAGAAGCTTTCTCAAGTTCGTGATGTTCTCTTTGCATTACATCATCTTTCATTTTATCTTTCATTTAAAACATGTTAATAAAATGTGCTTGATCAACATTTGATCTCTGTCACATTTGCACATCATTGTAGTGACATCAAGTACTCATCTCTCATGTAAAAATTGATTGAAGTCAATTTTTCTTATGCATAGCTGCGTCAATAATGCGCTGTAAGACTTCGTGCAACTTTTGTGCAATCACAAATGTCAATGTGTCATCTCTGATGTTAAATATTGAAAATAAGCTGCGTTAAATCTCTCTTTTCAGACTATTCTTAATGTTTATCTGATTTGTTTCTGTATGAATGTTAATCTTGTCATCACTTCAGTGCGCTGATGCTTAGTCAGCAATAGAGACAAATCATGTGCATCATCAATCATTTTATTCATCACTTCATTTTCAAGTATTTCTGCATGTTTCACTACTCAATGTAGCTTCAGCATGACTTCTTAATATTAAATGCTCTCATGTGCAATTTGAACTTGTTGCAGACGTGTTTGATCTTTTGTTGATATCATAGCTTTCACTGTTTTCAAAGAAGTCTGACTATCACTGTATACTTTGTATATCTTTTTATGACACTCTTGATTCACTGTTGCTACATCTGTGAAATGTTTCGTTCTTGCAACTAATTCTTTCAGCTCATCATGATGAGTGATGATTAAAATCAATCTTCTCAATCTCTTATTTAACTCTCAGTTCATTCTCATCGCGATTGCTACAACATCATCTCTGCTGTTGCTATCATTTAAGTAAACTCTTTGCTTTAATGCAAACATGTCAAGATTATGTTTAGACTGATCATGACGAGTTGAGTCATCAAGATCAAGCCGAATTTTCAACTCATTAAGACTCAATTCAAATCAGAATTCTTGACTTAAGTATTTGAGTTGAGTCAAGATGTTCAATCTGAGTATTTGAGCTGAGTCAGAGAATTGAAATTGAGTATTGATTCAAAATTTTCGATTTGACTCATCAAGACATGAAGATAAATAAATAAATATTCTATTATGACTTTCTATTATGACTTTCTATCATGACTCTCTATCAAATAGTCTTCATGTTTTTCTATCATAGCTTTTCTATCATAGCTTTTCTTCATGACTTTTCTTCATGACTTTTCTTCATGAGTATATCATTCATATTGAAGAAAGCGAAAATGCTTTACTCAATATATAATTATTATTATTTTATTTCTTCAAGTTTTACGTGCTTATGCAGTCTAAGACTATGAAACATGATGCTATTTATTTAAATAGTAGCACTGAAGCGCTGTATGTATGCTAAATTACATGTAATTTAGTCATAATTGCTGCTGTATTAAACTGATTGTGACGAGTTAAGTCATCAAGATTGAATCAAGTTTTCAACTCATCAAGACTTGATTTAAGTCAAAATTTTGAAATCAAGTATTTAAGTTGAATCATGATGTTTAAACTGAGTATTTAAGTTAAGTTAAAGTGTTGAAATCAAGTATTGACTTGAATTCTTGACTCAACTTGTCAAGACATGAAGCAAAATACTACTAATATTCATCTGAGTGTTTAATAATGCAACAGAATAATGCAATTGATTGAAGAAAATTCATGCTTGTTCATTTACTACTGCTAATCTGAAATCACTATTATTTCATCATTCTTCTTTTTCTTCTTCTTCTTCTTCTTCTTCTCATACTTCTTCTTGTACTCATTCTTGTACTCGTTCTCATTCTCAATCATATCTGCATCATCATTTCTCTTGCTAAATTTTATTTTCTTGTCATCATTGTCAATCTCAATGATATCATCAAATTCATCATTTGATGAATCTAGTGAATTAACTATCTTTCAATCAATCGCATTTTTTCATTCAAAAATGCATTCATGAATTTGTTGAATTCTTGTATGACATTTGAATCATTCATCATCTTTAATTCATTCAATTCTTCATGATGTAAAATGCGTTGTTGAATTAATTCAATAGTAGATATCATGTATCTTGACATGTTTTTTTCAAGTTCATCTTGTTGTGCAATAGTTTAATGCATACATTAGTCTTGTCTTTCACATCAAACACAGTATATACATCAACAGTAGAAGTAGTATTGAATGTCATCTTCATGATTATTGCTTCAAGCTTCGCTTACTTTGCAG
>JAABUS010001817.1_pt1 | contig 43780 bp, 42 predicted proteins | sample 5560161 | NCBI WGS metagenome assembly JAABUS01 (sample SAMN10711885, study PRJNA513376) | rock metagenome | isolation source: Antarctica rocks | place: Antarctica: Victoria Land, Trio Nunatak nord | collected 2016-01-04
CCCTTTCCGATTTTAGGTTTGCCGCGCGTAGTTTCTACCGAACAGGATTTGGCTGATCTGGTTAATGCAGCACCTTATCCAAGTAACGGGCTGACTTTTTGTACCGGTTCTTTAGGTGCGCGGGGCGATAATGATTTGCCGGGAATGGTAGAACGGTTAGGTACACACTTTCATTTTTTGCATCTGAGAAACGTACAACGGGAAGCTGAAGGAAGTTTTTACGAAGCAGACCATCTCGGCGGCAGCACCGATATGTATGCGGTGATGAAAAACATTGTTTTGGAACAAAAGAAAAGGCAGGAAAGTGGAAGGGAAGATGTTGCCATCCCAATGCGGCCGGACCATGGCCACAAAATCTTGGATGATTTTAACTACAATACGTATCCTGGCTATTCGGTTTCCGGGCGGATGAAAGGTTTGGCCGAATTACGGGGCTTAGAATTAGGCATTAAAAGAAGCATCTGAACATAAAAGTATAACAGGCATTAAAAAGAGTATTAGCAATTGTACTGATACTCTTTTTACCGGCAAAAAACCTGTTTCAATATTGTTCCAATATTTCTAAAGCTTCCACATTTCCTTGCTGCACAGCCAAGTCTGCTGCGGATAAGCCACGGCTTTCTAAAATATCCTTGTCTGCGCCGTGCGCCAATACTATTTTAACGAGCTTATTTCTGCCGAACATCGTTGCAAACATCAAAGCCGTGCCGCCGTTTCCATGCTGTAAATTCAAGTCAGCACCATGTGCAATCAATAATTCTGCAATTTCCGGGTAACCTTTAAAGCAAACGCCCATCAATGCAGTATTGCCGCCAAAATCTTGTGCATTTACATCGGAATGGGCTTCCAATAGTATTTTTGCTGCTTCGTACTGATCGTTATAGCAAGCAATAATCAGTGGCGTATAACCTTTTTGATCCTGGTAATTCACATCTGCATTTTGCAAAAGCAATTCTTTTATCTGAGCAATATCGCCTATGCGGGCTACACTGATCAGTTGATTGTTTATATCCATAAATTAGAAATAGGTGTAGTTGAAGTTAAAAAATTTATCATAAAAAAGAGGCCGTATCATAAATGAAACAGACGTCCTGAGAATCGTCTAAAAGAAATCAAGCTCCACCAGGTATCCGAATAAATCAAAGAAAAAAGAGGCCGATCATGATTTATGATACAGCCTCTTTTTTATTTTAGGGTATTAATAAGCCTTTGCTTCCATAGATTCTTCTATGGCTTGTTGCACAGCTTCATTGGCATGAGAAGATTCATTATTACCTGAATTATTCATTACTTTAAACTGCATTAAACCATCAGAAACCCTTTTTCCATAATCTGCATCACATTGTGTAAACAACGCAATCATGTTGTCTTGAATATGTTGCTGGGTTGGGGCAAGCGTGCTTACCAGATTGTTGATCAAATCTTGTTTTTCCCAATCCTGAAAGTTACGGTAAGTGTCTCCAGCCTGTGAAAAATTGTTCTGGCGACTGATCTTTTCCCTCACCAAAGCAGCGTTATACTGCGGCGTGTAATCTTTTCCTGTTTTTGGTGCTTCTTTTACACCCCCTAAAGTGGATGGCTCGTAGTTGACATGGGTATTTAAACCTGTTGTCAAGTCTTGATTATAAGCCATTTGTCCATCACGTTGGTTAGTTACCGCTTTTTTACGAGGGGAATTGATCGGTAATTGCAAATAATTGGTCCCTACGCGATAACGTTGTGTATCGGAATAAGAAAAAGTACGCCCCTGAAGCATTTTATCATCAGAAAAATCCAATCCGTCAACCAAAACACCTGTTCCGAAAGCTACTTGTTCTACTTCGGCAAAATAATTGACCGGGTTGCGGTTTAAAGTCATTTTACCAACCGGCAACCAAGGGAACTCATCTTTCGGCCAAAGCTTGGTATCATCCAACGGATCGAAATCCAATTCCGGGTGTTCATCGTCGCTCAAAATTTGTACAAACAATTCCCATTGCGGAAATTCGCCTTTTTCAATCGCATCATACAAATCCTGGGTAGCATGGTTAAAGTTTTTGCCTTGGATTTCTTCTGCCATTTCTTGCGTCAAATTCTTGATGCCCTGCATTGGCTCCCAATGATATTTCACCAAAACAGCTTTTCCGTCAGCATTTATCCATTTGTAAGTATTTACGCCCGACCCTTGCATCTGGCGGTAATTTGCCGGAATTCCCCATGGAGAAAACAGGAAAGTGATCATCTGCATAGCTTCCGGTGTATTGCTGATGAAATCAAAAATACGCTCGCCATCCTGACGGTTGGTAACCGGATCTGGTTTAAAAGCATGGACCAAATCAGGAAATTTCAAAGCATCACGTATAAAAAATACTTTTAAATTGTTTCCTACCAAATCCCAATTGCCTTCTTCCGTGTACATTTTTACTGCAAAACCACGCGGGTCGCGCAAAGTTTCAGGAGAATTTCCGCCGTGGATAACGGTAGAAAAGCGTACAAACAAAGGTGTTTCTTTGCCTTTTTCCTGAAAAACTTTTGCCCTGGTATAAGTAGAAGCAGGCTCGGTGCCAACAGTTCCGTAAGCTTCAAAAACACCATGTGCACCGGCGCCTCGGGCATGAACCACGCGCTCCGGAACGCGCTCACGGTCGAAATGGGAAAGTTTTTCCAGGAAATGATAATTTTCTAAAGTTGCCGGCCCACGGTTGCCAATGGTCCGTAAATTTTGGTTGTCATAAACCGGATGTCCTTGCCGGGTTGTTAAAAGATTGTTTTCAGTGCTTGTAGAATCGCCGCTGGCAGAATCTACAGGCTGTCCGTTTCTTTGTTCAATCATGTTTGTTATTTTAAGGTTGAAATTATCGTTGCAAATTTAAGATTCGATAACTGAAAATTAAACTGATTTTGCTAATATATGTTTCAACGCTTTATTATTTGTTAAAATATTTTCAGATAAAAGACAACGTAATAAAACTGTCTTATAATTAATATTATGTTAAGTAAGAATTCTAAACCCTCTTCATCTTAAAATTGCACATCGTTTTTTTTAAGTAATTGCTTAAATACTTAGAGTCTGTTTAAATTTCTATCACAAAAAATCTACAGTACTTCTTTTATGCCTATAAATTCTGTGTTTATATATTATGTAGATACAAAAAGCATGAAGGTTTGATGATTGTTATGTGGTAAAAGAAACATAGAAAATATTTGAAATAAAATTTAAACAGGCTCTTATACTGTACTTCTATAACAATCATGAGTACTTGTAACCGCATTTTTACTGATATAAGACAGATCGGTAATCGCCAAGAAATCCTTCGGTTTAACCAACCCGTTTTTACCGAACTTGCGCAAGTCTTAGCCCTGGCTGACAATGAAGCCCGCTTGAAAATACTTTTCCTGCTCCATTAGGAGACTAAATTTTGCCCTTGCGATCTTGGTGATATATTAAGCATGACTATACCTCCACATCGCAGCACCTTCGTAAATTGAAAGACGGAAAAATAATTAAGTCCCGTAAAAGCGGCCAAACGATTTTATATTCACTCTGCAGCAGCTTATTGCTGCCATTGTTTAATTTACTGCTATCCTTCAAAATTACTCACCGAATCACTCACCTTTTTGTAGGAAATTAGTGAATAAAGTGTGCGTTTTGATTAAAATACAAAAGCCTGCAATCATTTGATTTGCAGGCTTTTAATACGTTTTGTTGTCAAAACTGGCGGTGAGGGAGGGATTCGAACCCTCGGTACAGTTTCCCGTACGTCAGTTTAGCAAACTGATCCTTTCGGCCTCTCAGGCACCTCACCAGATTTTCCTTACATAAATGTTGTATTTTTAAAGAGTGCAAATATAGTAATTCAGCTTTCTCAGCAAAAAAATTATTAGAGCCTGTTTAAATTTTATTCGGTTTATTTTCTATGCTTCTTTTATCACTTAAAAACTGTCAAGTTTTTATACTTTTTGTATCAATATAGAATACAAACACAAAATTTATATGCCTAAAAGAAGCACTGTGAACTTTTCTGATATAAATTTAAACAGGCTCTTAATAATTAATCCGCACATGGTAAATGCTCATCAGCATCTTTTTAAAGATACTTTTTACAGTTTCTATTTCTTTCAGCGTGATATTACTGTTTTTTAATTGGCCCTGGTCTAATTTGTAGTTCACCAGTCTGTCCACCAAATCGTTGATAGATTTAAAGTTTGGTTCTTTCAAAGCGCGGGAAGCAGCTTCTACCGAATCGGCCAGCATCAACACGCCGGTTTCTTTGGAAAAAGGGATTGGGCCGGGATATTTGAAGATATTTTCATCCACTAATTTTTCTGGGAAATTCTTTAAAAAAGACTGGTAAAAGAAGTCCACACGCGTGTTGCCATGATGGGTACGGATAAAATCAACAATGATTTCGGGCAGGTTCTTTTTACGGGCCAGTTCTACGCCTTTTTGTACGTGGCGGATAATTACCCGTGCACTTTCTTCGTAGGAAAGCTTGTCATGCGGGTTAAAACCCTGGTTCTGGTTTTCGATAAAAAACTGTGGGTTTTCGATCTTGCCAATATCATGGTACAGTGCTCCTGCCCTCACCAGCAACGCGTTTCCGCCGATGGTATAAATAGCGGTTTCTGCCAGGTTGGCCACCTGCAAAGAATGCTGAAATGTGCCTGGCGCGTTAAAAGCCAGATCGCGCAGTACAGAAGAGTTGGTGTTGGTCAGTTCGATCAGGGTAATATCGGAAGTGATGCCGAAAACTTTTTCAAAAGCATAAATCAAAGGATATGCCAGCAGCGTTAGGGAAACGCTCACGATAAAAGGTATAAAATCATTCCAGTCAATCGAACTGAAACTGCCTTCGCGGATAAAAGAAATCCCCAGAAAAGAAACTAAGTAACATCCCGCAATCAGCAAAGCGGAAATTAAAAACTGTTCCCTGCGGATCAGGTTTTTGATGCTGTAGATGGAAACCATACCGGCCGTAAGTTCATAAAAAGCAAACTCAAAACTGTTGGGCACAAAAAACCCGGCGATCAAAACCACTAATAAATGAATGTTCAGAGCCAACCGGGTATCAAACAAAATGCGGATGATGATCGGGACAATACAGTACGGGATGTAATATAAATTGGGGATTTGAAAACGGATGGCCCAGGAAAGGGCAACCAGCATGGACGTAATCACCAGTAAAATCAAGCCTACCAACCGATTGTCATGATAAATATCTTTCCGGAACAAAAACAGAAAAACAACCAGCAGCGATACGACCAGAAAAACCAATAAAAACTGGCCCAGCAGCACCATCCTTTTATCGCCGGTCACTTGCACATTGTCTTCAAAAGCTTTTTTGTAGGATTCTAATTTTTGGTAAATATCCTGGTTGATGACAGACCCTTTCGCTATGATCAGCTCCCCTTTTTGCACCATGCCACGCGTTTGAGATATACTTTCAAGTAGTTCATTTTCGATTTGTTGTGTCATCTGCTGGTCGTAAACCAAGTTGTACTGGAGGTGGTCTTGCAGCAGTCCGATCAGAAAAGGTTTATCTATGTTGCTGCGCTTTGTCAAAACCTGGTCGCAGTAGCTGAGCGCACGCTCCCTGGTGAAAAGTCCGGCCGTATTTTTAGTTTGGGCAATCTTATTTTGCAGGATGGTCACCTCATAATTTTCTGCTGCCCGTTGAAATCTTTTGTTTAATTCCAGTAATCCTTTTTGATAAATGGCAGATAACAGATCAGTCCCGCATTTAAGGTACGCTTCCTTTTGTTTTTCGTTGAGGGAAGCATTGTGCCATTTGATTTCAAAGTCGTTTTTAAAATTTTCCAGTTCCTGCTTTTCAACCTGCGGGTCGTATTCATAAATTGGGCTGATACTGCGCAAAGCAGCGTCTTTGTCAGCATCCAGCTCGGCATTGGTTTTTAATATAGCGAAATTGTAAGGGGAAACCAGGTCTTTCTGGTTCCAGATCCGGCCTTTCCCGTATTCATAGCGAAACTTTGCCTGCTTTGGCAGAGTAAAAATAATTACAATTACAGCCGTAAACATCATCAAAAACTTGATGTTTATAGCAAATTTGCGCATCAGTGCTTTTTGTCGGGATGAATTGAGGATAGCCATCAAAAAATTTAATACTGACCAAAATTAGAATAAGTTTCTGTTTTACATATTTTTATAAAAATATCAATGCTTCTTTTACCCCATAAAAATCGGTGCCTGAAAAGCATCTACAAAAAATCAAAACCGGATAATTATAATTTTAGGGTGATAAAAGAAGCATTAGTAAATTTTTGAATAATCTTTAAATAAAATTATCGTTTAAAATCCATCAATCCAATTTCCGCAAATGTTATTTATTTCTTTTCAAAAACATTTTAAGTTGAAGCACAAGCTGGGCACTTTGCTGCTGTTGACCCTGTTGAAAGTTACTGCATTTGCACAAAACACCAATCCAAGCAACCATCAAATCCAATTTAAAAATTACGAAGACAGTTTGAAAACATTGGGTTTTACTTTGGTGAACAATGAAAATGATTTGGAACGAAAAAATGCCAATTATCATTTTATCAAAACTTTGGTAAATGCCCTTAAAATCCCGGGTTCGTACCATTACAATTTTGACTCGGTAAAAACAGTATCACTTATTTATGCGCCGGACAACCAGTTCCGGATTTTTACCTGGAACGTGATGAACGAAGATGGCAGTTACCGGTATTACGGTACTATCCAATTGAACACGGGCAGTACTTTGAAAATGTTCCCGCTTACGGATTACACCCCTTTTGTCAAAAACCCGGAAGATTCTACTTTTACGGCTCAAACCTGGCTGGGTGCGCAATATTATAAAATCATCAAAGCAGGTACTGAAAACCCATATTATATTTTATTAGGCTGGAAAGGCAACACGGTCAAAACCACTAAAAAGCTGATAGAGGTTTTGTCGTTCAAAAACAATGCCCCGGTTTTTGGCCTGCCGGTTTTTGACGGAAACCAGAAGACGCAGAAAAGAGTGATTTTTGAATATAGCCGACAGGCTTCCATGTTGCTGCGGTTTGTGCCTGAAAAGCAAATGATCGTGTTTGACCACCTTGCCCCGCGCGACCCGAAACTCAAAGCAGATTTTAGTTTTTACGGCCCCGACCTTTCTTACGATGGTTATCAGCTAAAAAACGGGAAATGGGGTTTTGTACAAAACTTGGATATGCGTAACATTCCGGAAGACCGCGATGAAGCTTATGTTGATCCGAGAAAACAACGGCAGGATTCTGTCGCAAATGTTAAGAAAAAAACAACTTCCTCTTTTTCAATAAAAAATATTCATAAAAAGAGTTAAAATTGTTGTTACTTGATTCAAAACTGCTGCTTTTGTCAGCAAAATTGCTTTAATTTAGACAAAAATCTAATTCAAAGCATGGCAGATACTACGATTACGGAAGCACCTTCTACCCAAAAACGCCTGGTACCCAAAAGTGTTCCGTTTATTATTGGTAATGAATTTGCCGAAAGGTTTAGCTTTTATGGGATGCGCAGCATTATTGCTGTGTTTTTAGTACATCAGTTTTTCAGTCATGATACTTCGGTAATTGCCAATGCAAAAGCCAATACAATCAACCATGCTTTTTCTACACTTGTTTATTTTACACCGGTATTGGGTGCAATTATAGCAGATTGGTTTTTTGGGAAATACAGGGTTATCCTGATCGGTTCGATTATATATACCTTCGGCCATTTTGTTTTATCGATGTTTGATACCTCTTTGTCTGGTTTTGAAACCGGTTTGGTTATCATTGCATTTTCGGCAGGCGCAGTAAAATCATGCGTATCGGCAAATGTCGGCGATCAGTTCGACCATAAAAACAAGCATTTGATGAGCAGCATTTATGGCTGGTTTTATTTCAGTATCAATGCAGGTTCGATGATCAGCCTTTTACTGATCCCGATTATTTATGAAAAAGCAGGTAGTGCATGGGCTTTTGGCGTACCTGGTATATTAATGGCATTGGCTACTGTTATTTTCTTTTCCGGAAGGAAAAAATACGTACGGTTACCAGCGGGAGGAATCAAAAAAGACAATTTTGTAACCATCAACTATTTTGTTTTTGAGTCCTTCATCACTAAAAAAGACCCGATAAAAACAGCATGGCAACAAGCGGTAGATAAATACGGAACTGAAAAAGTAGAAGCCATCAAAGCAGTTTGGGGCGTAATTGCCGTGTTTGCTTTCATCCCGATTTTTTGGGCGATGTGGGACATGAACGGATCGGAATGGGTTTTGCAGTCCACCAACCTGGATCGGAGTTTGGGCATATTCGGGCTAACGATTTTACCTTCTCAAATCCAATTTGTCAATGCGTTGTTTTTATTGATGATGATCCCGATATTTAATTATGGCATTTATCCATTAGTTATAAAAATGGGGATCAAGCTTACACCACTTAAAAAAATTGGCGCAGGGCTGTTTATCACAGGTTTAAGTTTTGTCATTATTGCCCTTTTACAGCATAAGGTAGATGCCGGCCTGCACCCTTCTGTTTGGTGGCAAATATTTGCTTATGCTATTTTATCGGCAGGAGAAGTGTTGGTTTCCATTACAGGTCTGGAATATGCTTATACGCAATCTCCGCCATCCATGAAAAGTACCATGACGGCTATCTTTTATTTAACTTATGCGGTCGGTACTTTTTTTACCACCTTAATCAATGTAAATATTTCTAATAAAGGTATGTTTGCATATTTTACACCCGAAAGATATTACTGGCTGTTTGTGGGGATTATGTTCTCATTTGTGCTACTTTTTATTTTGGTTAGCCCTTATATTAAGGAAAAAAGCTATCTGGCCGGCGACGATATCACTAACGAACCTGGACATTTAGGAAGTGATTTAATTAATCCGCAAGCAAACCCATAAATATAACAATACTGTTTTTACCACTAAAATTTCAATAAGTGCCCGATAGTCTGGTCATCATACCAACGTACAACGAAAAGGAAAATATAGAGCGTATCCTGCATAAAGTATTTTCACTAATGCACGATTTCCATGTGCTGGTGATCGATGACGGTTCTCCTGATGGTACGGCCGCAATTATCAAAACTTTGCAAAATATCTATCCGGAAACTTTATTTCTACACGAGCGTGCCGGAAAACAAGGCTTGGGTACGGCTTATATATTTGGGTTTAAATGGGCAACCGACAGGCATTACGATTTTATTTATGAGATGGATGCTGATTTTTCGCACAATCCGGATGATCTTTTGCGCTTGCGCCAGGCTTGTGTAGATGGTGCAGACGTAGCTATCGGATCGCGTTATATCAATGGTGTAAATGTGATCAACTGGCCGATGAGCCGTGTGATGATGAGTTATTTTGCTTCGGTTTACGTTCGGTTCATCACTGGTATTGATGTTCAGGATGCCACTGCCGGGTTCAAATGTTACCGCCGAAAAGTGTTGGAAACGATTCCTCTAAATAAAATACAGTTTGTAGGTTATGCTTTCCAGATCGAAATGAAATTTACCGCTATTAAACTTGGATTTAAAGTAGTGGAAGTGCCGATCATTTTTACAGACCGGCGGCAAGGTGTTTCAAAAATGAGCACCAAAATATTTCAGGAAGCTTTTTTAGGTGTTATCAAAATGAAAACAAGCAGTTGGTTTAGAAAATATCCTAAAAACAGTGTTGTTGAAAAACCAAAAACCTTACAGAAAATTTGATACTATTTTTATGCCGGTAAAAACAGTATCAACTGTACAACTCTACAAATACAATTTCGTGTTTTATCATTTCCCTTCCGATTATAAATACTAATTTTGTTGGCAATGAATAAAAATCTTGATCCTAATCCGGGACACCTATCCCCTACCGAACAGGAAATCGAAAAAGTATTGCGCCCGCAGGTTTTTGAAGATTTTACCGGTCAGGAAAAGATATTGGAAAACCTCCGGGTTTTTGTTCAGGCCGCACGCATGCGAGGTGAAGCGTTAGACCACGTTTTGCTGCATGGCCCGCCGGGATTAGGTAAAACCACGCTTTCCCATATTATTGCCAACGAAATGGGTGCCGGCATTAAGATCACTTCCGGCCCTGTGCTGGACAAGCCGGGCGACCTTGCCGGTTTACTCACCAACCTCGAAGCTGGTGATATTTTGTTTATAGATGAAATCCATCGCCTTAGTCCCTTAGTAGAAGAATACCTCTACTCGGCAATGGAGGATTATAAGATTGATATTATGCTTGAAACCGGACCCAATGCCCGTTCTGTGCAACTCTCTTTAAACCCTTTTACGCTGATTGGTGCAACCACACGCTCCGGTTTGCTCACTGCTCCGCTTCGTGCACGTTTTGGTATCAATTCGCGTTTGCAGTATTATGATGCCAAGTTGCTAACTACAATTGTATTACGATCCGCAGCAATTTTAAAAACACCAATTGCAGAAGAAGGCGCGTATGAAATTGCCCGCCGAAGCCGGGGTACACCGCGTATTGCCAATGCTTTATTGCGTAGAACAAGAGATTTTGCACAGATAAAAGGCAACGGCAGCATTGATATTCCGATTGCCAAGTACGCGCTCAATGCTTTAAATGTAGATGAACACGGTTTGGATGAAATGGACAATAAAATCCTTTCTACCATCATTGATAAATTTAAAGGCGGGCCGGTTGGATTAAAAACCATTGCTACGGCCGTAAGCGAAGAAGAAGGCACAATAGAAGAAGTTTACGAACCTTTTTTAATCCAGGAAGGTTACTTGATGCGAACTTCCCGTGGGCGGGAATGTACCGAAATTGCATATAAACATTTGGGGCGGATTAAAAGCGGCGGCGCAACTTTGTTTTAATATTGAATTTTACATGGTAAAAGAAGTGTGCTGTTTTAAAGTTTAATCTAAAATTTTACTTCCACATATTAAATTTAACATATTAACCGAAATACATTTTATTGCGGATCAATACAATTATAAAAGGAGATATTATTAAAATTACAATAATTGTAAAAGCTAAAATTTTGGAGAATAAAGAATCATAATTTAAATTATCCTTGTACTTATTATATATTAATTTGTACCTCTTTTTATAATAAAAACTAAAATATGTAATTGCAACGCTTGTTATTAGTAAAAGAGGCATTATAATTTTAGGTAAATGTTGATTAAAAAATATAGGATCATTAACCATAGCAATTCCGGTAATCATACTAAAACATGTTGAAACTATTGCTGTATAAAATATCCCAAATACTGTTAAAGGTGGAATATCATTTTTATAATTTCCGTGTTTATAATAAGTATTGTAAATAATATAAAACAGCTTATTAATCATTGCATTTACAACGAAAGTTTAAATGCAATATTAAAAACATTTTTTCAAGTAAAACCTAATACTTCTTTTACCACCTAAAAACTATCAAAGCTGATCCAATGCTTTTCTTCCGGCTTTTAAACTGCGATAATGCGAAGGCGAAAAACCAGTGATCTTTTTAAATTGTGCCGATAAATGTGCACTGCTGCTGTAACCCATTTTAAAAGCAATTTCATTTAAGTTTAAATCGCCGTATTCCATTAACTCTTTAACTTTTTCTATTTTCTGCCGGATGATATAATGCTCAATCGTATTGTCTTCCTGCTCAGAAAAAAGGTTACTAAGATAGCTGTAAGGTTTTTGCAGCTTTTCTGATAATAACGCAGAAAAGTTCAGGTTTAATTCAGCCAGGTTAGAATATTGAACTGTTTCAATAATGATGTTTTTAATCTGCTCCACCAGCTTGGTTTTGTAGTCGTCCATCAACTCAAAACAACTACTTTGAAGGCGGAAGCAATACTTAACAACTGGTTTAAATCCGGTTCTGGCCCCACCTCAACCCAGCCTAAACCAATAGCTGTTACAGTAAAATCCAAAGTTTGCAATTGCTGCCTTACCACTAATAGGCAACGATCACAAACCATGTTTTTTACAGCTAATCTCACTCAAATAAATTTATAAAATGCGTTCTGCCTTAAATCCGGCTTTTTCCAACGCAGCAACAACTTTAGGGATAGCTGTTTCTTCTGCTTCAACACTTAACGTTTTTTCTGCGCCACCCACATCTACTTTCCAGCTTGCTACTTCTTTTAAAGCATTTAAACCTGGCGTTACCGCTTCCACACAGCCCGCACATTTCATCGAAGTTTTAAAACGAATGGTATTACTCACTGGAACTTCCTCCCTGGTTATCGGAATGCACATTTTTATCATCTTCCCCGCCTTTTTCGTTCTGAGAACTTTTTTCTTCTTTCTGATATTGGATATGATCGCCGCTGGTATGGTTTTCCTCGTTCTCGCCAACACCTTCCGCCTTATCGGTTTTAGAAGTGCTTTCGTGTGTGTCGTTTGCATCGGTTGTTAATCTCTGATGCTGGTTCTGGCTGTATTGATCTTGATTTTGAACTGACATAAATAAATTTTTTTAATTAGTTTTTGATGAAAGCATCACACTTTGTATTGCTTCTTTTATGGCAATAAAACTGCTGAACAGCTAAAATGTTTATCGTTTATAAATCAGCAAAAAAATACAACTGACAAGCTGCACCTTATGACCGAAAAGCTAAAGGTGTAAAAGAAGTTTGTTTTTTAAAGTAATTGGAAAAATTTGCCAGGTCATCAAAACCTAAGCTGTAAGCAATTTCACTCACACTCCAGTGTGTTTGTTTCAGCAAGATCTTAGCTTCCCGTATCACTCTGTTGCTGATGATCTCCGTTGTGGTGCTGCCGGTAACCTCTTTTAAAACTTTATTGAGGTGGTTTACATGCACGGCCAACCGGTCTGCATAATCTTTGGCGGTACGCAAACCAAGCTTTTGGTGAGGTGACTCCAAAGGGAATTGTCGTTCCAATAATTCAATGAACAGAGAAGAAATCCGTTCCGAAGCGTTCTGGACAGCGCTCAGCGCGGACATGGGCTGTAGCTTCTGCCCGTAATGGATCAATTCTAAAACTAAGTTGCGCAGCAGGTCATATTTATATTTATAATCTGCACTTATTTCTTTGTGCATTTTCCGGAAAATGTATTCGATCTCCTTTACTTCTGCCTGCGAAAGCTGGAATACCGGCAATTGGCCCGGCTGAAATATCGGTAACTCATCCAACAGGACACTTGCTTTGCCAGGCGAAAGGAAGTCTGCTGTAAAAATGCAGAACATACCGGTTTGGTTATTATCTTCGGGCAGCCAGTGATACGGAATTTTGGGCGTTGCAAACAGCAGGGCGTTTTCCTGAACAGCGATTACTTTGTCTGCATATTCGGCCTTGCTTTTGCCGCGTAGCCAGCCAATCTTGTAATAGGCTCTTCTGCTATAGGGCATGATCCGCGTACCAGTGGCTTTATCAAACAGCTTTTCGGTTTCAAATACATTGAAATGGCCGATTTCCTTGGTAATGCCTTTTGGAAATATGGCTGCGTTTCTTTGATAAAAGTCGTCTAAAGATGAATTAACAATCATAGCAGTTTGTAAAAATCAAATATAACATTTTATAGAAATAAACCGGTAAACCAAAAAAGCAGGCATGAACTTGACCTGCTTTTTAAAGCTTGTTAAAATTTATACAAGAAAAAATGCAATGCTTCTTTTATCCGGAATTGTTTAAACTTTTATTCAGTTGAAGCAGAACGATTTACAGGAATATGTAAATCATCCCCCTAACCCCCTTCAAAGGGGGAAACCTATCGCCTACCTTTCTAAATCATAAAAAACATAAATCATAGAAAGATATACGCCCGGACCCTCTTCCCCCTTTGAAGGGGGTTAGGGGGATGACCTTATTTTTTACATGGTAAAAGAAGTATTCAGAAATAAGTTTAAACAACTTCCTCTTATAAAAATTAGTGTTTGTATCAATTTAAATAAACCAAATGCTTACCAATTTTTAGGTGCTAAAAGAAGCATAGAAAACACATGGAACATATTTTAACAGGCCCTCAGTTTAAAATTTGATCTTGTATTACACGAGCATCCCGCCTGAAACCTCTATACGCTGGCCATTGACCCAACGGGCGTCTTCCGTGCATAAAAAAGCAACTACACCACCAATGTCTTCCGCCTCACCAGGTCTGCCTAATGCAGTTACACTGCTCACCATTTTTTGCGATTCTTCACTTGCTCTCAGGTGTCCGCCACCGAAATCTGTTAAAATAGCGCCGGGAGCAATTGTATTGGCCCTGATACCCCTTGTGCCAAACTCTTTGGTTATGTAACGTGTAAATACTTCTATCGCACCTTTCATAGCAGCATAGGCTGAAGATCTGGGAAAAGCGGTTCGGGTGAGGCCGCTTGACACATTAACTATACCGCCGCCGTCATTTATTAGCGGAAGCATATTTTGTGTTAAAAAATAAACCCCTTTAAAATGTATGTTATACAGTTCGTCAAAAAAATCTTCCGTTACCTCGCCTATAAGTTTATAACCTCCGATGCCTGCATTATTGATCAGGAAATCAAATTTATCAGTTCCAAATTGTTCGCTTAAAGTTGTTTTGAGCTGATCTGTAAAGCTGTCAAAACTCTTAATATCACCAGTATTAAGCTGCAGCGTCGCAGCTTTTTGCCCGCTTTGTTCAATTTGCGCTACTACACTTTGCGCATCCTCTGCCTTACTGTTATAAGTCAATATAACATCAATTCCTTTTTCGGCAAGCCGGAGCGCCATGTCTTTGCCCAATCCACGACTACCGCCGGTTACTAATGCAATCTTATTTTTTTTTTCCATTTTGTATTATGATTTTATTATACAAAGATGGTTAGGTTCAGTAATCTCTTGTTTGTGGCAATCAATCTATTATTTGTAAATTTCAAATTATATCAAAGCTGATACATCACTATTTATAGGCGTTTCAAGTAAATATATTCAAGTGGAACCAAGCCAAAATTTAAGGTTTTGTTTAATTTTGATGGCAAAGCGTACATTTGATACAGCAATTCGACATGGACTATAAAGATTATTATAAAATTTTGGGTATCAGCAAAACGGCTACGCAGGATGAAATTAAAAAAGCTTACCGCAAACTGGCCGTCAAATATCACCCCGATAAAAACCCCGGCGATAAAATAGCCGAAAACAAATTTAAAGAGGCAAACGAAGCAAACGAGGTTTTAAGCAAGCCCGACAAGCGCAAACAATACGACGAGCTTGGCGAAAACTGGCAAAGTTACCAGCAAGCGGGCGGCTATGCCAACCAGGGCAGCGGCAGGCCAGGCGGCGGCAGACGAAGCAGCGGGGGCGCAGGAGGTTTTTCTACAGAAGATTTTTATGGCGGTGGCGGCCAGTTCTCCGACTTTTTCGAGAATATTTTTGGCGGAAGCGGAGGAGCAACTGGTGGCCGAAGCAGCAGGCGTGCTTTTGCAGGAGAAGATTTGCAGGCAGAAATGCACATTACTTTAGAAGAAGCTTTTCATGGTGCTTCCCGGCAGGTAACCATCGGCGATTCTAAAGTGAACATGAAACTGAAAGCCGGCGTGAGTGAAGGGCAGGTTTTACGGTTAAAAGGCAAAGGCGAAGCCGGAAGCGGCGGTGGCGGCAATGGTGATTTACTGATCACGATGCACATTTTGCCCAATAATAAGTTTGAACGTAAGGAAAACGACTTGTATTTTGATCAGCCGATAGATTTATATATGGCTGTTTTAGGTGGAAAAATCCCGGTGCAAGGCATCAACAAAACGGTAAATATGACGATTGCGGCAGGCACCGACAGCAATAAGACTTTTCGCCTGAAAGGTTTGGGAATGCCGGTTTACAAAAATCCCGAGCAATATGGCGATGCTTATGTGCGTGTTACCATTCAAACCCCAAAACATTTGTCCAAAGAGGAAAAAGACCTTTTTGAGCAGTTGTCAGTGTTGAGGCCGCCTCTTACGGCTTAGGCCGTTTGTGTTATTTTCGCCAAAATTTTTAAATCCGTTTGATGCTTTTTACCATCATTGCCCAACTTGCCGATATTGACCGAGAGGAAATTTATCCTGTTGAATTAACTGTACAGGATGAACATATCAAATCCATCAAAAAAGTACCGGTAAAAGAAGCATCAAAACTTCCGTTTTTGGTCCCGGGTTTTGTGGATGCACATGTGCATATTGAAAGTTCAATGCTGATCCCTTCGGAATTTGCGCGATTGGCCGTGGTGCATGGAACGGTTGGAACCGTAAGCGACCCGCACGAAATTGCGAATGTTTGCGGTTTGGCCGGTGTAGAATTTATGATCGAAAACGGAAATTCTGTTCCTTTCAAGTTCAATTTTGGTGCGCCAAGCTGTGTGCCGGCAACTACTTTTGAAACTGCTGGTGCGGTTTTAACTGCTGATGAAGTGGACGATTTGCTTGCCCAAAATGAAATTAAATATTTAAGTGAGATGATGAACTTTCCCGGCGTTTTAAACCAAGACCCGGAAGTGATGCAGAAGCTGGCATCTGCAAAAAAACATAATAAACCGATTGATGGGCACGCGCCAGGTTTACGGGGAGAATTTGCCCAACAATATTTTTCAGCCGGGATAAGCACCGATCACGAATGTTTCACAGCAGAAGAAGCGTTGGACAAGCTTCGTCTCGGCATGAAAATCCTGATCCGCGAAGGCAGCGCGGCCAAAAACTTTGATGCTTTGATTGCTTTACTTCATGATTTTCCTAACGAGATGATGTTTTGTAGCGATGACAAGCATCCTGACAGTTTGGTCAGCGGTCATATCAACCAACTTTGTGCCCGTGCGGTTGCTGCTGGTGTTGCTGTTTTTAAGGTGCTAAAAGCAGCATGTGTCAACCCGGTTTTGCATTATCAGTTGGACATTGGACAATTGAAAGTTGGCGGTCCGGCAGATTTTGTTTTGCTGAAAGATCTGAAAGATTTTGAAGTGCTTCAAACTTATGTCAACGGGGAATTGGTTGCCGAAAACGGCGAAACCAAGATTAAAAGTATTTCCTCAGCAACCATCAATCACTTCAACTGCAAACTAAAAACCCTCAAAGATTTTGGTTTTCCTGCTGAAGATCCTTCCGCAGAAAAACAAAAAATTACGGTGATAGAAGCTTTGGACGGACAGTTGATCACCCAAAAAATCGAAACAGGATTACCTGTAAAAAATGGTTTTGTAGCAAGCGACCTGCAGCAGGATATTTTAAAAATCTGTGTGGTCAATCGTTATAAAGAAGCACCGGTTGCCAAAGCATTTATCAAAAACTTTGGGCTGAAAAAAGGTGCGCTGGCTTCCTCCGTAGCACATGACAGTCATAACATTGTGGTGGTTGGCGTGGATGATGATAGTATTTGCAAAGCGGTAAATTTAATTATTGCGGCACAAGGCGGCATCAGTTGTGTTGGAAATTTGGATGAATACATGCTGCCGCTTCCGGTTGCCGGTTTAATGAGCAGCCGTGATGGCTACGAAGTTGCAGAAGCTTATACCAGGATTGATGCTATGGCAAAGAAGCTTGGTTCTACGCTCTCCGCCCCTTTAATGACGCTTAGTTTTATGGCTTTATTAGTGATCCCGCACTTGAAGTTAAGCGATCTGGGTTTGTTTGATGGCGATGGTTTCAAGTTGATCAATCCTTAAAAAACATAGGTAAAAGAAGTATCCGGTTTTTGCGGAATGTTTATTTCGGGTATTTTTTCATCCCGGCTGTTTTTTTATCACCAGCAACGTTAGGGCAATAGGGCGATCAAAACCAAATGCTTCTTTTATGGGCAAAAATTAAAAAGCTGAACAACAAACCATAAAACGTTATATATATTTGGCAACGATTATTTTAATCAAGGCCCGGGTGGCGAAACTGGTAGACGCACCACTTTGAGGGGGTGGCGTCCGAAAGGATGTAGCGGTTCGAATCCGCTTCCGGGCACAAATTAAAAACTGCTTAAAATAAATGATTTAAGCAGTTCTATGTTTTTAGAGCAAGTATTAGATTTGCATTTTCTGAACTATTTTGAGGAATCTTTGAAATTTAAAATTGACTTTTTTAAAATTTCTATAATTTTAGAGTAATAGTAAAAAAATTGATTTATATTGTTAGTTTACTCTTTTAGCTTCCATTTTTCCACCTGATTGCAAAAGATTAAATCCTTTGATAGCTCCTGTATTGTCTATTATAAATTCCAGCGATGCGTCTACACCTTTTATTTCAAATGACGATGTACTTTCGGCCAGTAGTTCGAATTTGCCCAAACCTACCGCTTCAATATACAAGTTACCGCTCTCTAAAGTTATAACAGTGTGAACGCCTGACGTTAGATTATAGCTACCAGTGAATCTCTTTAATTCTGCTTGTTTCATAGAAAACTTCTCTTTTTTTGGTGCAAATGGCAAATCAGTTTTAACTTCCAAATCTGTTGGTCCAAAGCTAATTGGCAGATTTATGATTTCTACAGCAACGATTTTGCTTTGGTCATTCCTATGAAAAAGAGCTTCTGAAGTGCCCTGCGGATTATAAAATTCATCCCGGGATTTGCAAAGCAAAGGCATTTCGTACCCATTTCGTTGCAAAAACAAAGTATCGTTCTTCAGGTGTATCTCCCTGTATGTTTTGTGAGTATTATCAGCAGCGGCTCCCTTTGTCACCTCGTATACACCTATATAAGAAGTAAGTTCTGCTACTGTTAATTTTAATACGTTAGATACTGGGGTAATGGAAAGACCCGAAAGCTTTAAAGCAATAGGCGTAGTCAGGGCATCTGGGTTGACTTTAGTTGAATTACTTAGTACCACAACATACAAGTGCTGTGATGGAATTCGTACCCCATAGCTCAAATACCCCCCGATCTGACCGCCGTGATGAATAAATGTAACCCCTTTAAAGTTACTCACAGCCCACCCATAGCCATAGCCGGAATAACGGCCACTGGTTAGCTTGTAATTAGAAAACGCTTTACTCAGTTGCTGTTTTTTAATGATCATTTCTCCATATAACGCTTCGTCCCATTTCATCAGATCGTTAACATTGGAGATAATCCCGCCTACTGAATAAGGCTCTGCCCAACTGTAAAAGGCTGTCGGTTTAAAATCAGCGCTTCCAATTGGGTCATAACCCCCTGCTAATTCGGGCAGTATTTTTTCATGTGTGCCAAAATAAGTGTGGGTCATATTCAGTGGCTCAAAGATGTTCTTTCTCACAAAGTCCTCATAACTGGTTCCGCTAACTTTCTGAATAATTAACCCTAATAGAAAGTAGCCAGTATTGCTGTAAGACCAGGCACTTCCGGGTTTAAAAAGCAGTGGTGCATCAGGATCATAGATTACACTTTCTTTTTTCCCGTCAATCTCTTTAAAGCTTTTAATATCAACCATGCTGACAAGGCCACCAGTATGCGTTAACAAGTTTTCGATCGTAATCTTCTGACCATAGGTATTAAAATCAGGCAAATACTTTTTGATGTCGTCCGATAAGGAAAGAAGCCCCCTTTGTTCAAGTTGTAGAATGGCTACAGCGGTGAACTGCTTAGTCATAGAACCAATAGCAAAAAGATTGGCAGGTTGATCAGGTACTTTGAGTTCCATACTTGCCAGTCCATATCCTTTTTCAAAGACTGGCTGGCCGTCTTTTGCAATTAGTAAAACAGCACCGGGATCTGAGGCAGGATAACGGGCCTTCATTAGGCTGTCAGCAAACAAGATGGCATTCTGGTTATATGATTGCGCCTGGCAGAATACAATACTGAAAATAGTGATCAGAAAGATTGATATAAATTTCGATTTCATTTATAATTTTTGAACAAAGAAACTTTAAACTCTAAATCTAATCGCCTCACTTTGCGGGGTTGAGACTATTACCAAGAAAGTGAGACCAATGCGGGAGAAATGAGCCGCCAATAGTGGTTGTGAAAGTGTAATTAAAAGTACCTTTGACTTGTTATATGTATGGAATATTTGCAAATTGTTACTGCCACTATCATCTTGTTTACTATTACCCTTGTATTTGGTAAGCCAAAGGCTTTACCAAATTTTATTCTCGTTATATGGCTGTTTCTATTTCTTTTTAATGTAATAGGGTTCTTTGTGTTAGATACAGGAGTATTTCCATTTCATGGCTGGAAAAATAATTTGTTACAGTTTAGCGATGCTTTGGTTTTTTTACACGGGCCGCTATTCCTTCTTTACACAATAACCCTAACCCGTCCTATTTTCCGTTTTCATTGGTATTACTTTGTTCATTTACTGCCGTTTGCAATTGTGCTTACCTTAATGCTTTTTGGAAGTTATTATTCCGAATCGCCTTACGTGCCACTGATTGAAACGCTGCTCAAAATCATTAGCCTGCTCATTTATATCATACCTGTCTATTTACAATTGTTGAAACACCGGAAGAACGTAAAAAACATATTTTCCAACGCAAACCAAAAGTATCTGGATTGGCTATTTTTATTATCTAATGGAATATTATTGCTATGGGTTGTACTATTTGTAACAACGCTATTTAATATTGCAGGAACTTTGGGGCAACTGTCTTACGATGGGCAAGTTTTAAAATTTTCCACAGATACGTTTTTGATTGTCATGTGTTACTTTGGTGTGCGTCAGCCCGCGCTTTATAACTTAAATGGTCAAGTTGTTCTTCATGTTAAAGACGCAAGTGTACCGGACGTTCTTGATGAAGAACCTGTTGGTGAGAAACAAAAGTCAGTGGCCAAGTATAAAAAATCAGGTTTGACATCCGATCAGGCGGACGAAATTCACACAAAAGTATTAGTATTGATGGAAACGGCAAAACCTTACCTTAATGATAGCATAACGCTTTTTGGAATGGCAGAAATGTTGCGAGTTCCACCTAACCATCTATCGCAGGTCATCAATTTACTCGAGGACAAAAACTTCTTTGATTTTGTTAACTTCTACCGTGTTGAAGAAGTTAAAAGAATTATTCATTCAAATCAATTGAATCATTTCACATTATTAGGGATCGCCCTAGAATGTGGCTTTAATTCAAAAGCAGCTTTCAACAGAGCATTTAAAAAGTTTACCGGGTTAACACCATCAGAATTTAAAAATGAGCGACTTATTAGATAAACCCGATTATAAAATTTTATGAATTAAATAATCAAATATATTTATTGATGAAAAACTATTTGAAAAATGTTCCTTAACGTAAACCAAATTTACATTTCTAACTGTAACCCATCATAAGCCAACCTAATATTCTTGGGTAATTCGGCAGAAACATCTTCGTACTTGCCTAAACGATGGCTGATATGTGTAAAGTAAGTTATCTCCGCTCCTATTTTTTCGGCAAAAGTAATGGCTTCGGCAAAAGTAAAATGCGAAATGTGTTTTTCCTTTTGCAAGCCATTCAACACTAAAACTTTGCTGCCTTTTATTTTCTCCGTTTCTTTTTCGGATACTGTTTTTGCATCGGTAATGTAAGTGAAATCATGAATGCGAAAACCAAGCACGGGCAACTTGTAGTGCATTACTTCAATCGGGATAAAAGGAATCCCCGCAGCCGTAAACGGTTCAATGCCAATCGTTTTCAGGTTAATTTGCGGGATTCCCGGATATTGGTAATCGCTAAAAATATAAGAAAACTCTCGCTTTAAAGCAGTTTGCACACGCGGATCAGCATAAACATCAATGGCGGAATTTTGGAAGTAATTAAACGCACGGATGTCGTCCAAACCGGCAATATGGTCTTTGTGTTCATGCGTAAAAACCACTGCTTCTAAGTGTTTCACTTCTGCACGAAGCATTTGGTAACGAAAATCAGGGCCGGAATCAATAACCACATTTTTCCCATTTTCTTCAATTAGAATCGAGGAACGCAAACGCTTGTCATGCGGGTCATCAGAAGTACAAACGACACAATTACAAGCGATCATGGGCACACCCTGCGAAGTTCCGGTCCCTAAGAAAGTGATATGCACGATATTGATTTAAACAGGTTAATATATATTTTTAGGTGATAAAAGAAGCATTGCCCTAACATTGGAATCCAATTCAACGCAAGTCCACCACTTCCACTCCGGGATAATTTTTCTGGTTGAAACCAAAAATAGCGTCAGTACCTTTGTAATCAGTAGCCGAGGAATTTAAAATGTAGGTATAACGGCTTCCGTTCTTGTCATAAATCGCTGCACTGTAAATCAAAGTTTTTGCTTTATTGATCTGTAGCTTGATCTTGAAAAAAGGCTTTTTGCTGTCAACCGGAGTCAGGTCTATCTGTTGATAAATTACACCTTGCTGCTTCACTTCTCCCGTAAACAAATACTTGTAGCCTTTTTCGTAAATTGTAAAAACTTGTGCAGGATTTAAAGACTGCGGATTGTTATCTGCATCGTTAATCTGGATTTCATTATCTTTTTTCAGATAAGTCCATTGTGTTTTGCCGTCACTGATGATTTCCTGGCTAATGGTTTTCGCGCTGCCCGAACCATCATAAATTGTAACCCTAAACTTGTTTGTTTTTGGATTGGCGATGATCGTTCCGCTTTGTTTATAGCTTTTGATGTTTTCCTTCGGGTTGTCCAGCACATAACTGAAATCCGATTTGATAGCCGAAAAAGACTTGTACTTTTTACTTACGCCATCCAAGATAGCTTTTGCCTTCGCATCTGTTTGTGCTTTGGAAACCGATACAATTGTAAAAGTGATCAGCACAAAAATCAATACTCTTTTTATCGTCATTAAATTTTATTTTGAATTGATGTTGTCAAGAAATTGCTCCAGCGCATAATCGTCAGGCAGCAAAACCTCCCTGGCTTTGCTCCCTTCAAACGGACCAACCACACCTGCCGCTTCCAACTGGTCAATAATCCGGCCTGCTCGGTTGTAACCCAATTTTAATTTTCGCTGGATGAGTGAAGTAGAGCCTTGCTGGTGCATCACGATCAGCTTAGCTGCTTCTTCAAAAAGCGGGTCGCGGTCGCCGGGATCAAACTCTTTCTGGTTGCTTTCGCCTCCTTCGCCCACATATTCAGGCAGCAAAAAAGCTGTTGGATAACCGCGCTGGTTCCCGATAAAATCAGAGACTTTTTCTACTTCCGGCGTATCCACAAAAGGACATTGCAAACGGATCAGGTCGTTTCCGGTGGACAACAACATATCGCCGCGGCCAATTAACTGGTCGGCACCGCCTGCATCGAGAATCGTCCGCGAATCAATTTTGGATAAAACCCGGAAAGCCAGACGCGCCGGGAAATTTGCTTTGATCGTTCCCGTAATGATATTGACCGACGGCCGCTGGGTTGCAATAACCAAATGGATACCAACTGCGCGTGCCAACTGCGCCAAACGGGCAATCGGTGTTTCCACTTCTTTGCCTGCCGTCATCATCAAATCCGCAAACTCATCCACAATCAGCACGATAAAAGGCAGAAAACGATGGCCGTCCGTTGGTAATAATTTGCGGTTGACGAACTTTAAATTGTACTCTTTCAAGTTCCGCACTTGTGCATCTTTCAGCAAATCATAACGCTGGTCCATTTCAATACAAAGCGAATTTAATGTGTTGATCACCTTTTTGGTATCGGTGATGATCGCATCAGCTTCATCCGGTAGTTTTGCTAAGAAATGTCTTTCAATTTTTCGGAACAAAGTCAGCTCAACCTTCTTCGGATCGACCAATACAAATTTTAATTGCGAAGGATGCTTGCTGTACAAAAGCGAAACCAAAATGGCGTTGATCCCAACGGACTTGCCCTGACCGGTTGCACCAGCCACAAGCAAGTGCGGCATTTTCGCCAAGTCAGCGATATAGACTTCGTTGGAAATGGTTTTACCCAAAGCAATCGGCAGGTCCATAGTATTGGTTTGGAACTTTTCGGTTGCCAAAATAGATCGCATCGAAACCATCTCCGGATGCTGGTTAGGCACTTCAATCCCGATCGTCCCTTTTCCAGGCATCGGCGCGATAATACGGATGCCCAAAGCGGCCAAACTCAAAGCAATATCGTCTTCCAGGTTTTTTATCTTGGAAATCCGAACGCCAGGTGCAGGAATAATTTCATACAAAGTAACGGTTGGGCCAATGGTTGCTTTGATCTTGTCAATTTCAATATTATAATGGTTCAGCGTCTCAACAATCTTGTTTTTGTTGGCCTCCAGCTCTTCCCCGCCAACCTGGATTTTGTTCGAGCCATAGTTTTCCAGCAAATCCAAGGTAGGTTTTTTGTAGGATGAGAGGTCAAGCTCGGGATCATACAATCCAAATTCTTCCACTAATTTATTGGCTGTCGTTTCTACAGCAGGTTTTTCCACTGTAAAAACCGGTTCTTGCCTGCTGTCTTCTTCATCCGTCAAATCCTCCACTTCCATAACTGGTTCCGGGGTTAGGGTGATTGGCTTGAATACTTCTGTCAGCGGAATTATTTTGGGTGTATTTATGGGATCGGTACTTTTTTTAGGAATGTCAAATTCGTAATTACCTGTAATACCCTCCTCTTTCAATACTGTTTTTACCGGGTAGTTTTGGCTAAGCTTTGTTGGAGGTAAATCCGTTTCCCCTGCAACAGCCGGTACTATGTTTACCGGGTAATTTTTGGCGAATTTTGTTTCGTCGGTTGCTTCTTCATCCGTAGCCGAAACGGGTGTTTCAGTATCCGCAGAAAGTTTAAACTTCTTTTCAGGGAGTTTGAAATCGATATTATAAACAATAATCAAAAAGCTGAGCGCGGCAAAAATCAGCAGGCCGGCAGTTCCGGCAGTTCCGATTTGGGCATCCAGCAAACGGTTCGTCCAAAAACCAAACTGCCCTTCCAGGTAATGCGGGGAATCCGTTATCCAGGCATGAAAAAAACCGATGGCAACGGAGAAAAAAAGTATCCCAAAAAAAGCATAGCCCATGGTTTTGGCTACAGAAAACAGGCGGACTTTGAACAGCAGCCGGTAACCGATCACCAAAAAAACAACCACAAATATAAAAGATGCTATGCCAAACCATTCGTAAATAAACTGGTGCGACAGCAAGGCACCCAATTTTCCCAGCCAGTTTTGTACAACAGGATTTACAACGCCGCTGTCCGTCAGTTCCTGCGGCGTTTTCCAAAAATTGCCCCAACCGCCGTTGGATTCGAGCACGTAGCTCTGGTCGTCCTGCCAGGTGAATAAATAGGATGTAAAAGCAATTAAAAAATACAGGCAGATGATCAAAAAAAACAATCCGGCAATTTTTACGATTCGGCCATCCTTCAAATCAAATGTCGGAAGCTCCGGTTTGCTGCTCTTTTTAGTTTTGGGGAACATGAACGGCGTCCCGGATTTATTTTCTTCCTTTAAATTGGCAGACTTAAACTGATTTCCTTTTGGAGGCATTTACGATAAACAAATTAATTTGCACAACAAAGTTAAAATATTTGGAAGCAGAAGCATACATCTTATAGTTTTAATTCAACACAAGGCTTACGATTTGGTGTAAGATTATTTTGATTTCTAAGTTGCCCAACGGTTTTTACAATGCTTCTTTTACAGATATAAATTATGTTAAGATATTTAAAGGTCACTTACCCGCGTTCCCGCACGCTTGATGTAATTCCTGAAATCCAGCACGATACCTGCAAAAAAGTAAAAAACGAGCGGGAAACCAACGGCCAGAAAAGAAGAATAAATAAAAAATAACCTGATCTTGGCAATCGAGATATGAAAACGCTCGCCCAGATAAGTACACACACCGAAAGAATATCTTTCAAAAAAGGTTAAAACCCGTTGCAGCATATCAGTTTGATTTTAAAATTTTGTTGCCAATACCGCATTCCAGACATCGTTTTCGGTCGCAGTAATAATTTTTCAATTCAATCAACGCCTGCGAATTTCCTGCGGAATTGACTTTTATTCCTGCTGATATAAAACTACTGATTATATTATTGTTTTCGCAAGGCAAATTTTCTAAAATATAGATTGCCTTATTTAAATGCGCTTCCGATTGATTTTCTTTTCCAAAAGCAAAAAGAAACACACAAACCGTGTTGATCAGGATATTGTCCACCGAGGTTTGCCCTATTATTTTTGAACTTGGTTTGGCTATTTTCCCAAATTGATAATGGTTCAGCCAGTAGGCCGAAGGATTTATGCCGGTAAAAAGAGCATTGATTTTTTCGGGTGCCTCATTGTTCAAAACCTTGGACAGAAAACGGTTGTTCCGGTGCAGCAAGGCCGCAAATTGGGCAATGCGGATGGTTGGAAAATTGGGCGGCCGCAAGCGCAGGAACTTCCATAAATGCTTTTCAATGGAAACCAGGTTGTATTTCTGTTTTAAAAAGCGATACTCTTTTTGCAGGAATAAAAAATAAGGGTCGCCGGTTTCGTCATTTAAAAAGCCAGCTTGGCCAAAAAGCAGTGCTTCCGTTTGCATTAAATTGAAAGTATGATGGGCCAAGACCGGCAAAGGCAACGATTTGGACAGCAGTTCGAAAGGCAAAGCATTAATTTTAAAACCGAAATTTGCGGCCAGCAACTGATAAAAGGTTTCTTCCCAGTTGCCTTTCAACAATGCAAGAACTTCCAGGACGTGTGCTGATTTTTCTTCCAACCGCTGGATCAGCATTCTGTCCAGCCAGTTTTGCAACGTCAGATTGTCCACGTACCGGATTATTTTTTCGCAGGGAAAAGCAACCTGTTCCGCATACATCAGGTTTTGGTAGCGCAGCAATAGTGTTTCTGCAATCCGGTTTTCCAAAACCAAAACCGGCATGATGAAGCCAGCTTCGTTCAGGATTTCGAGGTCATTTTTATAAACCACGTGCAGGACTACGTTATTATAAGCCGGGTCATTGCTATGCCCGTGCCGCATCCAATCAGAAGCACGGATATGGATTTCTACGTTTCCGGCCCAAAGCGTTTCGCCAATTTGGATTTTTGCTTGTTGAAAATCAGGGCCGGCATGGTGATGGTGCAGGCCGGGCGAGATGATCTGCAGTAATTTGCCATCTTCCGTACAAAGTTTCCCGTTGTCGTACAAACGAAACTTCCAGATGTAATGGAGCAAATCTTCAGCAAAAACCATTTAAAGCATTTTTAATATTGCTTTAAAGATAGGTTTATTTAGTTAATGGTTAATAGTAAAAGTTGATGGCTGATAGCCGAAAGCTGATAGCTAATACCGATACTTCTTTTATCGCCTAAAAATCTAATCAACCGTTTTTGATCATGATGGATTCAACTACTTTAACCACGTCTTTACACATATCTGTAGCGGTTTCCAAACCCAATAAAATCTCCTGGTACTTGATCATTTGGATAGGGTCTTTTTCATTGTCGAAAAGATCGGCAACCGCTTTATTATAAACATGGTCTGCTTTGGTTTCGATAGCATAAATAGAATTACAATAAGCTGTGATTTTTTCTGCGTTTTCTATATCTTTTAATTCGCCGATCAGGTTTTGCATTTCAAAAGCAGCTTCCAGGATCAGATCGGCCAGCATTTGCATCGGCTTGGTAAATTCGTGCAAACCATATAAAAACATCCGGTTGGCAGATTCATGGATGTAATCCGCTACATCGTCAATGGAAGATGTAAGCGCGTGAATATCTTCGCGGTCAAAAGGTGTGATAAAATTTTTACTGAGTTCGACATTAATATTATGCGTAATGTCATCACCGATGTTTTCCAGCCGGTCTATCTTTTGGTACAAATCTTTTGTGTTGATCTGTTCCGGGTCGTTCAGTTCCTTTTTTAATAATTGAGCCATCGTTACTACATTTTCTGTAGCATGGTCAAACAATGGAAAAAAAAGCGTTTTTCCGCGGGGCGTAAAAAATTGTACAAGCGTGCTGAACATCGTATACGGTTTATAGTCGATTTAAAGATAGTTAAAGCATGTTAAAAAATTGTTAAGCCATAAGCGTTCAAGAGAAATCAGCATAAGAACTTTCTGATTTTTAGGTTGTAAAAACAGTATCTGCCTGAAACAGCCAGAATAAAATATAAAGTTGTTACAAATCCCTTGCATTTGCACGGCTATATTTGCGGCGTTAGAAAGCGAATATAGCCGGTACAAATTTTAAACCTGCTTGCTAACTGTTTTTTGTACCCTGACCCAAATCATCATAAAGCAGATGTTCTATAGAACTGTTTTTCGCCAGGGGTTATGCTTGATGTTTCTATTAAGCACCTGTAATGCTGTTTTTGCACAGCAAAAAATTCTTACATTAAAAAATGCCGTACAAAATGCACTGCAAAATTACGGCACTATAAAAGCAAAAGCCAACTATGCACAAGCATCTGCTGCTGCGCTCAAAGAAACTAAACGGGAATACCTGCCCAATTTAAATGTTTCAGCCCAGAATGATTTCGGGACTGTTAATTCCCAGTATGGGCCTTTGTATGGCCTGGGCGGATATTCGGCTTCTTCAAGCGGCCCGATTTTGGCCGGACAAAACTGGAATGCGGCTTTCGGTGCCTTGTATTTGGCCAACATCAACTGGGATTTTTTCTCTTTCGGCAAATCCAAAGAAAAGATAAAAGTAGCCCGAAGCCAATTAACGCTTGATCAAAGCGATGTGGTGCAGGAGCAGTTCCAGCAGGAAGTCCGGGTTTCCGGTGCTTACCTTAACCTGCTGGCTTCGCAGCAATTAAGCACTTCGCAGCAAAATAATTTGAAACGGGCTTTGGCCTTGCGCAATGTGATCGTGGCCAGGGTCAAAAGCGGCCTGAATCCCGGTGTGGATTCTTCTTTGGCGAATGCGGAAGTATCGAGTGCACAAATCGCTTTAACCAACGCACAGGACATTGTGCAGCAGCAGGGAAACCTTTTGACACAATATACCACACTTACACCGGTTGATTTTTTGCTGGACAGCAGCTTTGTGAGCCAGGTCCCTAAAACACTGGATACTGCCACTAAATTTAACCTGACCAACCATCCTATTTTGCAGTATTACCAAAACAGGATCAACATCAGTGCCGAACGCGAAAAATATTTAAGGACGTTTAATTATCCTACGTTTTCTTTGTTTAATATTTTTCAAAGCAGAGGCTCCGGTTTTAATAGTTATACCTTAAACCAGACCATTTATACGGAGAACTATTTCAGCGGCGTAAACCCTACCCGCTCTAATTTTTTGTTTGGGATTGGTATGAGCTGGAACCTGACTTCTCCTTTGCGGGTGCATGAGCAGGTCCTGGCGCAACAATTCACTTCTCAAGGTTTGCGGAACGAGTATGAAGTGGTGAACCAGCAATTGAGCGCCCAATTGATTTTATCTAAGACCCGGATCGAAAATGCGTTGAGGAATTACCGCGAAGCACCGATAGGTTTGAAAGCAGCATCGGATGCGTTTCAGCAAAAAACAGTTTTGTATAAAAACGGGCTGGCAACAATTGTGGATGTTACACAGGCTTTATATACATTAAACCGAGCCGAGACCGACCGTGATATTGCTTACAATAATGTGTGGCAGGCTTTACTGTATAAAGCAGCAGCCAGCGGTGATTTCGGGATATTTTTTAATGAATTTTAATAAGACGTTATCTTTAAAACTGCTTAAGTCTAAACTGCGGGAAAAGGGAATGCTTCTTTTAGCACCTAAAAATTGGAGCCCGGATTATTTTAAAATTTAAAGGTTTTTATAGGGTAAAAGAAGCATAACAAATAGACCAGGTGAAATTTGGACAGTTGCTTAAGGAGAAAGTATTTAGTATATCAATATGGGATTAATCAGAAGTGCACTTAGAAAACCAATTACTATACTGGTTATTGTAGCAGCAGTTTTCTTTTTCGGGCTAAATTCAATCCGAAATATCAAGATCGATATTTTTCCGGACCTAAACCTTCCGGTAATTTATATTTCTCATCCTTTTGGCGGATACACACCCAACCAGATGGAAGCTTATTTTGGCAAGCAATATGTTAATTTACTGCTGTATGTTTCCGGTGTCAGAAGTATAGAAACCAAGAACATAACCGGCCTGACTTTAATCAAGCTGTCTTTTTACGAAGGCACCAACATGGCCCAGGCTGCTGCCGAAGTTACCGCCTTTGCCAACCGTGCGCAGGCCATATTTCCGCCAGGTACACAACCACCTTTTATCATCCGGTTTGATGCTTCAACCCTGCCTGTCGGGCAGTTGGTATTAAGTAGCCCGAAGCGTACAAATAACCAATTGCTGGATTTGGCAAACGTTTATATCCGGTCGTCTTTCACATCGATTCCGGGGCTGATTTCTCCTGCTCCTTTTGGCGGAAATACACGTACTGTGGTGATCAAAGTAGATCCGGGATTGCTACGTTCCCACAACCTGACAACCGATCAAATTGTGACTGCCATCCGAGATAACAATCAGACTTCCCCTGCCGGTAACGTCCGGATTGGTGATTATAATTACCTCACCCCAACCAATACCACGATCAAAACCATTCCGGATTTTGCCGATATTCCTTTATACAAAGGAGGTGTGCAGAATTTATTTTTGCGCGATGTGGCTACTGTGGAAGACGGCGCGGATATCACCAGCAGTTATGCTTTGGTCAATGGTAAACGCTCTGTTTATCTGCCCATTACCAAATCTGCAGATGCCTCTACCTGGGAAGTTGTACAAAACCTGAAAAAAGCATTGCCAAGGTTTCAAGCCTTGTTGCCAGACGATGTAAAACTTTCTTATGAATTTGACCAATCGGTTTATGTGATCAATGCAGTGAAAAGTTTGGTTACCGAAGGAGCTATCGGTGCTGTACTGACCGGTTTGATGGTACTTTTATTTTTGGGCGACAGGCGTGCTGCACTGATTGTAATTTTTACCATTCCGATTTCCCTGATTTCCGGTGTGATGTTTTTATATCTTTTTCATCAAACTATTAATATCATGACGCTGAGCGGATTATCGCTGGCTATTGGTATTTTGGTAGATGAATCAACGGTAACCATCGAAAATATCCACCAGCATTTGGACATGGGCAAACCCAAAGCTTTGGCAATTTGGGATGCCTGTAAAGAAATTGCTTTCCCTAAATTGCTGATCTTATTCTGTATCCTGGCCGTATTTGCACCCGCTTTGACTATGAGAGGTATTCCCGGGGCATTATTTTTGCCATTGGCACTTGCTATTGGTTTTTCAATGATCACCTCTTACTTGCTGGCTCAAACTTTTGTACCAATTATGGCCAACTGGATGATGAAAGAACACGTTGACAAAGGTTCTAAAGAGGCGCACTTTAACCCTGAAGAAGAAAGCGACACCTGGAACCAGAAAAAAGAACTGCTAAAAGAAGCACATGATCATCCTACCCGTTTTGATAAATTCAGGGAAGGCTACCTGCGGTTGATGAACCGGCTTTTCAACAACCGTAAATTAGTCGTAACTATTTATGTGCTTGCAGCCTTGGGTGTTGCACTGCTTTTATTAACAACAATTGGCCGGGACGTATTGCCGAAAGTTAACGGCGGACAATTTCAGGTGCGGCTTCGGGCACCGGACGGAACCCGTTTGGAACGTACCGAAGCAGATGTGATCAAAACCCTTCACATACTGGAGCAACTGGTAGGCAAAAAAAATATTGCCGTAACTTCCGCCTTTGTAGGACAGCATCCGTCGCAGTTTTCTACCAGCCCGATCTATTTATTTATGGCAGGCCCGCAGGAAGCTGTTTTGCAGGTAAATTTAACTGAGGGTTACAAAGTTAACCTGGATGAACTGAAGGAACGCTTCCGTCACAAAATACGTGCAGAAATGCCTGATGTAAAGCTTTCTTTTGAACCAATTGAACTGACGGATAAAATTCTCAGCCAAGGTTCCCCAACACCTATAGAAGTCCGGGCAGAAGGAAAGAACAAGGTGCAGAATGAGCTTTTTGCAGATAAAATAGCAGTCAAACTTCAAAAAATAAAATACCTGCGGGATGTACAACTAGGCCAGGCCACACACTATCCGTCTATTGATATTGATATTGACCGTGTCCGCGCTTCTCAGCTTGGTGTGAGCGTGTCAGATATTTCCCGTTCCTTAGTTGCTTCTACTTCTTCCTCCCGTTTTACAGAAAAAAATATTTGGCTCGATCCTAAAGTCGGTTTAAGTTATAGCGTTCAGGTAGAAGTGCCGGAATACAAAATGGCCAGTATCAATGACATCAGCGAGATTTCAGTGTTAAGCAATTCTCCGCGACCAGTTTTAGGTGATGTTGCTGCTATCAAACGCAACACTACTTTTGGTGAAAACGATGATATCGGTGCTTTGCCTTATCTATCGGTAACTGCCAATTTAAATAAAATGGATTTGGGCACAGCTACAGATGACGTACAAAAAGTAATTAAATCATTGGGTAAGCTACCTCGTGGTTTAACGGTAGAAGTTAAGGGTTTAAGTGAAACCTTGCTGGATACACTCAATAGTTTGCAATCGGGTTTGGTAGTAGCTGTCATCGTTATCTTTTTAATGTTGGCTGCCAATTTTCAATCCTTCAAAGTTTCATTAGTGGTGCTGTCAACCGTGCCTGCGGTGATTGCTGGCTCACTGTTGCTGCTGGTCATTACTGGTTCAACACTTAACCTGCAATCATACATGGGCATGATTATGTCGGTTGGGGTTTCCGTATCCAATGCTGTTTTGATGGTAACGAATGCCGAACACTTGCGGATGCACAATGGCAATGCGCTGCAATCGGCAAAGGAAGCAGCAGCTTTACGTTTACGCCCAATATTGATGACCAGTTTGGCCATGGTTGTAGGTATGATACCGATGGCATCAGGATTAGGCGAAGGCGGAGACCAGGCCTCACCACTTGCCCGTGCTGTTATCGGCGGGTTGATTGCCTCTACTTTTGCTGCACTCCTAATTTTACCATTGGCTTTTGCATGGGTACAAGGAAAAACAACAACAGAATCAGTTTCTTTAGATCCTGAAGATAAAGAAAGTAAATATTATATCCCATCGCTTTATGATATCCCAACTGCTCAAGAATAATTTATACAGAAGCTTGCTGATCGTTGCTTCAGCCACAACTGCTTTTTGTTCATTTAATGCCTGTAATTCAAAATCCGGCGATCAGGACCAGCAGCAAGAAGACACCACAACCAGTACCCCTGCTTTAGAAACTATTTCGCTTAAAAAAGGAATGTTATCAACTACCCTCGATATTCCCGGAGAGTTGGTTCCATACCAGGAGGTAGATTTATATGCGAAAGAAAGCAGCTTTGTAAAAAAGATTTTTGTAGATGTAGGTTCCGAAGTAAAACAAGGCCAGTTGTTAGTTTCGATGGAAGCTCCGGAAATCAACTCCAATGTTGCATCTGCCCAGTCCAAATTGCAATCGCAGGAAGCTATTTATACAGCCAGCAATTCCAACTACAACAGGCTGATCGAAACCAGCAAAACACCCGGAACAATTTCTAAAAATGATATTGACCAAGCTGCTGCCCGCAAAAATTCTGACAAAGCACAATTAGATGCAGCAAAAGCTGCTTATCAGTCCGTTGCCGCTACCCGTTCTTATCTGGATATCCGTGCTCCTTTTAATGGTGTAATTACAGCGCGTAACATCAATACAGGTGCTTATGTCGGCCCATCCGGAAAAGGTTCGGATATGCCGCTTTTTGTTTTGCAGGAACAGAAGCACCTGCGTCTGGTGATTTCCGTGCCCGAAATTTACACCGGGCTTTTAAATCAAAAAGATGCCGTTACTTTCAGTGTAAAATCTATGCCGAACCAGCATTTCAACGCAAAAATAAAACGGATGGCTGGCGCATTGGATGAACGCCTGCGCTCCGAACGTTTGGAAATGGATGTTTACAACGACAACAAAAAGCTGCTGCCGGGCATGTATGCCGAAGTCAGCATTCCTTTACCTTCTTCAGACAGCACTTTTGTAATCCCGAAAACAGCATTGGTTACTTCTACCGAAAGGGTTTTTGTGATCCGCGCAGCCGATCATAAAGCACAATGGGTGGATGTAAAAAAAGGCAGGGAATCAGGAGATCAGGTAGAAATTTACGGCAAGCTAAATCCGGGCGATCCTTTGGTAAAAACAGCCACAGACGAAATCCGCGATGGATCAGCTATCAAAACTAAGTAGGGAACTATTGAGAGCTTGTTTAAAATTTATTCGATATATTTTGTATGCTTCTTTTATCACACAAAAAATGGCAGGCATTTGATTTATTTAACTTGATACGAACACCAATTTTATAGGGTAAAAGAAGCATTGGCATCAATCCCGAACATATCGAAGGATCTTGTATAAATTCAAACAGGCTCTTATACGCTTCCACAATAAATTTCGTTTTTACCGTTGACTGGAAACGATAATTTTATACTTTTGTACTTCTTTTGGCATACTAATTTTTACCAGCTAAAAAAAGCATCACCATAAGCACCCATAGCTCAGTTGGATAGAGCAACGGTTTTCTAAACCGTCGGTCTCTGGTTCGAATCCAGATGGGTGTACAAAACCTTATTGCTAATAGCTTGAGGTTTTTTTAATCAGTAAAATTTTTCTTTTTTTCATATTTATAAACCATTAGATACACCTATAATTATTAAATTTAGGAATGCAATCAAGAATGATTGCTCCTGTGGTAAGAAAAGTGTTGCTAAAAGAAGCAAATGACGAAGATCGTGATTTAGAATACTGGTTATCTAAATCAGTACAAGAACGTGCTAAAGCAGTAACTCAGATCATCTTTCAATCCTTAAAAAAAGACCAAGGGCTGGATAAAACATACATTATTCAAAAGCGTGTTTAAACCATGACACTTGCACAAGATTTCGAGGATTTTGTTCAGTTTCTTAACAACTATAACGTTGATTACATGGTTGTTGGAGGATATGCACTTGCATTTCACGGAAAGCCGAGACATACAGGAGATTGAAATATTTGGATTGAAATTTTAGAAAGAAATGCCGAACGTTTAATAAAAGTAATAGAGGATTTTGGTCTGAAATCTTTAAACCTTAAAAAGATGATTTTTTGTCCGGCGGATTTATCACCCAGATTGGTTATCCTCCTTTACGTATTGATGTTCTGAACTCTATTGACGGTGTTGATTTTAAAGATACGTATTTAAACATGCAAAAAATTCAACTCGAAAATGATCTTGTTGTAAATTATATTGGATTAAAAGATTTTATAAAAAACAAGCAAGCATCCGGGCGGGCACAAGGTTTAATTGATGTAAAAACGCTACAAAAAATAAAAAAAGTAAATGGGTACTTACTCAAACCCAAACTTTGAAAACATCTCTGTAAAAAAATTAAGAAATTTGTTAGGCTGATATTCAGGAACACTATCATAAACTGGTGCTTCCATCAAAACACTTTTTACCGGGTTTTCACCTTTTAGCGGGAAAAGATATTTGCGCACTTCCAGCCAGTCCACATGTGCTTTATCGCTCAAATCACTATACGTAAGCGGGCAGCCCAACGCGGCATCATCGATGTAAATATTTGCATAGATTTTGGGCGATCTGGAGTGAAAATGCTGCCGCGGATTACTATTGATCCCATATAACGGAATATTATAATAGTTTAAATAAGCCACTGCTTCGGCCAACCTTTTTCCGCTTCTCATGGTAATCAGCACAATTTTTCCGCCTTCATCGGTAATCTGTTTAAGCGTTTCAATACAAAAAGGTAAATCTTTGCCAATTTTTGGAAACTCATGGGTAACCACTGTCCCGTCAAAATCCAACCCCATAGTAATGCCTTTATAGAACATATCACTTGCTTTAAAATCCTATTACGAATCAAGCCATATTTGGTTCTGTCAATTGTTGTTCATTAAAATCAGCCAAGGAGAAAACAGGCACTAAAAATCAAAGCAAATTATTACTATTTAGATTTACAACTCTTTAATATAGGCCAGAAACCTGTTCATAGCTTCCCTTTTATCATCCGTTAAGTTAAAGTCTAACTTATGGAAAAGATAATCACGCAAGTCAAAATCATCATATTGAGGCAATTCGGCAAGTACATTTTCCCGGGCATCCAAACCTGATTTCAAAGCTGTATTAAAGCCGGACATAAATTTTGGATCAATCGGTTTATTGGCAATCCAGGCTGCAAACACAAAAGGCAAACCGGTAAATTGTTGCCAGCTTTCTGCCAAATCATAAACATAAGGATAATAGTTTTTCTTCCCAAAGGTCCGATCGCCAATCTGTACAAATGCTGTTTTTACATCAGTAGAATTGGCATAATCAGAAGCGTTTATAATTTGCTGCGGATGCACTTTCCAATAGTTTTTCAGCAACACTTTTGCCAGGTTATTGGATGATCTCGACTCCGGGTCCAACTGGATAATATTAGCTTCTTCTATCGGACACCTACTAAAAATAAACACCGAATTGACCGCACCAACTGCACCTATGCAATAATCGGAAACGATCTGCCAATATGGCAAGCTCAAGATTGCTGCAACAGGTATCAATCCTATATCCACCTTATTATCAATTAGTTTCTGAGCGCAATCTGAAGGAGTATCTAAGCTCAAATCTATCTGCTGCCGGATCGGATCGTGCTGCAATCCATAAATGAAAGGCTTGGTATTGGTGTAATTAACTGCGGAAATCCAGACAAAGTTTGTCAATATATGGTTCAATTACGATAAAAGAAAAGACTGAATATTTATAATTTTCAAGAAATAAATATCCCTTCATTCCCATAAATTATACTAAGAATTTTAGGTGGTCTGTATTGTTAAAATCTGCCACATGAAATTTTTCACCATCAAAATTAACCCTGTAAAGCGTGGTGTTCCGGTGAGGATAATTGTCCATTTCTGTCAAAGAGAGGTCGTTTAACAGGCAAAGCAAAAGCCGCATCGCACGGCCGTGCATACAAATCAAAATGGTATTTTCTTCCGGATGGGACATGATCTCTTTCAGGGCTTCTTTCTGGCGGACCTGTACTTCGTTTGGGCTTTCGCCGTTTTCAAAACACACATCCAAATCACCGTTTTTCCAGCTTTGCATGATTTTTTTGAAACGTCCGCGGGTTTCCTCGCTCACAGCTTTACCTTCATAATCGCCCCAAGCCATCTCATCCAACCCAGATAATTGTTCCCATGGAATACCGCTGTCAATAAATTGTTGTACCGTTTGGTGGGTCCGTTTTAAATCCGACGTGTAAATTTTGTCGAAAGGAACATCTTTGTAAGCTCTGTAAAAAGATTCGCCTTGTTCGCGGCCAGTTTCGTTCAGGTCTGTATTCATGCCTCGGCCTTGTACAATACCTGCTTTGTTTAGATCGGTTTCGCCATGACGGATAATGTAAAGTGTTTTTTTAGTCATTAAAAGAAGTATATATAAAAGCTGTTTTTGCTGTGAAAGATGAAATTCAGCTTAATTCAGTACCGGTAATTTATAAAATTTAGGCTTTACCTCATCTTCAAACTGATAATCCTGATAATTTTTGACCACGTTGTACAACGTATCCCGTTCAACCGGTTCCCGGCCTACTTGCTTAATCAATTCAACTAATTCTCTCGTACTCATGCCCGGATGCTGCTCCTCTGCCCCAGCCATCGAATAAATATTGGTTGTATCGTCCAGCGTTCCATCAATATCATCTACACCAAAATTCAAGGAAAGTTGAGCGGTTGTCCGGCTGATCATTGCCCAATAAGCTTTGATATGATCAAAATTATCAAGGTAAATGCGGGCAATAGCATAATTCCGAAGATCTTCAATAACGGTAGATTCCGCCACATGGGACATTTGGTTATCCTGGTTGCGGAATTTAAGTGGAATGAATGTTTGAAAACCGCCGGTCTTGTCCTGCAATCGGCGCAATCTTTCCATGTGGTCCACGCGGTGCCAAAATTTTTCGATATGCCCGTAAAGCATCGTTGCGTTTGACCGGCCGCCCAGCTTGTGCCATTCTTCGTGAATCTCCAGCCATTGATCAGCAGTACATTTATCTTTGGCAATCTGTTCCCTTATTTCAGGATGAAATATCTCCGCTCCGCCTCCCGGAATAGATTGCAGCCCGGCATCCATCATCAGCTTCACCCCTTCAGCATAACTGATTTTTGCTTTTTTGAAGATGTAATGATATTCAACAGGTGTTAAAGCTTTAATATGAAGGTCGGGACGATGGTCCCTGATCCTTTGGAACAGCTTCTGATAAAAAGGAACGTCGTATTGCGGCAAAACACCGCCGACAATATGGACTTCTGTAACCGGCTGCCCATCATATTTTTTTACGATGTTGAACATATCCTCCAATGTATATTCCCAGCCTTCTGAACGCTGTTTTAGCAAGCGTGAATAAGAGCAGAATTTGCAATCGTAAACACAAAGGTTAGTTGGCTCGATATGAAAATTCCGGTTAAAGAAGGTTTGATCACCGTGCCGTTTTTCACGGATGTAATTGGCAAGGATACCGAGATAAGGCAACTCGCCGTGCTCATATAAAAAAATCCCTTCTTCAAAGGTAATACGTTCATTTTTAAGAACTTTCTCAGCAATTGCTTGATGTTGTGGGGTGAGCCTCGGGCTGTTGACCAGGCCCTGTAAAGAATCAGGCATAAACTATTATTATTTATGCAAAAATACTATAAAAACAATAGAAGCAGGATTTGCAATCAGTTTATGTGTTCTAACAGGCTTCATTTATGCCTCTCTTTACAATAGGTTGATATTCTTAATATTTATACCATTAAAGCAATCATCCTGGCAGCCTTTAGGGACAAAACCAGCTAAAGATATCAAACCATTATTCTTCAATTCAAAATAAATATCGTTTTGTTTAGGGCCTGCTTTTAACCAAAATGTTTTTGCTTTGCTATAAATCTGGTCAAGCGTCAGCAATTCATGTCCTTCATTTCCATGCGTGTTCAAAGAACTACTGTTTTCAATCCAGGTTTTTGTAATTATCAAATCGTGGGTATTGGGTTTATAATTTCCTGATTGAAACTCACGCATGGTAATCGTACCATTTTGTACTGTAAATTTTGTTTCTACATAATATCCACCAAATACAGATCCGGAATAGGATGTATAGGTGTAAGAATTGTGCGATGAACTTTTAAAGTTTAACCAGGCAGCGTAGCTTTTATCATAATCGCTGGTGACCGCATCTTTTTTACACCCCGATAAAGAAACGGTTAGGATTAGGATCAAAATTGCAGGTAAATTTTTCATCTTTATCGGTCTTTATAAGATTACGAACCAAAATTGATAAACGCTACATTTAAAATCAATTTATTTGTAGTTGTATAACTATACTTTATCAATTATACAGATGTTTGCAAACACAGATTTTTTACCGATAAAAGAAGCATGAAGATAGAAACCATTGCCATACATGCCGGGAACCAGGCTGATCAGGGAAACCAAGCGGTGATCCAGCCCATTACGCTATCCACTACTTTTGAGCGGGCAGAAGATGGTTCCTATCCTTCGGGCTATATTTACAGCCGGAGCAATAATCCAAACCGGAATTCATTGGAAAACGTTTTGGCCAAATTGGAAAACGGTGCTGCCGCTGCTGCGTTTTCATCAGGAAATGCTGCCGGGATGACGGTTTTTCAATCACTGGAACCGGGCAGTCATATTATTTGTCCGGATGATATGTATCACGGTTTGCGCAACCAATTGAAACAGGTTTTTGGCAAGGTCTTAGAATTCGATTTTATTGATTTGGGAAATTTGGAGCTGGTAGAAGCAACCATCAAACCAAACACAAAATTGATCTGGATAGAAACGCCTTCCAACCCGCTTTTAAAAATCACGGACATTGCGGCCATCGTTTCCCTCGCCCAAAAAACATCGGTAAAAACAGTATGCGACAACACTTTTGCCACGCCTATTTTACAAAGGCCATTAGAAATGGGAGCTGATCTGGTTATGCACTCCACAACAAAATATCTGGGCGGGCACAGCGATGTTCTAGGCGGCGCGTTGGTTGCCCGCGAAGCTAACGACTGGTGGTTTAAGCTAAAACAAATACAGGAAATGGGCGGCGCAATCCCTTCTCCTTTTGATTGTTATCTTACCGTAAGAGGTATTAAAACCTTGCCTTACCGAATGAAAGGCCATGTAGAAAATGCTACAAAGCTGGCTGCTTTTTTAGAAAACCATCCACAGGTAGAACGTGTTTTTTATCCGGGATCGGTATCGCATCCACAATTTGAAATCGCTAAAAAACAGATGTCGGCTGGCGGCGGTATGTTGTCATTTTTGGTAAAAGGCGATGCGGCAGCAACCCGGGCTGTGGTAAACCATGTTAAAATTTTTACCCAAGCCACCAGTTTAGGTGGCGTGGAAAGTTTGATCGAACACCGTGCTTCGGTTGAAGGGCCGGATACGAAAACCCCTCAAAACCTACTCCGGGTTTCTGTGGGATTGGAAAATACAGAAGACCTGATGGAAGATTTAGCTGCTGCCCTTGGGTCAATTTCAAATTAAAAGAGAATAATATTTGGAAAAGATCGATTTCTGTTTATACATTTGAAACATTATTTGGTAGCAATATCAGCTTAATCAATTCCTTTTTACAGGTTTTGGTTTATAAAGAAGTGGCGAGAGATCAGGCTCTAAAACCCACTGGCAACCCTCGGCAGCCGAGAAGGTGCCAATTCCTGGCCCGGCAAATAACCCCGGGAAATATAAATTTGATCAACATGAAAAAAAAAATCAGGCAAACGATACAGGCAAACTGTATAAAACCGGTACAAACCCAGACTTGCTTTTGCCGGAAACAATGGATGGCTAAGTCTAATTTAGGCTGCTGATTTTCGTTTTTTAGAGCGATCGTGCCATTTATGAGCCTGCAAAAATTTATTTTTCCATCTTCCTTTCCCTTAGAATCCGGTAAAAAGCTACTTGGATTGGAAATTGCATATCATAGTTTTGGTACTTTGAACCAGGAGAAAAATAATGTTGTTTGGGTTTGTCATGCGCTTACGGCCAATTCTGATGTGCTGGATTGGTGGCCGGGTTTATTTGGCGAAAAATCCTTGTTCAACCCGGAAGAACACTTTATCATCTGTGCCAATATTTTAGGTTCGGCTTACGGCACGACCAATCCTTTAAGTATCAACCAAAAAAATGAGGAAGCTTATTATTTATCATTCCCGGAAATCACCATTCGTGATATGGTTAAAGCACATCAAGTGCTTGCCAATCAATTAAATATAAAAAAAATAGAAATTCTGATCGGTGGTTCGCTGGGCGGACAGCAGGCATTAGAATGGGCAATTTCGGAACCGGAAAAAATAAATCAACTGATCATCCTGGCCAGCAACGCCAGGCATTCTCCCTGGGGAATTGCGTTTAATGAATCGCAGCGTTTAAGTATTGCTGCCGATCCTACATTTTATAAAAGCCAGCCTAATGGCGGAAATGTAGGGCTAAAAGCAGCCCGGAGTTTGGCACTGCTGTCTTATCGCAGTTATAAAACTTATGCAGCCACTCAATCGGAAGATGACTTGCAAAAAAAAGATTCTTTTAATGCTTCTTCTTACCAGAATTATCAGGGACAAAAATTGGTGAACCGCTTCAATGCTTACAGCTATTGGTATTTAACTAAAGCAATGGACAGCCACAATGTAGCCCGGAACCGCATCAGTTTTGAAAATGCTTTTGGCCGTATCAAAGCCCGGACTTTAATTATCGCAATTGCCTCGGATATTTTATTTCCGCCGGATGAGCAACGTTTTCTTTCCCGGCATATCGAAGGTTCGGTTTTTGCAGAAGTGGAATCCTTATTTGGCCATGATGGATTTTTAATTGAAACAGCAGCTTTAAGCAAAATTATAAAAGCATTTACCAACCAAGAAATTATAAAAGAAGCAGCAAAGCTATATCGTACTGCCTGATACTATGAGTAAGAAATTAAATATTGGCCTTTTTGGCTTTGGCGTGGTTGGACAAGGTTTGTATGACATCATCAAAACCAAACACTTGAACCTGGAAATTATTCGTTTTGTGATTAAAGACCAGCAAAAAAAACGCTCGTTGCCGCAGCACTTATTTTTTACCGATAAAAACAGTATCCTTCAAAATCCGGAAATTAATACGGTTGTAGAATTAATCAACGACGCAGATGCTGCATTTGAAATTGTTTCTGCCGCTATGAAAGCAGGCAAAAATGTGGTTTCTGCCAGTAAAAAAATGATTGCCGAACATTTGGCAGAACTGCTTGAACTACAGCATCAATATGGCACCTCTCTGCTTTATGAAGGGGCAGTTTGCGGCAGTATCCCGATCATTCGTAATCTGGAAGAATATTATGACAATGAACTGCTGCATTCTATTTACGGGATTTTTAATGGCTCGTCCAACTACATTCTTTCCAAAGGATTTAATGATGGACTGGATTATGCCACTGCATTGCAACAGGCGCAGGATTTGGGTTTTGCAGAAACAGACCCAACCAGTGATGTGGGTGGTTTTGATGCAAAGTACAAATTAGTTATTGCCGCTTACCACGCATACGGAATTGTAGTAAAACCGGAAGAAATTTTTAACTCAGGGATCGAGAATTTATCTGTACAAGATATTCAATATGCTAAAGAGAAGGAATTGAAAATCAAGTTAGTACCTTTTGCAAAAAAGCTGAACAACAAACAGGTTACGTTGTATGTCCTTCCTCGTTTTATCAATAAAAAAGAGTTGCTTTACAATGTGGATTACGAATATAACGGGGTGATCGTTCAGGCTGCTTTCGCCGACCAGCAGTTCTTTTTTGGCAAGGGAGCGGGCGGACATCCAACTGGTTCGGCCGTACTTTCAGACATTACTGCCCTGCGTTACGATTATCATTATGAATATAAAAAAGCTGCTGAAACTGATGGTTTACAATTCACCAATGATATTGAACTGAATATTTACCTGCGCTATCACGAGGAAGAACTGGTGGAAATGCTCGGGTTTGAGCAAGTAGCGGAAAGATTTTATTCAAGCCATTTTAAATTTATTACCGGTACAGTCAAATTAAAAAATCTGATTGCAAACCAACTCCGTATATCGCAAGACAAAGCTTTTATAGCCATTACCGATCAAAGTCAGTAAACAGCTTAAAAGCACTGATTTAAGTTTTGTAGTAGATTTCTTTAATCAGCGTTGAAAGAGGTGCACCTGGTCAGTGCCCTCTTTTTTTGTTTAACGGTTGCCTCTGCCGGAACGATCTGAATATTCAACAAATTTTTTATGTTTGTAATCATAGTCCGATGCTTCAAAAAACCATGTCTGCTGCTTTACATTTTCTTTTGCAAAAAAGAACAGCTCTTTTTTTGTGGTTTGGTTTAAGTTTTTTTGCAGGGGTAAAACAAGCTTTTAGCCATCATTACAACAACTACCTGATCTATAAATATACCTTTTTCAACCTGATCCATCAGCACAATTTATATCTTCCGCAACCTGAACATTTTTTGGATGTAAACCATTACGGACCACTCTTTGGATTGTTTATCGCGCCGTTTGTCTGGCTGCCAGACGAGCTTGCCGTAGTGTCATGGGTGATGTTTAATGCTTTTGTTTTATATCAAGCCATCTGTTACTTGCCAATTCACAATCAGCAGAAAATCATTGTCTTATTACTTTGTGCACACGAGCTGATGACTGCTTCTTTTAGCGAGCAATTTAACCCTTGTATGGCCGCAATTATTTTGTTAAGCTTTACTTTGATCCGGCAGAAAAAAGATTTCTGGGCAGCCTGTCTTATTATCCTGGGGGCTTTTATCAAAGTTTATGGTATCGTTGGACTGGCCTTTTTCTTTTTTTCAGATCAAAAACTAAAATTGGTTTTGGGTTTGATTTTTTGGGCTGTCGTATTTTTTATTTTGCCGATGCCGGTATCTTCGCCAGTTTTTGTTGTTCAAACTTATCGCGACTGGTTGGCTGTGCTCATTGAAAAAGATGCCCAAAATGCAGCATCACTTATGCAGGATATTTCTGTCATGGGCATGGTTCGCCGAAGATTTCACCTGCCACA
>JAABUS010001818.1_pt1 | contig 43767 bp, 48 predicted proteins | sample 5560161 | NCBI WGS metagenome assembly JAABUS01 (sample SAMN10711885, study PRJNA513376) | rock metagenome | isolation source: Antarctica rocks | place: Antarctica: Victoria Land, Trio Nunatak nord | collected 2016-01-04
CTGATGATCGCCCTCCACACCCGGCGGAGCCACTCCTCCATAAAGCGCTACGCTACCGCCCACCCCGGCCACCCACTCGTCGCCGTCCTCACCGGGACCGACCTCTACCGGGATATCCGGTTCGACGATGACGCCCAGGATTCTCTGAGGCTGGCTACGCGGGTGGTCGTGCTGCAGGAGGCCGGTCTGGCGGAACTCGAACCGCGGCACCGCGAGAAGGCGCGGGTGATCTACCAGTCGGCCGAGCCCATCCGCCCCCAGCCCCAGGCGAAGACCTTTTTCGACGTATGCGTGGTTGGCAACCTGCGCACCGAGAAAGACCCTTTTCGCTGCGCCCTGGCCGCCCGGTTGCTGCCGCCAGCCTCGCGCGTCCGGATCACACACGCCGGGAAAGCCCAAAACGAGAGGTTCGCCGAACGGGCCAGGGCGCTCGCGTCGGCCGAACCCCGCTACCGCTGGCTCGGAGAGGTGCCCCGGTGGCGGGTGCGCCGGCTGCTGTCGCGGGCGCGGCTGCTGGTTCAGACTTCGGTGATGGAGGGTGGGGCCAACGCGGTCGCCGAGGCGCTGGCCGCCGGGGTGCCCGTGATCGCCTCCCGCATAGCCGGCAACGTCGGGATGCTGGGCGAAGACTATCCCGGTTACTACCCGGTCGGGGATGAAGAAGCCCTGGCGCTGCTGCTGGAACGAACCGAATCCGACGCCGCGTTCCACGAGTCGCTAGAGGCGCGGTGCGCCGCGCGACGCCCCCTGACCCTGCCCGAACGCGAACGCGGGGCGCTAGGCGGCCTGATCAAAGAAGTCGCCGGGGGCTCCCCGAACGGCTAGGAACAGACGCAGGGTGATGGGGTTATACTCACGCCATGGACGAAAAAACGCGCATAAGGATGACGAAATACTCGCAGAAAGCCGGCTGAGGCTCCAAGTTCGCTCCAGGGGTCCTGGAGCAGGTGCTTCTCTCACTAACGCCGGTCTCGCCCTCGGGGGACAGCTTCGTGAGCAGCATGGAGACCCGCGACGACGCGGGGTACATCCCGTTCGGCGGCGGCCTGCTGTTGCAGTCGGTGGATTTCTTCCCGCCGATCGTGGACGACCCTTACAGGTTCGGCCAGATCGCCGCCGCCAACTCCCTCTCGGACGTTTACGCGATGGGCGGCGAGCCCCTGACGGCGATGAACCTCGTCGGCTTCCCCGAAAAACTGGACCTCGGTATCCTGCGCGAGATCCTGGCCGGAGGTCAATCTAAGATCGAGGAGTCCGGCGCGAAGCTCTGCGGCGGCCACTCCGTGCAGGACGATGAGCCCAAGTACGGCCTCTCCGTAACGGGCTTCGTCGAGGAGGACCGGGTCGTGCGCAACGCCGGAGCAAAGGTGGGCGACGCGCTGGTCCTGACCAAACCGCTTGGCTTCGGCATCCTGACCACGGCCCTCAAGCGCGACCTCGTATCCGAATCCGAGATAGAGGACGCCGTCGAGGTGGCGGCGACCCTAAACAAGGGCGGTCGCGCCGCGCTGCGCGAGGTCGAGGTCTCGGCCGCGACCGACGTCACGGGCTACGGCTTTCTGGGCCACCTCTCCGAGATGCTGGAGGCGTCGGGCCTCGGGGCGGTGGTGCGCAGAAGCGGGGTGCCGGTCTGGGAACGGTCCCTCTCCCTCGCCGCGAACGGGTGTTACCCTGGCGGCCTCAAGAACAATCGGGAGTACCTCGGCGACAAAGTAACCCCGGACGGGGTCGGCCCGGAGGACCTGTTGCCCCTGTACGACCCGCAGACGAGCGGCGGCCTGCTCGTGGCCGTGCCCGAGCAGCAGGCTTCGGCGTTCGTGCGTGCCCTGGAGAAACACGCCACGCTCGCCGCGGTGATCGGTGAAGTCGTGGAGGGTCAGACGGTTACGGTCGTACCGTAAGCGCACCCAAGTTTCGCTCCGGCGCTCAATTCAGATAACCGTTGAGGTCGAGTTTGCGCCGGGTGTGATCCCGGCGCGCCCAAGTGGGGCGCTACACTTGCAAACCTCGCCTCCCTTCCTCCTGCGACCCACCTCGAGACGGGGGATGCTACGGTACGGGCTTGCCCCGCCTCCAGCGCTGGACGATAGCGGCCACGACCGCTACGGCGATCACGATCCCGAACGCCACCAGCAAGACTTGGACGTACTGGGGCGCCCGCCCGCCGAGGTAGGCGTAGACGAAGGTCGCCGGGGCGGCCCCGACGGTCGTGGCCACGAGGAACCCCCAGAAGCCCATCCGGGTGAGCCCGGCCGCGAAGGAGATCACGTCGAAGGAGAGGATGGGCACGAGCCGGGCGGCGAGGACCGCGTAATGTCCCCAGCGGGCGAACCATCGGTCGGCGGATTCGAGCCCCGTCTTCCCCACCAACGCCTCGACCGGCCCCCGCCCGAGGGCCCTTGAGATCCAGAACGCTATCGCCGCCGCCAACGACGCGCTAACCAGGCTCAACAGCCCTCCCCAGAGGGCCCCGAAGGCGAGGCCGTTGGCGAAGGTTATCAGGAAGGCCGGAAGGGGAGCCAAGAGGGCCTGGAGGATCATCAGCAGGCCCGACACCACCGGCGCCCAGGCCCCGAACGAGAGGATGTAATCCTTCAGGACCGCCACGTCGCCCCGGCCCAGGATGGCCGCGGCGCGGTTGACCTCCGAGCGGAACCCCGCAGATAGGAGATAGGCAAGCCCAAACGCCACCCCTGCCCCCAGCACCACCGCGAGCCGGACCCGTCCGACGATCCGGGCGTCTAGCTTCACCTGGCTCACCTGTCGGCGTCCTGGTTAGCCGGTGCCGGGGTATTCAGGGCCAGGTGGCAACCATCGGCGGCACACGTCAAAGGGGCACTGCCTTCTCTTGGGGCCACCAGATGGGCCTGTGCTCCATCTTCACGTGCTCGAGGAAGCGTAGCTGCCGCCCGTCCTTGCCGCTACCGGGAGATCCAGACCCAAGAGGCGTGCCCTACGAGCCCATCGCGGAGAGAAGGTTGTTGCAGGCCGCCTCGCAGCGGCGACAGACCTCGGCGCACAGGCGGCAGTGCTCCATGCTCATGTCTCGGGCGTGTTGCTCGCACTCGTCGCCGCACGCGCGACACGCCCGCGCGCAGGCCAGAAGGACGGCCCGGGCCGTCTCCGGCTCGAAGGCCGTCTGGCGCGAGAGGATCCTGCCGGTGGCCCCGCACAGATCGGCGCAGTCCAGGTCGAGCCTTGTGCAGCGGGCCAGGTGGTTGGGGTGCTGCTCACCGAGGCAGGCGTCCGCGCAGGCGGTGCAGGTTCGGGCGCAGTCAAAGCAGGCCTCTACGCACTCCGCCAGCATCGCCGCGCCCACCGGGGCGGGACTCGGGTGGGACTCGATCATCCGTTGCGCGTGGATCATGCTCTATCTCCTCTCCCAGAGGTTGCTCTTCGGTTGCGGGCCTCGCGGCCGTAAGGATGGACCTCCGGCGTCGCGCTCACGCGGTCGTCTTGACGCCCCGCCGGACGAGCCACAACACCGCCGGGTAGCCGGTCAAGAACCCCAGGATCAACCCTACCTGCATGAGGAACAGGAAGGTCACGTCGGTGAGAGGGGGCATGAAGAGCAAGAAGTGCATGACCAGCATCCAACCGCCCATGCCGACGTCGAAGGCGAGGACCGTCACCAGGGCTATCAGCAGGGCCACCCCGAGCCCCTTCCCCCTGGAAAGGCCGCGGGTCGGCACAGTTGAGAAGAAGTACTCGAACGCGAACAGGAGCACGGTGGCGATGATGGCGATGAACAGGATCATCACCCAGAGGGCCTGGCCGGCGATCGTCAGGCCCAAGAAGACGACCAGCGGCACGCCGAGGACGTGGCCAATGGCCGAGGCGGCGCCACCCGGGGTTCCCCCGGCGGCGGCCGCGGCGGGGAGGCTTTTCTCGGGGGTGGCGCCGTGCTCTTCCCGCCACTTCTCGCTCCGCGGTCGGCCCCAGCGGTAGTAGGCCGGGAGCGCGAGTGGCCCGAAGTAGAGGGCTGTTATGGGCCACACCACGCTCATAACGCTCGTGCGTTGACGGTAACCGCGGCCGTAGACGTCGTAGAGTATGGCGGCCGCGCAAAAGAGCGCGAGGCCCACGAAGACCCAGGAGACCGCCGTCAACCACCCTGGAATCATATTGTCCATGTTCATGCCCATACTGCGAACGCTCCCTTCTCGAAGGTTATTCTTGTGGGGATAGCCCCTGGATTCGCCTTACATACCTCGGCGTCCGCTCCCCGAACCAGCCTCTTTATAGGCCCGGGTCGATACGCCGACCGCTGACGCTCAAACATTTCGGGCCTCCCAACTCTCGCCACCGTCCTCGCTGCGATATACACGGACCTCCGTCCCGTCGAGCACGCCCGCGTAGACGACCCGTGGGTCATCGGGGGCCACCGCGACCGTAGAGACGCCCTCGGGCAGTCCTTCGTCCATTTGACGCCAGCCCTCACCGCCGTCCGTGCTTCTGGCTACCCCACCGTTCGCGGCGTAGAGGGTGTCCGGGTCGTCGAGGCTCTGGGAGACCCACATCGCCATGCCGCCCGGTATGATGCCGAACTCGCTCCAACCCTTTCCGCCGTCTTCGCTCTTCACGAAGCCTCCCTCCATCCCGGCCACGTACAGGGTCTCGGAATCGCGGGGATCTACCAGGATCGGACCCATCACGCCAACTTCGGGGTTGACGATCTCCCATGTGTCGCCGGCGTCGGCGGTGCGGTAGAGGCCAGCGCCCATGATGGAGGCGTAGAGGGTGTCGGAATCTCGTGGGTCCATGCCGAGGCCGTGAACGTCGGTGCCTGGCAGGCCCGAGTTGTCCTTGCTCCAGGTCTCGCCGCCGTCCTCAGATCGGTAGAAACCGGGATGGCCGCTAGCGTACATCTTCTTTGGGTCGGTCGGGTCGATGGCCCATCCCATCGGGTCCGCCCCCTCGAGGTCGGACACCTGTTGCCACGTCTTACCGCCGTCCTCGCTGATGGCCGCGCCCTCGTGTCCACCGACCATCAGGCGGTCGGGGTCCTTCGGGTCGACCACCATCGCGTGCAGGTCGCCGCCCACCACCGGCCGCTCGACAGCGCCGGTCCCGGAAGACCGTTCGCCGGGGCCAGCGGACAGGAAGACAGAGGCCGCCGCCAGCGCCGCGAGGGCGAACACCGCCACTGCTCCCCACAGCAGCGGCGGCGCCCGCCGCGCCTTGCTCGTCTTGTTCGTCGCCTTATTCATTGTCTCCTTGCTCTTCTTTCTCTGTAAGTTTGTTGGCCCTCTTCCCGCTCCAACGCACCGATTTTCTCGTCCAGGGCGGCGTGCTGCGCCTTCAGCCGCGCGAGCCTCACCTCTGGCGTCGGGGCGTCCCCGCTTTCGTGCGGGGTGCCCTGCTCCCCATGCATGGACTTCATCATCAGCAGCATGGAGATCGGACAGGCCGCAAGCAGCGCGTACGGAAGCACCACCGCCATCACGCCGGGAGCGAGCGCGTAGATCCCGAGTCCCGCCACCAGCACGCAAAGCGTTATCCAGCCTAGCCGGCTCTTCTTCAATTTTTTGGTCTCCCTCCTCCAAGGTGGTCCCAAGGTGCTTGTCATCAGGCATGCCGACAGCCAGCCAAACACCATCACCTGGGAAGGGACGGTTCTAGTAGCCCCGCGCGGCAGCAGAGAGCCTTGGCGAGAGGCCAAAGATGGATGTCTGTCGACTCAGGAAAACTGGGGAGGGGGTGGATCCGGCGAAAGGAAGAACTGCGCGGGGCGCGAACCTTCGTCGAGGCGGCGTCCGCGGAGCATCGCGAAGGCGAGGGTTCCGGCAGAAGATACCGCGAGCACGGCGCCCAGCAGGCACAGCCCGGCGAGACCGGCAGAGCCCGTAGACGACTGCGTCGAGGTCTGCGCGGCGTACGGGCACTCGCCCGAGTGGCACATCTCCATAGCCCCCAGGTATGGGTAGAGCGCCACGAAGAAGGTCACGAGGATCGCCAGAGAGAGCAGGTATGTGCGTCGCATACTCACAGCGACCGGAGTATACAGCCTCCCGGCGGGGGAGGCGGCCAACCTTGCTCGCCCGCTGGGAGACCACTCATCGTATGCGCCACGGGCGTGTACCGTTTTCCCGCTATCCCTTCTCCGCCGCCTCTATCTTCTCCAGGTAGCCTTTCATCAGCTCTATCTCGGCCGTCTGCTCGTCGATGATCTTGCGGGCCAGGTTCTCGAGCTCGGGATGATCGGCCTCGTCGAGAGCTTTCTCGGACATATCCACGGCCATCTGGTGGTGCGGGATCATCATGCGCAGGAACATCTCGTCGGTCGCGTTACCGCCCATCATCTCCTGCATGGAACCGCCCATCATCCCTTCCATCATCCCGCCGCGCATCATCTCGTCCATCGCTCCCGCGGGCATTCCGGAGGTCTGCTCCGCGTCGGGGTACCAATCGTCGCGCCACTCCTGCATCTGATCTATCTGGGTGGATTGGCTCTCTCCGATGTTCTTGGCGAGCTCCCGTAGCTCGGGCCTCTTCGAGTCGGAGATCATGTGCTCGGAAGACATGATCGCGCCCTCGTGGTGCATGGTCATCTCGTCGATGAACTGGAGGTCGAACGGCCTATCTTCGTCGAAGGAGCCCATCATGCTCCCGCCGCCCGTGCCCTCCTCGCCCATCATGCCACCGTTCATCATGCCGCCACTCATCATGCCGTTTTGGTTGCCCATCGCGCCGTCATTCATCGGGCCAAACTGGACGGCAGCGGAGGTGATCCCGGCTCCGGCCAGGAGCAACGCCACCATAGCCGAGGCGATGATCAGGTATCTGATCTTCCGCATCCCTACACACCACCTTTCGTCGCGCTTCTCTTGTCTTCGAGGACCTCCAGGGTCCTCTCGTACTCTTCGGCGTCTATCTCACCGCGGGCGAAACGCTTGCGTAGTATCTCTTCGGCGCTCTCGCCTCGGGTGCCCGGATCCCCGTTGCCGCCGGCCCGATTCGGGAAGATTCTCATCAAGGCCCAGGCCGCGAAAGCCAGAAGCCCGCCCCAGAACAGCAAGGGCACGAGCATCCAGAGCCAGCCCCCGCCGCCCATCATTCCGTCCATCATGGTCTGTACACTCCTTCTAGATATCTCGCCTACATACCGAGTGTAAAGGGGCTATCTCAAGGGAGCGTTTGCCCTGGATCAAGTTTGGATCAAGGTTTTACGGACTACTGGTCCGTGAGCGGTAGCGAGAAAGAGAACCTGGCTCCCTTTCCGGGTCCGGGGCTCTCGGCCCTTATTCTCCCGCCCATCGCCTCGACGAGCGCCCGGGAGATCGCGAGTCCCAGTCCCGAGCCGCCCCGAGCTCCGCCCCGCGAGCGCGACTTCTCGGCCCTGTAGAACCTCTCGAAGACGCGCGGCAGATCCCCGGCGGGTATGCCCTCTCCGGTATCCTCGACCCAGAAGGTGATCTCACCCTCGCGAGCATCAGCCCCCACGGTGACCCGGCCGCCGGCGGGGGTGTGGCGCAGTGCGTTGCCCAGCAAGTTGGTCAGGACCTGGACGCCCCGGTCGCCGTCGGCCGAGACCCGCGGCAGGCTCTCGGGTGTCGCGTTCTCCAGTTCCACGCCCTTCTCGTCAAAGAGTGGCGCCATGCGCTCGACCGCGATCCTGACGGCCTCTGCCGGGTAAACGACGGCTATTTCGAGGTTCAGTTGTCCCGACTCGGCGTGGGAGAGCCGGCTGAGGTCGTCCACGATCCGGCGCATCCGTTCGGCCTCCCCGTACAGCAATGCCCACGTCTCATCCGAAGGCCTTACGACGCCTTCCATCAGCCCCTCCATGTAACCCTGCAACGTCGAGAGCGGTGTACGCAGCTCGTGAGAGACGTCTCCGATCAGCTCCAGCCTCTTCTTCTCCGCCCTCTCCAGGGAAGCCGCCATGGAGTTGAAGCTCTCCGAGAGGGCGCCAAGCTCGTCCGGCTCGCCCACCGGCACACGCTCGCCGTAGCGTCCGGCGGCGATGCGGCGGGTGGCCGCCGCCATGTTACGCAGCGGCCCCACGGTCCTCCGCGACACGAAGAGGCTGGAGGCGGCCGCGATCACCGCCGCCACGGCCCCCGATGCCAGTAGCGAGTAGAGCAGGGTCAGCCCGAAGGCCCGGCCCACCGACCCCATCATCCCCTCCATCTCCGACGGCCGCATCATGCCGCCCGATCCCATCATCCCGCTCATTAGCCTCCCGAAGATCACGGGCGCTATGAGGTAGAGGGCAGTGAGCAGCGTGAAGGCCGCCACAAGAGCCACGAGGAAGTGGGAGACGAAGAGCCTCGCGCGAAGGCTCCGCGACGAACGAAGCGGGGGCCGGTAACTCAAGAGCCCTCGAACCTGTAGCCCACGCCGCGCACCGTCCTGACGTAGCGGTTGCCAGCCCCGTCCTCCGCCGCATTCAGCTTCTTGCGGAGGTTCGCCACGTGAACGTCCACAACGTGGTCGTCCCCGAAGTAGTCCTCGCCCCACACCTGCTCCAGGAGGCGCCGGCGGCCAAAGACGAAGCCCGGCCTCGACGCCAGGGCAAGCAGGAGGTCGAACTCGAGCGCGGTTAGCGGCACCTCGTCCTCCCCGAGGCGCACCCGTCGCCTGGCCGGAGCAATCTCCAGCTCCCCAAACGCGAGTGGCTGCTCTTCCACGGGAGCGGTGGCCGCTTCGCCGCGCGGTCTTCGGAGCATCGCCCGCACGCGCGCGACCAGTTCCCCAGGAGAGAAGGGTTTCGTCAGGTAGTCGTCCGCGCCCGCGGAGAGGCCCACGATCTTGTCCACCTCCTCTGCCCTGGCGGTGAGCATAATCACGTACGCCTCCGAGAAGCGCCTCAGCTCTCGCAGCACCCCCACCCCGTCCAGGCCGGGGAGCATCCAGTCCAGGACCACGACGTCGGGCTTCAGTCGCGTTGCGGCTTCCAGCCCAGCCTCGCCGTCGGACGCCTGGTGTACCTCGAAGCCCTCCCGCGTCAGGTATCCCCGGAGCAGGTCCGCCAGGTTCTTCTCGTCTTCGATTATCAGAGCGCGCAAACCCACCTTCGTCATTCTAGCCCTCCGTTATGAACGGCGCCCACAGGCTGACGACGTCTTTCATGCGTTTGCCGATCTGTGGCCCGGGGGCGCACGGGCGTCGCGTTAGGGGCCTATTCATCTGAGACGTCGTTCGGGTAGGACTTACGGCCCGGTGCGCACTGATGTTGCCGCCCCTGGACGATTGGGATTCATGACACGCGCTAGAGCTTTCCGGCGAGTTGCTCCAGGTTCTCGACTACGAGGTCGGGCTCGATGTCCCAGGGGTCGAACACGGCGTCGGACTTCCGCCTGACCCAGGCCGCCCGCAGCCCTGCGGACTTCGCCCCGATCACGTCCCACGCGTTGCTCGAGACGAGCCACGTCTTTTCCGGCGGCCGGTCCAGCCGCCGGGCAAGGTAACGGTAGACTTCGGGGTCGGGCTTGAAGGTGCGCAGGTCGTCCACGCTAACGACGGCCTCCAGGCTGTCGAGGACACCGGCTCTCCCCAGCAGCACCCGCGCCGTTTGCTCGACGCCGTTGGAGAAGGCAACCAGGGTATGCCCCTCGGACCGCAGCCGCTCCAGGCCGGGCGCCACGTCCGGGAAGGGCCGGAGGTTCTGGTACTCCTCCACGAGCCTCTCCCGGTCGTCGGCCGGGAGCTCCACGTCGAACGAGAGGGCGGCGAAATCGAGGGCCTGCCGGGTGCAGACGCCGAAGTCCGCGTACTCGCGCATGAGACCCCGCCGCCAGGTGTACTCGACCTGCTTCTCGCGCCAGAGCTCCGAGAAGCGGTCGGCCTTCTCTCCGACCAAACCCCTCAGGTGCTCGTTCATGTCTAGAGGGTTCACGAGCGTACCGTAGATATCGAAGCCCAGCGCCTCGGGCACGTCAAGCCTCCCTTACGCCACGGCTTCCACGTGGCGCACCTCGGGTTGTCCGGCGAGGTGGGGGCTGATCGCCTCCCCGAAGCTCCCGAATTCCGGCTTCTGCGTGAGCGCCGTGTGCGCGTCGACAGAGTCCCATTCCACGATCAGGGTGAACGAGTCCGGGTCCTCGACGCCCCGGTGGAGGCTCGCGCCCCTGCTGCCCTCCGCGTCCATGAGGACGTTCGCCACGCCCCCGTATGCTTCGACGAACGCTTCCGCCTGGCCTTCGTGCGTCCGAAATACCGCTATCTCGCGTACCAAGTCTTCCTCCGGGCGTGTTTAGAGAATGGGGACGGCGGACCGTCCCCAAGCGACCGTTTCTAGCCGTGAACCGGTTCGACGGCCGGTATGTCCACCTCGGTACCGATGGTGTCGTTGAAGTAGTTCGAGAAGGTTGTGAGGGCGACGTTGGCGACCATCTCTATGACCTGCTCGTCGGTGTAGCCCGCCTCCTGCACCTTCTGGACCGAGTCGTCTGAGACGTGTCCGCGGTTCTCGGCTACGTCGTGGACGAAGGCGAGAGCCGCCGCCCTCTTCGGGTCGTCGGACTCGAAGCGCTGCGCCTTCTCGCGATCCTCCTGGCTGGCGCCCTCCTGCTCCGCAACTGCGGAGTGGACGGACAGTCAGTACCTGCAGCCGTCGAAGTCCGAGATGGCGACGGCGATCAACTCCTGCATCTGCCGGTCGAGCGAGCCACCCTGCATCGTCCCGGCAAAGTCCATGTACGCCTTGAACGTCGCCGGAGAGACGGACAACTGCTTGAAGAAGTTGATGACCTGCCCGCCGGTCTGTTTCTTGCCCGCCTCGATCAGGGGCTGCGCCGCCTCCGGAGCGTTCTCCGGCTCTACCGGCTGTATGCGTGGCATGGATCTCCTCTTTTTTGTGGCCGCTACACTCCGTAACCTACCCGGATCTCCGTATTGATAAAAGCGCGGGCTCTCCGAAGGTCGGCCGACGGACCCGGCCGGCCCGCCACTACGAGCGGTTGCCCGCGACCGTGGCCGGGCTGCACTTCATCGCCTTCGCCTGCCTCTCCCTACACCGAGCGACCCTCGCGCTCCGTCCGAGTCCTTGACACGCTCTAGAGAGAATGGTCGGTCGGGATCTCGTTCGTACTCTTGCGTCGGCGTCGCACTCTGGCAACGGTCAGGGCGATGAGTGCCAGGTAAGCGATGAGGGAGACCGCTACCCCGGCCCGCAAGGACCACGACTCGTAGCGCAGCTCCACCGTGTGTTCTCCCGCGGGTACCGGGACCGCTCGCAGAACGTGGTCGGCGGCATAGAGGGGGACCGGTTGGCCGTCGACGTAGGCCTTCCACGCCGGGTAGTACGCCTCGCTTAGCATGAGCAGGCCAGACGTTCCGGTGACGGTCTTCAACCGGATCCGGTCGGCCTCATACGTCGTCACCACAGCGCGGTCGGCGGAAGCGTCGTTTGGACGGACAAGCTCTGGTGGTGACTGCTCCAGCAGCGCCGTTCGCCTGGGATCCACCGCACCGGACCTTAGCAACCTCAGTGTCTCCGTCTGCGCGACCTGCTTTGCCGAGTGGACTATCCTGGCCTGCGGGAGCGCGTCGCGGTTCTCCAGCACTTCTACCCGGTCGTCGCTGTACACGGTCGGGTGGGCGTCCTTCAGCTCAGGCCGGCCACCAGGAGAAGCGAAGCCAGAACGGGGAGAGAAACCAAGGCTCTCGCGCCTCTGTTCCGCTCTCCCAGGTGGCTCAGGGTGGCGCCGGCCAACAAGGCAAATGCGAGGTAAAGGATCACCTTTATCCGCTCGGGACCATGCGGGTGTATCTCCTCGAAACCGGGCAACAGGTAGTACAGCGCCGAATGCAATGGTGTGACGCTCTGGCTCGCCAGGACGACAGTAAAGAGCAAGAGGCCGACGAAGTAGGGCGCGGCGTTCCGTCCGCGGGCGACCAGGGGCGCAACGAGGGCCAGACGATCGAGGTTACACCCTAAGCGCACCCGGGCTTCACTCGTCACCACAACTCGAAGTTTCTCTCAGGTAATGCCCCCAGAGCCGAGTGGAACGTCCTTGTCTCTAAGCAGCGAGACTCGGCCAGTAGTAGTAGATGATGTACCCGCCCGCCACCACGAGGAGGACAGCCGAGGCCAGCTGGACGTAGGGCATGGTCCTGCGGAACCACAGGACTATGCCCTGCTTGAAGAATGCCAGAGCGAGGGTAAGGGTAATCAGCACCGAGGCCATGCCCAGCCCGTAGCTCAGAAACTGTCCTGCTCCCGAGGCGAAACTACCGGCGGCTACGCTGCTGCCGATCACGGCCAGGAACACGGGCAGCGTGCAGCTGAGCGAGGCCAGACCGTAGGCTAGCCCGAAGAGGAAGAAGCTCCGGACGCTCACCGTCTTGGGGTCGCCGACCCGCTCGGCGACCCGCTCGAAGACGCCGGTGTACAGCCCCCGACCGGCGAACATCCAGACCCCCATCAGCACCAGAACCGCGCCGATAACGGCGCCCACCCAGGGCATGATCCCGAGGATGGCGTTCCCTCCCGCCGAGACGACGATGCCCGCCAGCCCGAAGAGGAGGATGAACCCCAGCGAGACGACCGCCCCGATCAGGAGCGCCCGCAGCGCCCGCCGCACCGGGGAACGTTTACGGAAGTCGTCCTCGTGGCTGCCGAGGTAAAGCGAGAGGTAGGCCGGCAGCATCGCAAACCCGCAAGGGTTGACGGCCGAGACCATCCCGGCCCCGAAGGCGAAACCGACGGGTAGTACGGTAGTCAGGTTGGAGATCCAACCCGTCAACAGGGCCTGAAGCTCGCTCACAGGACCTGTTCGATCTCCTGCCGGAGAGTCTGCTCGTCCTTGGGCCCGGTCTCGCGGAAGACGACCTCTCCCTCCCGGTCGAGTATTATCGTCGTCTCCAGGGCGTTTACGGCGAACTCTCGGGCGATCGTCCCGTCGTCCAGAGCCGTCGGCAGGGGCTCTTCAATGCCAGCCGCGTCGTTGAACTGCTCTATCGACTGCTCCGTCTCCGAAGGGTCGATCGAGACCATCAACACGTTCAGCCCACGATCCTCGTAGGCTGGCAGAAGCTCGGACCAGGTCCGGGCTTCCGCCCTACACTTGGGTCAATAGCCGGCCATGAAGAAGAGCGCCACCACCTCGCCCCGACTCTCCGACAGGTCAAACCGCTCGCCCCCAAGGGTCGTGACGCTGAAGTCCTCGCTACCCTCGTCGCTCGAACTAGCCTGCTTTGTGTCAGCGCCGGAAGCGTCACCGCCACCCGAGCCGGCCCCTTTGGGAGCCTCCCCGGGCGTCTCGGCGCCGTTGGCTTCGGGCTGGGCGCCCGACTGCTGGCCGCTCCCGCCGCAGGCCGCGAGCGAGAGGATCGCTGCCGACAACGCCGTAAGCACGAAAAATCTTGTCATCCTCATCCGGCCTGTGAACCCCTTGAGTCGCTATCCTGGATCCCGTCCACGGTCATCAACCGCCTCATTATACAAGCCGGGTTCGGGGATGCCCGAAGGAAGAACCCTGGCTCGCGCTTATTCGTGGCAGGATCAGACGGACCATGTACCCGCGCATCGCCCAGCGCGACACCGAGTCGATCGCGATAGCCTGGTGCGGCACGGGTGGGTAGTGGGGAGACGAGCCAAAGTCGAGCGGAGAAAAGGTTGGCTGGGCTGGTGGCGTTCGTTGTCAGCCTCCTCTCGGTAATGGCGGCACAACTCCATGCACCGACAAATATGTATCCTCCAGCATGAATATACTCCGCCGGGCACCCCAAATGTCTTAAAAAAGAATTAAATATGTCCTCTGGGCGCCCGGCGAGCAAGTAACCTCCTTCTTCAGAGAGTAGGGCTTTGTTACACTTCATTACCCGGAAAAAAGTGTAGTCGAACTGGTCCGGGGGCCGATCAGCTGCGGGAAGGAAGTACATGGGATGCCAGTAGAAGAGAACACGGCGATCCTCGGCCGGTGGGAGAAGGTCCAGAGCACGAAGGAAGCCAGGCGCTGCATCCGGGTAGTGCTCCTCCTCGGGCTGGTAGTGCTCCTGACGGCTGTCGTTGGCTGCGCCGGCGGTGGGGAAGATCAAGCGGACTCCGCCGCCTCGGATGCCGCCACCACTGCTGAACAGACCGCCGAACAAACGCGGCAGCCTTCTGGCGGGACGACGGCGGGAGGCGAAAGCACCCTGGCTGGAGCGGAGACCACCGGCGCCCAGGCCGAAACCGGCACGATCACCGGCCGGGCCACCGATAAGGAAACCGGCGAGCCGGTCTCCGACGTCTATATCGTAGTCGGCTGGCGGGACAGCCAGCTGGCCGCTATCACCGATGCCAACGGACGCTACACCGTCCCCAACGTGCCGGCCGGAGAACCCGCCCCCGTGTTCGGCTTCCACGAGGGCAACTACCTCTACCGCAACAGCGCCTTCCACGACGACCTGAACATCAACCTCGAGCCCGGAGAGACCTTTACCTACGATTTCGCGGTCAGGAAACACGACGAGCCGGAGGGCCAGCCGGAGGTGAGCAGCCCCTCGATCTCCTCCAAGACCGCCACGCCCGGCGAGACGGTGACCTTCGGGCTGACCGCCAGAGGAGGTGAGGGCGGCCTCTCGCCGGAGGTCTTCGCGGCGAGCCCGAAGCTCGGGCGGCTGGTGCTCCTGAAGTCGGCGGGTGGGGACCGCTTCCGCGCCGAGTTCACCATCCCTGACGACACCCCGCGCGGGGACTATCCGTTTGCGTTCTTCGCCGCCAGCAAGAAGTGCTATGACCCTGAGGTCTTTCCCCGGCTGGCCCTGCGCGTCACGTAACGATCCGCGCTCCGGAGCAGGGTTCCACCGGGGCTTTGGCCGAAGAGGAGATCGCCCGCCGAATTGGGCCAGCCTTGTCTTCGCCTCTAAATGCCCGTGACATAACCGCTCGAGGCAGCGCTAGCAGATCAAGACACAACCGAGGTGTTGGGTGTTGTAAGGACGGCCCCCGTCACTTCGAACGTTTGGCCGGATGCTCCGAGGAAAACCGACTCGACGACCTCCCTCCTCGGAGAGTTCTGCTACGGTCGAGAAGGTTCTGGACGACTTGCTAGCATACGGGCCAGTGTCTGCCGCGGGAAAGTTCGAGGGTAGGAGCAGATTTCGCTGAAACCCTGGCTGTACAGGTCCATCGGAATCCTTGTCAGTGTCTTTTTCGTTTATCTGGCGGTACGCCAGGTAAACTTTTCGGAGTCCCTGCAAGTACTAGGGACCGTCCGGCCAGGGTGGCTGGCAGCCGCGACATTGGTTTACCTCTCCAGCTTTCCTGTTCGGGCCCTGCGTTGGCGCCTCATACTCCGGTCGCAAAAAGTGCTCTCGCTGAGGGAGCCAATGGCATCGCTTTTCGTCGGGTACATGGTCAACAATATCTTTCCGGCGCGGGCCGGGGAAATCTACCGGGCGCATTTCCTGGGGCGGCGCGTGGGGATGAGCAGGAGCGGCGTGGCGGCTAGCATCGTGGTCGAGCGAACCTTCGACGGCCTGATGCTGGTTTGCGTGATCCTGCTCGTTTTCGTTCTGTTCCCCCAGGAACACTACCTCGGCGGCACGGCCCTCGTTACGGGGCTGGTCTTCCTGGGCCTGGGGGCAGGCATCCTCTTCTACAGTCTAACGGTGGACAAGGCTCAGCGGGTTATCAATAGGGGGCTCGGGCTCCTGCCCCGAGCGCTCCACGAACGCCTGGCTGGCCGCCTGAGCTTTTTCCTGCAGGGCATCCGGGGCATCTCGACGGTCGGAGGGTTTCTGGAGGCCGGCATATACACGGTTCTCGTTTGGATCCTGGATGCTTGCGCCATCGTCCTCGTGGTGGTTTCTTTCGGGGTGGTCTTGCCCCTAATCGGGTTCGTGCTGGTCTTCGCTCTGGTCGCATTGAGCACCACGCTTCCTTCGGGACCAGGTTACGTAGGGCCTTTCCAGTACGCTTTCGTTCTCTCTTTGGGAGCCTTCGCCGTTTCACGAGAGACGGCGCTGGCCATTTCCGTTGCCGCCCAACTCGCTCTGCTCGGCTCCGTGACCCTCGTAGGACTCGTGCTCCTTTGCAGAGAACAACTGCGTGCGCTGGGCCGTTCTCGATAAGAGAGACGAGGCGAAGAGGAAACGCCGGCCGGGCGAAGATACAGTTTGTCGGGCGGTTCTTGATCTCCCCGGGTCAGCTCCTTGGGACCACGCGTTCCCGTACGAGCGTAATTTCCCTGTCACCTTCGCCGAAGAGCGATCGCCTTCGGTGGGGGTTGAGTCAGCAGAGCTCGCGCCGTAACCACGAACTGTGCACACTGATGTATCCGTGCCGCCTTACCCTCCGCCCGCTGATACTCCTTCCGAGGCCAACCGAAGCTTCCGCGGCGGCTCGACTCATCGCGGGTCGAGGATCTGCAACTCCCCGTCGGCGCCACCGGCTATGAAGACGCGACCGCTTGCCGGGTTCACGGTCACGCTCTTTGGCCGGCGGACCGTGGGGTAGCTGGCGACCTCCTGGGGCGCGCCGCTCTCCAGAGCGTACTGGACCACGCGGTTCGTGGCGGTGAGCGTGACCCACAGGCGGTCGCGCTCGGAGTCAATGGCTATTCCATAAGGTGAGCCGGAGAGGGATAAGCGGTCGAGCTGCTCCAGCTCGGGGCGAGCCCCATAGACGAGGACGGCGTCGCCGCGCGTGTCCGTTACGTAGAAGCGGTTCTCCGGACCGGCCACCACGTGGGTCGGACCCTCGCCGGCGTCTATGCGGCCCAGCGACTTCAGGGTGTCCGCCTCGAAGACCTCCAGGGTCAGGCCCCGCACGCCCACGATGCCCACCAGGCCGTCCGGCGTTGCCGCGACACCGCCGGGCTGGAGCGGGGTTTCTATCTTCTCCGTCTCACGGCCATCTTCGATGACCGAGGCGGTGTTTCCGAACTCGTTGGCCACGAAGACTCTCCCGCCGGAGGCCGCGGCGGCGTCGTGCGGGAAATCGCCCACCGGCGTCTCGCTCACGATGTCGCCGTCCGGCAGGCCGACTTGCACGAGCGCGTCGGCGCGTTCGGCCGGCACGAGCACAGGACCACCGGGGCCGGCGATCTCGAGGTGCCGGGCCGAATCCGGCAGCTCCACCCTCCTGAGTACCTCGCCGCTCTCGCCGTCTACCAGCGCGAGCTCGTCGGGGTTGCGGAGGCCCACCGCGACCAGGCCGGTCTCCGGGTCGGCTGCTATACCCTCCGGAGAGTCGCCTATATCGATCACCTTCCCGGCAGGCTCCTTCCCGAGCGGCGACGCTTCGGCGGGCTCGGGCGCCGGGGGCGGCTTCTTTGTAGCGTCTTTCTTCGGAGTGTCTTTCTTCTCGGCGGTGCTCTGTTTTGCGGCGCCCTGGTCCTGGTCACTCTGCCCGGAGGCGCAGCCCGCGAGCACGAGCAAAGCCGCTGCGAGCGCGATCAGGGCGAGCATCCGTCGAAGCGCGTTGTTCGAGATCAACAACGAAGTTCCCTTCTCTAATGTGCCGGAAGTCGGTTCGCGTCCGGAGTCCTCTCGACTGGCCGGGCAAGGGTACTGCATCCGGCCATCGTAGCTCCGAATAAGCTGCCGACGGATGTACCCGAAGGCAACCCCCGCTGTTCTGCCGGGTTACTCTCGGTCCCGACCCCTCAAACCAGCAGCGGCCTCAAGATAAAGAACATCACGATCCCGAGCACGATGCCGATCACCAGCTGTACGACCGCGCCGAGCACGCCGCGCGCGTACCGTCCGCCGAATTCTTCCTCGGATCCGGACACGCCCGCGTCGACTGTCACCAGCGTGATGAGCAGGACCTCGATGGCTTTGTCGATGTTGCCTACGATGTCGAGTACCCCCACATGGAAGTAGGACACGATGGAGGCTACGGCTATCGAGATCAGCAGTACGCGCGTAGCGGGACGAACCCGCGCCAGCAGGGAGATGGGTAAGAGCAAGGCGGTGGCCAGGGTCACGTAGGCGAAAAAGTTGCCGACGAACAAGAGCTGGTAGATCGGCAGCATCTTCCCGTTTCCCAAGAAACCTTCGATGAGGAACAGGTAGATGTGGATGCCGGCCGCCGCCAGGGCCAGCAGGATGACCCCGACCTGGACGGGGCCTATGCGCGGACGGGCTTCAGTGGCATTCATCATCATCCTCTCGGTAATGACGATACAATTCCATGTACCGGCAAATTTGTATCCTCCAGCATGAATATACTAGGCTGGTATCCCAAATGTCTTAAGAAAGAGTTAAATCTGTCCACTGTGCATCTGCGAGCAAGAAACCTCCCGACCCTGCTACGCGCAGAGTCGAACCAATCCCCATGAGAACTACACGCAAGAAGCCCATCATAGGCACGTCCTTGGTTAGATCTGGCGGTCCCGGATCGACCATTATCTGGCACTAGGCGAGGGTGGGGTTGCGAGTGTGACCTCGGCGTGCCTGGAGAGAATTATTAGCGTCGAGGTTTCCCGCAGCAACGTCTTCTAAGGTCTACGCGGGGCTTGTGGCACTATTTTCGCGTATATCGACTCTACCCCAGTATGCGCTCAAGGCATGCGCGTTTTCTCCCGCCACTTTGCCCCCGTCAACGCGGACCCTCCCACCTTCCCGTCAAGCGGCGAATGAAACCGTTGTGACAGCTCTACAGCGTGATTTGCAACTCCAGCGAGAGCGCGACACAGCGCTGCAGCGTGTTGGCGAGCGGCGAACGCGCGAGGGTTTCCTGCCAGATTTCCCGTAAGATCGGCTCGTCGGCATCGGTGCTCGCGTAGAGCGTGCCGCTTATAGCCTCGAAGCCCGGATGCCCCGTCTCGCCGACCACGCCTAGAAAGACGAGGGGATTGTTCAGACGACCGGAAATGCTGGCTTCCAATGCGTCCACCACGATGCCACGTCGCGCGGCGTGCGCCGCGAATCCGGCGATGAGATCGCCGCCGAGCGCGCCCAACAAGTATTCGACGGCGCTGGGGTGGGGATCGGCTTCTTTGAAACTGGCCTGCCCGCACAACGCGAACGCCTGGGTGCGTGCGTAAGCGGTCGCCTCGTTTTCGCCGGTGCCACGCACGCGCGCCGTCCAGACGTAGGGTGCTCCGGCGTCCAACTCGTAGGATGCAAGAGCTCGAGGCTTCGCTCCTTCGTGGGCATCAGGGTCTGAATCTTGCACTACTGCCGTTCCTCACTACTCGTGCTGCGGTTCACGGTTGATCCCAAGGATACCAAAAGGCGTGCCTGGTCTCTTAGAAGCCCACCTCAGACTGATCCCCATGCTTGTCGCGCAAAATGGCCGCAGCCCGCGTCATAGTTTCCAGTTTGCGCTCGATGATGTGCGTGCTGTTCAATGGGCGACTCGAAAAAGTGCCGAAACCGCAATCGGGATTGAGGAAGATGCGCTCCGGCGGCAGGTACTGTAGCGCTTCTTCGACGCGTGCGACGACCGTATCGTGATAGTTCTGAGCTTCCTCGTTTACCTCCTCGATGAACTCGTCGTACCGGGCGACGTGGACGGCATCGTAACCCTGGATGCTTTGTAGCCCCAACGGGGTCGCCAGGTTGCTGGCCAGGAACGCCGTCTGTCTCGGGTCGAACCATCTTGAGTAATGGTACTGTAGATCTTGCTTGCCGCCCTGGACATACGATCCATATCCGAAGTAGCGGCCCGGCTCATCTTCGGTTTCAGACTTCAGGAACTCGGCGGCTCCCGTGGGTTCGTAATACTCGGCAAGGTCCATCTTTATGGTCTTGAGTGCTCCCCTGACGGTCGCGCGCTCCGCGATGGTAGCCGTCCCCGCCGCAAACAGGTCGACGAACACCACGAGCACCACCAGAGCTCCCGCGACCCTGCGTCCCGCCGGAAAGAGTGCGTAAACAACCACGCACACCATGGCGAAAACGAGAGCCAGCATCGTGGCCGAGGGAATCCCTATGCCCAGGCTGGTGAGGAGTGGCTCCTGGAAGAACCCTAAGGGCTGGGGAGTTCCATCGGTCGCGGGGGACGCCCCGAAGCGGGTTATCAGGAAGAGCGAGGTCAGGATGGGCAAGACGGCGAGGCTTCTCGTTCTCTTGCTCCGCTCTCCCAGGCTGCTCAGGGCGGCACCGGCTAGCAGGGCGAAGCCGAGGTACAGGACCACCTTCAGCCGTTCGGGACCGTGCGGATGTATCACTTCGAAGCCGGGCAGCAGACGGTAAAACGTCCAGTGCAGTGGCGTGACTTCCTGGCCCGAGAGGATCAGCGCGCAGATCGAGAGCACGAGGAAGTAGGGTACGGTGTGCCGGCCACGGGCGATGAGGGGCGCCGCGAGAGCGAGCGCGAGGGCTGGCAGTCCGGCATAGATGCCGCCGGGCACCAGCAGCTTACTCCAGGTCTTCAGCTTCCATCCTCCGTAGACGGCCACATCTTCTCCAATCCCAGCGTAACCGTTCGCCAGGTTGGAGAAGGCGATGTATTCCACGCGGGGTAGGATGCCGGCGGCGGCGAGGCCGAACCCGAACAGGAGCACCGCACCGCCATGGAGAAAGAGGCCGGAGATCCGACCCCACAAGCCCCGCACGTTTTCCGGCGGAAAGAGCAGCGTGCGGTAGGCCACGTACCCGCCGAGGGCGAGGAGCGCGTAGTAGGAGCCCTGGCCGAGCCATGCGGCGAGTATCTGGCTCACGGCGAGCCCGGAGAGTCCCCACCACGGACCACGGCTGATCCACCGGGAGCTGCGGATCGCCAGCTCCGCGCCCAGGATCGCGAGCGGCAGCCACGAGGAAACGCCGGAATACGCGAAGCAGCATATGCTGCGGTAGTACATGTAACCGGTGTACTCGTAGGCCACCGCGGCCAGCAGGGAGCCCGCCACGTTCATGTGGAGTATCCGCGCCAGGGCGTAGGTGCCGAGCCCGGCGAGCAGCAGATGGAAGAGCACGTAGATGCTGGCGGCCGCGGCAAGTGGTAGGAGGGTGAAAAGTACCATCGCCGGCAGGTAGGTCCAGCCGGAGAGGGGATCGCCTGCAAAGGGTGCGCCCGAGAACTGGTGCGGGTTCCACGCCGGTAAGTCACCAGAGCGAAGGCTCTCGCCGAGGAAGGAGTACCAGGGGTAGAACTGGGTGATGCTGTCCTTGCCGACGACGATCCCGCCGCTGACCAGGTTCCAGCCGGCGATCAGGGTGAGGACGACTAGCGCGAGACCGGCGGCGAGGTCTTTGTGGCGCTCGATGGCCGGGAAGAGCCAGAAGCGAAAGGACTTGGCTGAGGAAATCATTACCGTGTCATCCGGAACCTTTTCGCGGACGGCGTACTGGTGTCAATTGTTTTGCTACCGTCGTACGTTCGTCCAGGGCCGCGATTCGACCAGCGCACGAACCCTTCGGCGGCCTGCACGACGAGATCGCCAGCCTCCCAATAGCCCCGGGGGAATGGCGCCTGTTTTGTGACCGGCGACGAGAAAACCTTTCGGGCTCCCGGCCGGCGAGGGGTCCAGCGCCCCAAGATTGTCGCCTGACCACGGTTCAATCGGGCTCTTCGACGAACGTCGGCGCTTGCGGTTGCTAGAGAACTGGAGCACATCGTTTATCGTGGTGTGCACCCTGTGCTCTCCGGCTCTCTTCTGAAGATCATCGTACGTTCACCCCCACCCCGTGCCAGGAGTTGTTGGAGTAGCCCTTGGAGTTCCACACCTCCTCGTCCGTCGCCGGTTGCGTGCCGGCCGAGGAGTCCAGCGCCCGGGCGACGATACTGTGTTCGCCGGAGCCGAGCTCGAGGTGCGCCTCCCAGAGACTCCAAGCTCAGAACTCACCCGCGACTTCCTGCAGGTCCGCATGGGCCCACGTACTTCCTCCGTTCAAGGAGACGTCCACCCGCTCGACGCTCCGTTCCCCGTCGGCCACGGCATAGCCCCATGTGCTGACCGGCGCCGCGTCCAACGTTTCACCTTCCTCCGGTTCGCGGATCGCGGCGTCCACCTGCAGTTCTCCAAGCATCAACCCCTCGGAGTAATCTACCGTCTCGGCGGTAACGCCGGGCAGGAAGAGCTTGTAATCGCGGACCTGGCATGGGTTGTCAGACGGGACATCCCGGAGCGTGACGCCGGAGAGCCACTTGACACTCCGGGCCCCGATAAAGCCGGGTGCCAAGACCCGCAGGGGGAAGCCGTGCTCTCGCGGCAGGGGCTCGTCGTTCATCTCGTAGGCCAGTATCACCTCCGGGCTCAGAGCCTTCTCCAGGAGTATGGAGCCCCCGTAGTTGAAGCTTCCGCCCTCTCCCTCGACCTCGTCGAGCCCGACGAAGGCCGCGTGGCTGGTCTCTTCTCCGACCCCCGCCTTCGAGAGGGCCTCGCGCAAGGGGACTCCGGCCCAACTCGCGTTGCCGATGGCGCCAGCTCTCCAGGGGGTCTCGCCGGGGATCGGCGCCACCTGCATGAGCCCGTCGCGCCGGTTGCCCGCGCACTGCAACGCGGCCACCACCTCCACCTTGGGAAGCCCGTACAAGTCCCCCATCGAAAGCTCCAGCGGTCGGTCGACCAGGCCACCGACGACGAGTCGGTAGCCCTCCGGGTCCACCTCGGGGATCGAACCGTGGTTGCGGGAGAAGAAGAGGTCTTTGGGCGTAAGGAAACTCTGCCGCAGCCGGGCCAAGGGGGGCTCGGCGTTGAAGGGTCGTTCTTCGTGGACGATCATCGCGGGGTGTTTGTCGAGTCGTTCCACTTCTCTCCTCCCGCAGCGCCCCGCCGCGTCTCCGACGTGACTATCCGTTCTCTTTCAGCAGTTTGAGTATTGCCCGCATGAGCTTCTCCCCCTGGTTCGTCTCGAAGATGGCCTGGGCGTGGGCGTCACCCGGAAGGATGAGGACCTTGTTGCGGTCTCCGGGGGCTTCCTCGGCCATGCCGCGTACCGTATCCGCGAGCCCCTCGCCCTCGCTGGCCACGAATAGTTTAGGGCATTCTCCCAATCCGGAGACTTCGCCGGTACCGGAGAGAAGGATCACCTGGTCGGCGAGTTCGGGGGTCTCCCCTGCCGCGCCCAGGACACCGCTCGTCCCCGCACTTGCCCCGATTAGGGCCACGTCACGGACGCCGCGTTCCTCCTTCAGGTAGCTGGCGGCTTCCGCGACGCTCTGTGCCGAAGTGTCCTCGACCGCCAGGGCGATCACGCTGTCGTCGGCGAGCCGACGCGCCTGGTCCCGCCAGCTCGCGGCGTCGTAGGCCGCCCCGTGTGGCCAGAATCATCAACTTCCTCAACTTTCTACCTCTCTTTCGTCCACGCTTTGCTTCAACAAGACCCTCACCTACACCACGGTCAACTCGTCCTGCGCCGCACCTACTTCGCTCTCCGTCCATTGGTTCAAGCATATGCGACGAACCTTACGTGGACCTTACCAATTACGTACAAGATGCTAAACAGTTGGATTTCGGGGTACCACGGCGGCGCCGGCGGTCGCCGACGGCGGTCGCTATATCGGGAGAAGATGCTCTGTTGCTACCCCAACATTACCGGCAGCATCACCCCGAGCCCCAGCACGAAGAGCCACAGGGCGGGGGCGGGCGTTCCCACGGGGCGTTGCCGGCGCTCCTCGCGGGCAGCGATGCGTGGATCGAGCCGCGCCCAGTCGGCGTGGCGGCGTTCGAGCAGCAGGAACAAGAGCGCCAGCGCCGCGCCGTAGATCAGGTGTCCGATCAACGACGGCAACCCCGCGGCAGCGGCCTCGGTGGTCCAGACGAACGGGCCGCCGAGCAGGACCGGCAACAACGTCAGGTTGCCCACGAACCACCAGACCAGCCCGTAGAGCATGCCCCAGACCACGCTCGACCCGGCATCGGGTGCTTCGTAGCTGAACAGCAAGCCGTAACTCATGCCGATCAGGGTGCTGATTCCCATGTGGACCACGAAACCGAGCACCGGCGACGAGCCGCCCACCAGGTTAGCTATCATGGGCAGCACTCCGGTGGCGACCATCACCAGACTAAAGAGCAACCCTCCCGCCAGGCTCGCCAGGGCACCCCAGCCCAAAGAGCGCAGCGTGCGCTTCCCCGGCCCCTCGACCTCGCGGTTGATCGGGTCGGAGTCGAAGAAGAAGCCTATCCAGAGTCGGTCGAGCACCGCGTAGACCAGGCCCACGAGCAAGCCGTAGATCACATGCCCCACCAGCGATCCGAACAACGCGCCGCCCTGCTCGTACGACCAATCCGGCGCGCTACCCTGCAAGACGGGCAGGAGCGTGAGCGGCCCGAGGAACCACCAGAAGATGCCGTAGGCCATCCCCCAGCCCAGGGACGACCCGAGGCCGCGGACGTCACGCTGGAACAACGCGCCGAAGCTCGCGCCAATAAAGACCGCGATCACGAAATGAAGCATCATGCCTACCGTGGGAGAGTCGGAGCCAACCAGACCCGCGATGAGCGGGAAGAAGTCGACCTGCGCCATCCACCTGCCGAAGGCCCAGCCGCCCACGATACCCGCTGCCCCGCCGACGAGCAGCGCCCGCGGCAAGCTGAAGCGCGCCTGTCCCGGTGGCGGGCGCAGGCTACCCAGTATTCCCAGCGTCAGCCCCAGCGGCAGGCCGAAAAAGAGCAGATACGCGACCAACTCGGGGAAGTGGGCGCGGGCGGTGTCGAGCATCCCCATCGCCGGGGCTTCGCCAGCGCCACCCAGCAACGGGAACAGCCCAGCGGGGCCGGCCAGCCACAGCAGGAGCGCGTAACCCAGGCCCCAGAGCAGCCCCGCGCCCGGACTGACAGCCCGCCGCACGATCAACAGCGCAAAAAGCAGACCGTACAGCCCGCCGAGCGCGACGCCGGTCACGAACGAGGCCAGTCCTAGCCACCAGATCACGGCCCCGCCCAGGCAGCCGACGACGAGGCCGGCGATCATACCCGTGGTGCGTGAGGAGCTCAACGGTCTAGCTCGATCGTCTGCACGATATCGCGGGGAAAGAACAATTCGATGTTCCAGTCGACGAACACGCGCACCTTGCGCTCCAATCCCGGCAGCTTGCCCAGGTAGACGGCGCGCCACATCATCCAGGCCAACAGCCCCGAGAAGCGCACGCCTCTGATCTCGGCGCACGCGGTCTGGTGGCCGACGACGCACAGCGTCCCCAAGCCCTTGTAGTGAAAGGGCTTGGGCGATTTTCCGCGCACGCCGGCGTGGATGTTGTGCGCCAGCGTGTAAGCCTCGTGCAGCGCGAACTGGGCCGTGGGCGGGCAGGGCTCGCCGGTCCTGGCGTCCGTCACGGCAGCGCAGTCCCCCGCCGCCCATAGCCCCTCGTGGCCCGGCACGGCCAGGTTTTCGTCCACCGGCACCGCGCCGCGCTTGTCGAGCTCGACCGGCAGGTCCTCCAGCAGCGGACTCGGCGCCGTCCCCGCCGTCCAGACCAGCGTCTCAGCGCGGATCTCCTCGTCGGAGTCCAGCACGACCACGCCCCGCATGGCGTCGGCCACGCGGGTCTCTAACTTGAACTCTACGCCTCGTTCCTTCATGCGCTCGAGGGCGTAGGTGGCCAGAGACTCGCTCAGCTCCGGCAGGATGCGCTCCCGCGAGTGGAGCACCATGACCCGCACTTCCTCCTCCGGGACGTTGGGGTAGTAGACCAGCATGCCGCGCACGAAGTCGTTCAGCCCGCCGGCCAGTTCCGCGCCCGCGAAGCCGCCGCCCGCGACCACGAAGGTCAGCAGCGGACGGCGGACCTCCGGGTCCGGCTCGCGGTCGGCGCGCTCGAACACGTCGATGACGTGGTTGCGGATGCGGATCGCATCCGAGAGCGTCTTGAAGTCGAACGCCTCGTCCTCGAGGCTTTCCATCCCGTGGTAGTTGGAGACGGACCCCACGGCCAACACGAGATGGTCGTAAGCCAGCTCCTCGCCCTCGGGCGAGCCGGCATCCGGCGCCAACAGCACCTTGCGTCTCTCCGGGTCTATCTTGTCCACGCGCTTGCGCACGACGGCGGTGCGGCGCAGGCTCGTGCGCAGCGGGCAGCTGATGTGCGTGGGCTCCAGGCTGCTCGCGGCCACCTCGGGCAGCATCGGCGTGAACAGCAGCGCGTTGGTATCGCTTATTAGCGTGAACTCCACCGACGGGTCGGGGCCAAACTTTCTCTCCAGGCGCTCGGCGGTCGCCACGCCCGCGAAGCCGCCCCCAAGGATCACGATACGCGACTTGATGTCGCGTTCGGGTGGTGGCGGCTCGCGCTCCGGCCCCAATCGCCACAGCGCCAGATCCCCCAACGCTTGAGCCAGCAGCCCCAGAGCCGCGCCGTACAGGACCCAGCCCACCAACCCCGGAAACAGCGCCAGCATTCCCTCGGCCGTCCACTGCGGCTGCCGGCCCGCCAGCAGCGGCAGCGAGATCACGCTGACCCCTGTCCAGAGGGGCACGCCCAGCGCCGCGGCGGCCATAACGCTGTCCACGTACGCACGCGACGCCGGACGAAAGGCCAGAGCATAGCCGATGCCTGCCAGAGTTCCCAAGAGCAACCCCAACGGGGCGTTGCCCAGCGTTGCCGCTAATATCCCGCTGCTCGCTCCCCCGGCCAGCAGCCCGATCACCGCGCGCCGCACGTATCTGTTCACGCCGTCCTAGCCTCCCGGAATCGTATGGCGTAACTCCTCCAGTATCGTTACGGAACATTACGGAAGGCTTACGCGCCGCTTACGATATTCTTACGTTCCGCCAACACTGAGAGTAACACGAGTAGCTACTCGGGCCTGGCGTCGCAAGGTGGCAGGGATGGGCCAGTTGCTCGACTCAACCAGCAGCCATGAGGAATTTGCCACAACCACACGAGCGTTCACGGACAGGCTTCCAGGTCCGGGCCCATACTCGAGCAGCCGCCCTACATAAGACAAAAGCCCGCAGTCCAGGTGCTTGGATATGGTCATGTTACCTACGCCCGGCGTAATGTGAAGTAGAAGCGCGTACCTTCCCCGATGGCGCTCCTGACGCCCATCGTACCGCCGTGCGCTTCGACCAGTCCGCGCGCAATAGTCAACCCCAGACCGGCACCTGGAACACCTTCTGTCTCCGAGTGCGTCCGCGACTCCTCGCCCCGGAACGAGCGGTCGAAAACGTACGGTAGATCCCCGGGGTCGATGCCCTCGCCCGTGTCGGCGACCTCTACCTGCACCACCTCTCCGCGAGGCTCCACGCGCAGGAAGATCATGCCCCCGGCAGGCGTGTGGCGCAGGGCGTTGGAGATCAGGTTGTAGAGCACGCGCTGGATTCTGGGGAGGTCCATCAGTACCGGGTCCACGTCTCCCGAGATCTCACCGACCAGCCGCGCGCCCTGCCGCTCGACCTGGGGCTGGAAGCTCGAAAGCGTATCGGAGATTAGAGCACCTTGCAATGATGTTGGGCCATGTAGCATCATGGTAGGATGAACGCGTACTCCGAAGACCGGCCTTGCACATAAATTACAAGCGACTACATAATATTGTGGTTTGTTCAGAGTCGAACTACCATTTGTAGTGTCGCAGCCCGACTTTTAGTGCAAAGCCCCGAAGACCTGAGGAAGAAGATCGTCGAGGCCGTGGAAAGGGGGATGCCCAAGATCGAAGCCGCATGGGCCTTCGGCGTGGGTATCTCCTCAGTCAAGCGCTACGTCGCCACGGCCCGCGAGGGGAAGCCCCTCGCTCCGAAGAGACGCCCCGGCTCGAAACCGAAACTGGACGAAGGCGCCAGGAAGCTCTTGGAGGCGGACCTGCGGGAGAGACCGGCGGCCACCCTTCCCCAGAGGCGCGAGTTCCTGCGACGGGTCTGTGGGATGGAGGTCAGCGACTCGACGGTTTCCAGGGTGCTAAAGCGCCTGGGATGGAACCGAAAAAAAGATCGGTGGGTGCGAGCGAGCGCGACGAGTGGCTGAGGGCCGCCTGGAAGACGATGGTCGCCGGGAGCATAGGAGCGGACCGCTTCGTGTTCGTAGACGAGTGCGGGACGAATACCTCGCTACGCCCGTTGTACGCTTGGTCGCGCAGGGGCGAGCGGGCGCCTTGTTCGGCGCCGCGCAACTGGGGACCGAACGTCACCCTGCTCTCTAGCATGACGCTCTCGGGCATGGGGCCGTCTTTGGCGGTGGAGGGGGCGACCACGAGGGCCGTCTTCGAGGCGTACGTCGAGAAGGCGCTCGCCCCGAGCCTGAGAGCTGGTCAGGTGGTGGTGATGGACAACCTCTCGGCCCACAAGGGAGAGAGGATCAGGGAGCTCATCGAGGGGAAGAACTGCGAGCTGGTCTACCTGCCGCCCTACTCGCCGGACCTCAACCCCATCGAGCAGGCCTTCTCCAAGCTCAAGGGGCTGCTGCGCGGGGCCGAGGCCCGCAGCCGTGTTGGCCCTGATCGAGGCGATGGGGGTGGCGCTATCGGCGGTCACCGCCCAGGATGCATCGGGCTTCTTCAGATACTGCGGCTACCGCTCCCCGGCCCAACTACTGTGAGAGGTGCTCTAAGTCGCGGAGCGAGGTCGGCTCCAGGCTCACCCGCAGCACACCAGCGTCGATCTGCGCAAGCTCGAAGAGGTCGTCAACTAGCCGGCTCAGGTTTGTGAGTTCGCCTCGAGCCGAGGAGAGGTAGCGAGCCTCGATTTCCAGATCGACGACGCCATCGGCGACCGCTTCGATCAGGGCCAACACGGCTGCAAGCGGGGTGCGCAGGTCGTGGGAGACGGCCGCGATCAGGTCTCGTCGAGCCTGCTCGATCCTACGCTCGTGCGCCGTCGCTTCTTCGAGCGCCTGAGCCATGCGGTTGAAATCGTCGGCGAGCCCGGCGATCTCGTCGCGGCCGTCGACTGGGAGCCTCGTCCCGAACTCGCCGCTCGCGAGTTGCGTCGTTCCCTCCCGCACGCGCTCGATGCGCCGCGCCAGCGGCGCCGACCCGCGCACACCGAGGGAGATCGCCAGCAGCGACCCGAAGAGCACCATGGTTAGCAGGATAGAGAGGTCGTGGAACGAGATGAACATCGCCAAAGCGCCGGCCACCACCATGCCGAGTAGGAGCAAGCCGCCGATCAGGCTGGCGCCCACGAGCTGCCCCCGCACGCTGCCGACGCGTCGAAGTACGGCCGGCCGCGTCAGCAGCATCGCGCACAGCTCGACGCCGCCGCCGGTACCGAGGAGGACCAACGCCAACCTCGGGATGTCGCTCGTCGGTACGGCAAAAACGTTCGCGGCGACCAGGAGCGAGGTCGCCAGCACACCGGCCAGAAACGGCAGCGGAACGCCCACGATCCGCAAAGGACTTATCATTCAGTAGCGAACTGATATCCCACGCCCCACACGGTCTGCAAGTAGCGCGGGTGCTGGGGGTCGGCTTCGATCTTCTCGCGCAAGCGCCGCATGTGTATGGTGACCGTGCTAGATTCCGCAGCGAACTCGTGGTCCCACACCGCCTTCATCAGTTGATCCCGCGTGAACACCCGTCCCGGACTCGACGCCAGGCAATAGAGCAAGTCGAACTCGCGCGCCGTGAGCGCCACGGGCGTACCCCGAACCACCACCTTACGCGCGTTGGTGTCGAGCTGCAGCCCGTCGAACATGAGAACTCTCCCATCCGCCGGGCCCGCTTGAACCTCGCTCTCCCGGAGCAACGCCGCGACCCGTGCCACCAGCCCGCGCGGCCTGAAGGGCTTGGTTACGTAGTCGTCGGCGCCCACGCTGAGGCCGAGGAGGCGATCCTCCTCCTCGCCTTTGGCGGTCAGCATGATCAGGAGTACGTGTCGCTCGGATTGGATGCGGCGGGCCACCTCCAGTCCGCTCAGCTTGGGTAGTATCAGATCCAGAACCACCAGATCGGGCCGGGTCTGCCGGTACAGTTCCAGCGCTTCTTCGCCGTCCGCAGCCGGGACGACGGCGTGACCCTCCCGCCGCAAGTACAGGCTCACGACCTCCCGGATGTTCGGCTCATCATCTACAACCAGTATCTTCGCCATCTAAGCTTCCGTTCTCCAGCCTTCCTACAGTGGAACAGTGTCCAGACACCGGAGACCGCGAGACAGGATACAGCCCTTGTGCCACTACCGAATTGCTGTTAGTCCAAAGTACGCTTCCTCCGAATACTCGTTACCGTGCTACGGATACTAACCGGTGGACCTTACGTCGTCGTTACCAACCCCTTACGGAAGGCTTAACATAGTTCCGGTCGGCGCCGCTACCACGCTGCGCGCTCCCAGGTCAACAGCCCCATCACGTAGTCGTCACCGGAACCATCAGTCGAGGAAGCTAAGAGCGGCCGCCGATCAACGATGATAGTAGGGTCTCCCCGGCACTGCTACTACGCTGCTCCCCCGGTCAGCAGCCCAATCATCACGCGGCGCACGCACTGCGCGTCACCACGGTTCGGCGCTGCTGCCGCAGGATCGTTAGCACTTTGCTTGGTGTGACTCGGACTCCTGACGTACTGGTCACGGTTTTGTCTTCAGAAAGCAAGAGTTCTTTGTTCTGTGTTTTGTAAGGAATTGGCAAGATTTCCTTAAGAACTGCCCTGCAAAATGGTGGAAGTGAAGCTCGGTTGGGAGAACCGCCGGCGGAGGCAACGCCCTTGGGATGGGCTTAAAAGAGGTGGCAGCCATACGGACATATGGTCCGTTGGTTGGAGCAATTTTCGAGCTTTGGAGAAGCTCGAGAAGGGATAAGCACGGAGTGAAAGAGAAACTATATCCAAGGGAGACGTTCGAGGCATCCGGAGCGTTGGTTGCGCGGGCGGCGGAGGTCCTGCGCCGCAACGACATGGGAGGCTGGACCAAGGCCGCGCCGGACCTCTACCCCCACCAGTGGAGCTGGGACTCGGCGTTCATCGCCATCGGCCTGGCCCAACTCGACACCGGGCGCGCCGCCCGGGAGCTCACCACGCTCTTCGAGCACCAGTGGGCCACCGGCAAGGTCCCCCACATCGTCTTCAATCAGAAAGCCCCGCCGGAGAGCTACTTCCCCGGCCCCGAGCACTGGGCCGCCGCCGCGCCGGAGTCCCCCGACGCCCCGCCCACGCCGGCCCTCACGAGCGGCCTGTGCCAGCCGCCGGTCCACGCCATCGCCGCTCTACGAATCTGGGAGGTTGCCCTCGAGCGGGGCGGGGAAGCGCTCGCGGAGGCCCGGGCTTTCCTGTACGACATCTATCCCAGGCTGTTCGCCTGGCACCGCTACCTCGCCACCACTCGCGACCCGGAAGGCTCCGGCCTCGTTACCATCTACCACCCCTGGGAGAGCGGCACCGACAACTCCCCCCGCTGGAACGGCGCGCTAGAGAGGGTCGAGGTGGGCGAGATGGCGCCTCACCCCCGCCCCGACCTTACAGGGGTCACGGACCCCTCCCAGAGACCCACAGAGGAGAAGTACGAGCGCTACATCTGGCTCGTGGAGCTGATAAAGCGCGTCCGGTGCAAGGAGGGCGAGATCTACGCATCCCACCCGTTCCTGGTCAAGGACGTCCTCTTCAGCGCGATCCTGGTGCGGGCAAACGAGGCACTCCTGGAGATCGCCGAGGTAGCCGGGGCGGCGGACGAGGAACACGCAACGATTCGTGGCTGGATCTCACGCGGCCGGCAGGGTCTGGAGGAGCGGTGGGACCCCGAGCTCAAGCTCTGCCTGGATTACGATCTGCGGGCCAAGAAGCCGCTGCCGGCGCGCACGGTGGGCGGCTTCGCGCCGCTCATAGCGGACACCAGGAATCCCGACCACCTCGAAACCCTCCTCACGGTCCTCGACTCGCCCGATTTCGCTGGCGGCTCGGGTCTACGCTGGCCGCTGCCGCCAAGCACCAGCCCGAGAGACCCCGAGTTCCATCCCCGCAGGTACTGGCGTGGGCCCGTATGGCCCGTTTTCAACTGGCTCTTGTGGTGGGCCTTGATCCGCGTCGGTGAACCGGAGAGGGCCGAACGGCTGCGGCAAACCTCACTGGAGCAGATCTCGCGCGGGGGTTTCGGGGAGTACTTCGAGCCCTTCACCGGCGAGCTTTTGGGCTCCGACAACCAGTCCTGGACGGCGGCCGTCACCCTGGATTGGCTGGCGAACAGTCCACGCGGGCGAGCAGGGTAGCTCGAGGGCGAGATCGCATGCACCCTTTTGAACAGCCCCCTTCGCGGCTCCGCTGCCGCCGTCCACGCGCGTTACGTCTGCCACGCGGGGACTACGACGAACTCGCCAACCCGGCCAACAGTGGAGCAGGTGATTCCGGAAGATACCGGTATTACTTATGCCCAGCGCAGCGTGAAGTAGAAACGCGCGCCATCGCCGGGAGGGCTCTCGACCTCGATCGTGCCGCCGTGCGCCTCGACGAAGCCCTGGGCTATCGCCAGGCCCAGGCCGGACCCGGAGGCGGAAGGAACTGCCTCGGGAGGGGTCTGTGGCTCATCGCCCCGGAACGAGCGCTCGAAGACGCGCGGGAGGTCTTCGGGCGAGATCCCTTCGCCCGTGTCGGCGACCTCCACCCGCACCACCTCGCCCTGGGGCTTCGCCCGCAAGAAGATCATGCCGCCAGCGGGGGTGAAGCGGAGGGCGTTGGAGACCAGGTTCTGGAGTACGCGCCCCATCCTGGGGAGGTCCATCAAGACCGGGTCCACGTCCCCCGAGACCTCGCCGACCAGTTGCACGCCCCTCCGCTCGGCCTGGGGCCGGAAGCTCGCGAGGGTGTCGGAGATCAGATCGCGCAGCGAGGCCGGTTCCAGGGTCGGTCGCAGCGTGCCGGCATCTATCTGAACGAGCTCGAAGAGGTCGTCCACGAGTCGGCCGAGGTTCGATAGCTCCCTCCGGGCTGAGGAGAGGTAACGGGCCTGGGTCTCCGGGTCGGGGGTGACGCCGTCCGCCACCGCCTCGACCAGGGCCAATGTTGCCGCTAGGGGCGTGCGCAGGTCGTGAGAGACAGCGGAGATCAGCTCCCGCCGCGCCCGCTCGAGCCCGCGCTCGCGCTCCGTCATCTCTCGTAGCCTGGCGACCATGTGGTTGAAGTCCCGGGCGAGTCCGGAGATTTCGTCCTCCTGGCCGTCGTCCGGCACCTCAGTCCGAAGTTCGCCACCGGCCAGCCGCGCCGTCCCCTGCCTCACGCGCTCGACGCGCCGCACGAACGGCGCCGCCCCGCGCAGGCTGAAGCCGACCGCCATGAGGGACGCGAAGAGCAACATCGCCAATAGGATCGAGAGGTCGTGCAAAGAGATAAACATCGCCACGGCCCCGGCCACCACCATGCCGAGCAGGAGGAGGTTGCTGACCAGGCCGACGCCCAAGAGCTGCCCCCGCACGCCACCCAACCGCCGGAGCACCGCCGGCCGCGTCATCAGAATCCCGCCCAGCCCGGCGCCAGCGCCGGCGGCGAGGAGGACCAGCGCGAGACTCGGGACGTCTTCCGCAGGCACCCTTAATACGGTCGCGGCGGAGAGGAGCGTGATCGCCAGGGCCCCCGCGAGGAACAGCAGCCCGACGCCGATGGTCCGCAAGGGGTCCGTCATCGGGTGTCGAACTGGTAGCCTACGCCCCATACGGTCAGCAGATGGCGAGGGCGCCCTGGGTTCTCTTCGATCTTTTCGCGCAAGCGGCGCATGTGCATGGTGACCGTGCTGGATTCCGCAGCGAACTCGTGGTCCCACACCGCCTCCATCAGTTGATCCCGCGTGAACACCCGTCCCGGACTCGACGCCAGGCAATAGAGCAAGTCGAACTCGCGCGCCGTGAGCCTCGATGGCATTCCGCGGATCGCCACCTCGCGCGTGCTCGGGTCTATCCGCAGACCGTCGAATGAGATCACTCCGCCGTTTGCCTGGTCAGCCCGAGCCTCGGTCTCCCGAAGCAGCGCCGCGACCCGTGCCATCAACTCGCGGGGCCTGAAAGGCTTGACCACGTAGGCATCAGCGCCCGCGCTGATGCCGAGGATGCGATCCGCCTACTCGCCCCTGGCGGTCAGCATAATTACGGGCACCCTTCGCTCGGCCTGCGTTTGGCGGCACACCTCCAGCCCGTCCAGCTTGGGCATTATCAGGTCCAGGACAACCAGATCCGGCCTCCCCCGGCGATACAGCTCGAGCCCCTCCTCGCCGTCCGCGGCCGACAGCACCTCATAACCTTCGCCCCGCAGGTACAGACCCACAATCTCCCGGATATTCGGTTCGTCGTCTACGACCAGAATCTTCGCCATCTGAACTTCTTTCTTCAACCTTCGTTACCGTGGACCAGCGCCCCGATACCGAATACTGCTAGGCAGTACACGGCTCCCGAGCTGCGACGGAACCACCGTTGGTCCGAGGTACGCTGTCGGACATCTATCTCCGTTACGTTTCTCCAAATCTTCCAGGGTACATTGCTACTCTTTTGCAAATGTTAACCGCCGACTATTACATGCTCGTTACTAATGCCTTACGAAAGGCTTAACGCCGTCTCTGTGGCCAGGACCATCAAGTCCGCCTCTTCGAGAGACGAGTCGCCGATGCCGCGCAGGCCGGGGACTATAACCGTGTGCTCCTCGGCGAGGGCGGGCAAGACGCCGCGCCATGGGTACCACGTCTCCGGGAAGCCGTGGAGCAGGACGACGGTGGGGCCTTTGCCCCCGATCACGTAATGGAGGCGGACGCCGTTGACCTCGGCGGTGCGGTGCTCGAACCCCTCCGGGACGGCGGCGCTTGGCCGATTCTCGGAGGCGGTGCCGCCCGTGCCGGCGGAGCAGCCAGCCAACAAGACGAGTAGAGTGACGGCCACCAGCCATCTGGCGATCTTTACGCCGCTAAACACCTTTACGTGCCAGGCTGCCGAAGGACAGCGTTACGAGCTGGCGAACCACGATAGTCAGTATCGTCATCTGCGCCGCCGCCCACGTGGGGTTGAGGACGAGGTTCAGGATGGTGGCCCCGATAAAGAACTCCAGACCCAGCGCCACTTGGGACGTCATTCGGCGAGCAAAGGGGCGACTGGAGCCCGCCCGGAGGGCTTCCAGGGCGGCCCAGGCGATGCCGGTGAAGATCACCACGCTCCCCGCCAGCAGCAGGGACATCCGCAAGATGTTTACCAGAGCATGGTACAGGTCCATCTATCCTAGTCCTGCTCGGGATTCGGCGGCGCCTGATCTCGCTCGAGCTCTTTCGAGAGGAAGTAGTTGAGCACCGTCCGGATAACGACTATGGCCGCCAAAAGTTGAACCTCTTGGAAAGTGGGGGCAACCGCCGTGCCCAGAATGTCCGCGCCGAGCTGGAACTCCAGCCCCAGCACCAAAAAACGTCCCAAATGTAGCCGGATGTCCGAGTCCGAATACTTCCTTATTCCCAACAGGGACAGGGCGTAACGCAGCGCGGCGGACAACGCCCCGACCCCGACCACGGCTGCTCCGATCGCCTCCACCGTCAGCCGCAGGTAGTCTACGACCGTGATCAGTAACTCTTCCACAACCTACCACGACCTGCACAGGCATCCATCGCGGACCGCTTCGTCTCTTACGTTGATCCTTCCACCCGGCGCGTGCTCCCGGTTTACCACTCGGGTCTCCACGGCGTCACGAGCTATCTGCTCCGAGTTTTCGACCTCGTAGCCCTCCGGGGCCGCTCCGCACCGGGAAGCGCTGGTCTCCTTGTCCATGCCGCCCACCCGGACGCGCAACACCTTGGCCAGAACGCCTCGCCCGTCAGGTATGTGGATGCCGTCAGGTCTGCCGTGGAAGACGGCGACCGCTGTCATCTAGAACTCCTTTCTCGCGGCGTTGCGTCCGTCGAAGACGCCGGCCTTGGTCAGTCGTTCTTTGAACGAATCACGCCATCCGGGTGAGAGTGCCCGGATACGCAGCGCTCGCTTCGCCCCCTCCAGGTTCTCCAGATCGAAGAAGAGCAGGTGACTCATCTCCCGCACCGTCATCCGTTCGGGGTCGCTCTCGATGCGCGCGAACACGTCTCCCGCACCAACCTCGCCCTCACCCAGGACACGCAGGTAGAATCCGACGCGACAGCTCGCCAGAAACAGCTTGGGAAATCGAGCCATGCCCATCTTGATGCCGAGCTTGAAGCACGGAGGTCGCGGCTGGGTGACCTCGACCAGCGCGTCGCCCACGCGGAAGACATCGCCGATATGGACGTCGTCCTCCAACATCCCTTCGACGGTGAAATTTTCGCCGAACTGGCCGAAGGCGAGATCGGCCCGGCCAAGCTCGCGCCGCCAATAGTCATAGTTCTCGATCGAATACGCATAAGCTGCCCGGTAGATGCCCCCGTGGTTCGCGAGGTCTGCCTGTCCATCCCCGTCGAGGTTCAAAGCGCGTAGCATTATTCGGCCCGCGACCGGTTCTTTGAAGATGCCCGTCGATACCGTTCCGCTCCCGTGCGGAATTTCCGTGGGCGGCGAAACGTTCACGGATAGCAGCTCCACCCTACGACTCACCATCCTTCTGGACGTTGCGTGCCGTCGGACCCGTCTCGTTCTCGACCAATTCGAAGCTCACCGGCGTGCCTGGTCTCAGGGTGCGGTAGCCCTCGCCCGGGATGGCGGTGAAGTTGAAGAAAACGCCGTTGTTCTCCGAGGCGTCGCTTTCGATCTCTCCGTTGCCCGCGTCGAGGTCGAAGGAGCGCACCACGCCCCGCGCCACCTCGAGGCCGTTCGCCCCGAGCGGCGGCGCCCCATTGGCCCACTCCTGCTGGGGGATGCGGATCTTTTTGGCCTCCGGCGTGTTATGCGCCTCATAGTGGTAGTCCGACCGGGAGCGCATGATCTCTCGCAGGTCGTGCCGCAACTCTTCGAGCGTTGGGCGCCCAACAAAGAACCACCCGTCGTAGACCTTGTATATGGTCAGGTCGGGCCGCAACACGAAGGTGTAGGGACGGGCGACGTAAGCGTACTCCCCCTCGGTCTCGTCGAGGATGCCGATGCGCTCGATGACCTCCCGCCTCTCGTCGGACAAGAAGGGCCACTGTGCTCCCAGCCCGGCGCGGAAGGCCGCCCCTACCAGCGGAGCATCGGTGCTGACCGTCACGAGCTTACCGAAGTTAACGGCCAGCTCGTCCTGGAACCGCACTAGCTGTCGCATGTGCTGCTGGTCGCGCGGACAGAAGAAGCCGCGACCGAAGATCAGGATCAGAGGGTAACCGTCCGTGAAGCCTAGCTTCTCGTCCATGGGGCTTGGCTCAGTGAAACTACTGAGACGGTGGGGTTTCTTGCGGTGGTCCGGCAACTCGAAGTCGGGGAAGACGTCGCCGGCGTCCAGGTTGATCGGCATTCTGGTTCTCCTTTCGCTATTGGAGCTTCTTTGCGAACAGCTTGTTCAACGACTCGGCCAGGGTCGGGTGGGCGAAGGGGCCATCCCGAAGGGCCGTATAGGGTAGTTTGCCCATCATGGCTATGTGGATCATGGACATGATCTCTCCGCCCTCTATTCCGAGGATGGCGCAACCCAGGATCCGATCCGTGTCGGCGTCCACCACGGCCTTCATCATGCCGCGGGTCTCGTCCATCTCCAGCGCCCGGGGAACGTTGCTCATCGGCATTTTGGCGACCCGATAGTTGCGGCCCTGCCCTCGGGCTTCTCTCTCGCTCAAGCCCACGCGGCCTAGCTGCGGGTCGATATAAACAGTGTAGGAGACCAACCGTTCGGCAGTCGAGGCGTCCCCGTCCTGGAGCAAGTTGGCGCTGATGACGCGGAAGTCGTCGTAGGAGATGTGGGTGAAGGCGGGTCCGCCCTTCGCGTCGCCCAGAGCGTATACCCCCGGCACGTTGGTCTCCAGCCGCTCGTCCACTTCGACGAAGCCGCGCTTGTCGGTGTGCACACCGGCCGCGTCCAGGTCGAGGCTGTCGGTATTGGGCGGTCGGCCGATAGCCACCAGGAGGTGTGAGCCGGTTAGTGTGCGCTCTCCGTCCGGTGTGCGGAGGGACATTTGGATCCCACCGCCCTCCGACGGCTCGACGAGTAGGGCCTCGGTCTCTAGCAGCACCTCGATGCCGTCCTCGCGCAGAATTTCGGCTATCGCCTCGGCCACGTCTTCATCTTCGCGGGCCAGCAACTGCTCGCCACGCTGCACTATCGTGACCTCGCTGCTGAAGCGACGGAACATCTGGGCGAACTCGAGGCCGACGTAGCCGCCGCCGAGCACCAGCAGGTGCTCCGGAACCTCGTCCAGCTCCATGATCGAGGTGGAGTTCAGGGTGGGTACGCTGTCCAGCCCGTCGATCGGCGGGTCGGCTGGCCGGGCGCCGACGTTGATGAAGATGTTGTCGGCGGTAAGTCGGACCGTTTCACCGTCGTTGAGGTTGACCTCGAGCTCCTTCGGGCCGGTGAAGCGAGCTTCGCCTAGCAACAGGTCCAGGCCCTTGGTGCTCTCGATAATCTGCCGGACGCCGCCGCGGAATTTATCTACGATGTCCCGCTTGCGCTGGCGTACTTCGACCATGTCGACGGTTGCCGGGCCGTTGTGAACCCCGTAATCCGCCGAACGACCATCCACGTAGGCCGCTCGGGCGCTGGCGATCATGGTCTTGGTCGGGGTGCAGCCTTCGTTTACGCAGGAGCCGCCTACATGCCCCCGCTCGATGATCGCGGTCTCATGTCCGGCATGAGCCAGCGCGCCTGCCAGCGGTTTTCCGCCCTGGCCGGAACCGATCACTATAGCGTCGTAGCGCTGTTCTGTTGTCATGGGTTCTCCTTCTCAAAGTCCGTGTTGCCGGCTACTCGTTCCTGTTACCGCCGATGGCTTCATGGTGGTTGCCGCAAGAGCGCAGCCAGGCATGGCCATCGCGGGCTATCAGCGCCTCCGCTTCCCTCGGGCCCCAGCTGCCCGTCTCGTAAGGGGCTAGCGGGGGTGCGGCGCCATTCTCCCAGGCTTCCAGGACGGCGTCGATCAGGCGCCAGGACAGCTCGATAGCGTCGCTCCGGATGAACAGCGCGGCGTCTCCGAGGAGGGCGTCGAGCAAGAGACGCTCGTAGGCGTCGGGGATACCGCCCTCGCCGAAGGCGTCTTCGTAGTGGAACGTCATGTCGACCGGGCGCATCTCGTTCGCCGTGCCCGGAACCTTGGCCTCGAAGCGCAAATGTATGCCCTCGTCGGGCTGGATGCACAGGCCCAGCACGTTCGAGGCGTGCTCCTCGCCGGGGGCCAGGGGAAACATGAGGTGCGGCAAGCTCCGGAACCTGATCACTACCTCGGAGGCTTTCTCGGCTAATGCCTTACCGGAGCGCAGATAGAAGGGCACCCCGTGCCAGCGCCAGTTGTCCACGTACAGGCGCAGAGCGGCGTAGGTTGCCGTCTCCGAATCGGAGGCGACGTCGGGCTCCTCGCGGTAGCCCTGGTACTGGCCCCGCACCGTCTCTTGGGCTGCGGCTTCGCCGGTTATTGGCCGGATCGCCGCGAGCACCTTGGCGGTCTCGTTGCGCAAAGCGCCCGCTTCGGACGATGCGGGCGGCTCCATCGCCACCAACGCCAGAAGCTGGAGCAGGTGATTCTGGAACATGTCGCGCAGCACCCCGGCGCCGTCGTAGTAGCCGGCGCGGTGGCCCACGCCCACCTCCTCGGCGACGGTGATCTGGACGTGGTCCACGTAGGCGCGGTTCCACACCGGCTCGAAAAGGGTGTTGGCGAAGCGGAAAAAGAGTATGTTCTGCGCGGTATCTTTGCCCAGGTAGTGGTCGATCCGGTAGACCTGACGCTCCTCGAATACGGCGTGTATGGCGTCGCCGAGGCTCCTGGCCGAGTCGAGGTCGTGCCCGAAGGGCTTCTCGACGACGACCCGGCGCCAACCTTCCTCCTCGTCCGCCATGCCGGCCGCCCCCAGGTTCTCGACGACGGGCGCGTAGAGACTCGGCGCGGTCGCCAGGTAATAGAGGCGGTCCGCCGGTCCCCCTTCCAGCTCATTGAGGAACGCTTGCAGGCTCTTGTAGTCGCCGGGAGTGGCGAGGTCACCGCGCTCGTAGTACAAGTTCGCGGCGAAGTCTTCCCAGGCCGCGGCGTCGAAGGTCGCGCCGGAGAACTCTTCCACGCCCTCTCGCATCAGGCGCCGGAACTCTTCGTGATTGTAGGAGCGGCGGGCGAACCCGACCACGCGGGCACCGGCCGTCAGACGTCCCTCGCGGTGGAGGTTGTACAACGCCGGCACCAGCTTGCGCCGCGTCAGGTCGCCGGAGGCGCCGAGGATTACTATCGTGGCCGGCGCGGGTTCCGGCTCGGATGCGCGAGCACCGCTCACGGGTTCAGGCCCCTTTGCCTTGGAGGGGCTTGGCCTTGCGCTGGGACTCGTGGCCCCCGAACTGGTTGCGCATGGCGTTGAGGAGCTTGAAACCAAACTTCTCCGCCTCCTGGGACGAAAAGCGCTGCTCCAGGGCCGCGGTGATCACGGGTATCGAGCACCCGACCTCGATCGCCTCGACCACCGTCCAACGCCCCTCCCCCGAGTCCTGTACGTAGGGGTCGACGTCCTCCAGCGCGTAGTCCTCGACCAGGGCGTCGGCAGCCAGGTCCAGGAGCCAGGAGCGCACCACGCTACCGTAGCGCCAGATCTCCGCTATTTGGTGCAGGTCCAGCCCGAAGTCCGTTTTGTGCCGCATGAGGTCGAACCCTTCGGCGTAAGCCTGCATCAGGCCGTACTCGACCCCGTTATGCACCATCTTTACGAAGTGGCCCGCACCGCTCGGGCCGACGTGCCCCCATCCCCTGTCCGCCGCCGGGGCCAGCGTCTCGAAGATGGGCCTGAGCCGCTCAACGACGGCGGCCTCGCCACCGGCCATTATGCTGTATCCCTCCTTCAAGCCCCAGACGCCGCCGCTGGTGCCCACGTCGACGTAGTGGAGGCCTCTCTCCTCGAGCATGGCTGCCCGGCGCACGGTGTCGTTGTAGTTGCTGTTGCCGCCGTCGATAATTGTGTCGTCCTCCCCCAACACCCCGGCCAACTGCTCTATCGTCTCCTCGGTCGGCGTCCCCGAGGGCACCATCATCCACACGGCGCGCGGCGCGCTGAGTTTGCTCGCCAGGTCCTCCAGCGACTCCGTGGCGACGGCGCCCTCATCGACCGCCGCGTCCATCGCCTCGTCGCTCCGGTCGTAGACCACTACCCGATGCTCGCCTTGAAGCAGACGCCGCGTCATGTTGCCGCCCATCTTGCCGAGGCCGATCATCCCTAGTTCCATGTTTCCTCCATTTTACGTTCTTTCTCCAACGTCCCTACAAGTTCTCCGGGTGTTTTCCGCCCGAGGTCCCCGGCAAGCCGGCGCACCACGGTGGGCAGCATGCGAGGGTCCTCCACGACCCGGCAACGGTCCAAGAGGTCGGTGTCGCGGAACTTTTGGCGGGTGAGCTCCGTGGTGACGGCGATGACCTCCATCCCAGCCGCTAATGCCGCCTGGACTCCCGCGGGGGAATCCTCGATCACCAGGCACTCCTCCGGCTTCACGCCCAGCTCGCGCGCCACCAGCAGGTCGATCTCCGGGTCGGGCTTGCCGTGCTCGACGTCGTCCCGCGTGGCGACGACGTCGAACTCGTCTGTTAGCCCCAAGATAGCCAGCACGCGCCGCGCCTGCTCGCAGTGTGACATCGTAGATAGGCCCGTCGAGTAGCCACTTCTCCGGACCTCGTACAGCAAGGCGATGTTGTGCGGGTAGCGGTGGCTCAGGATGAGATCCGGATCGGCCAGCAGCGCCTCGTAGACGCGCAGCCGCACCCGGACGAAGGCCCGCCACGGCGCGCGTACCCCGAACTCGGCCATCCGCTCCCGGGCTGCCTCTTCGAGCCCGAAGCGTTGCGCTAACGTCGTGGCCACTTCCTGGCGCGAGAGACCCACCAGATCTTTGAAGCCCTCCACCACGTCCGCCTCGCCAAGATCGGGCCGCAGCTGAGTGGCGGCGCGGGCGTAGGAGAGGGCCTTGAGCTCCTCCGTCTCGACGAGCGTGCCGTCCAGGTCGAAGATGACGGCCGCTATCACGCCAGCCCCTCCGCCAGCCGCCGGAGTCCGCCGTCCACGTCCCTGCCCAGGTGGAAGCGGATGACCCGTCTTCCCGCATCCAGTAGCGCCTGCCGGTCGCCTAGAGACTGGGCCTCTTTGAGCACGCCGAAGGTGAGCGACGACCCAGGCGTACCGGCCTCGTCGGGTATGGGCGCGTCTCGCTCGTCGCCGGAGGTGAACTGGACGAAGAGCCCGTTCCCCGCGTCGCCCTTGTGCAGCTGGCCGGTGGAGTGGAGAAAGCGCGGCCCGTAGCCCACGGTGGTCGCGAGTCGCAGCCGGTCCCGGAGCCTCATGCGCAGCGACTCCAGGGTGGCTGCGGTCTCTTCCGAAGGTTGGACGTAGGCTTGCAGGGCCACGTAGTCGCCCGGCCGGGCCTGAGCCAGGAAGTCTTCGAGTGCGCCTTCCACACTCTCGGCGGCGCCCGAGGAGTAGACGGATATCTCGTCTTCCCGGACGGTGGGCGCGAGCGCGGGGAGTTCACCCTCCTCGCGGTACTCCTGGACCATCCGGCGGGCGAGCGCCTTGGCCGTCTCGACGCTGGGCTGGTCGAAGGGGTTTATGCCGAGGCGACGTCCGGCTAGCGCGGTCGCCATCTCCCAGCGGAAGAACTCGCCACCCAGGTCGTACAGGTCCTCGAGCTCGATCTCGACCACCGGATGGCCGGCTCGCACCAGGTCTCCCACGGCGGCGTCGCTGGTCTCGTCGCGCAGGCTCATGGAGACGAAGAGGCGGTCGTCCCCGTACGCTTCGGGCGGGCCCGGCGGCTCGCCCACGACCGGGAGGATGCCGGTGCCCTCCTTGCCCGTGCTCTCGGCTATCAGCTGCTCGACCCAGGGACCGAAGGAGACCAAAGAAGGTGTGGTGAGCAGCGTGAGCTTGTCGCGCCCGTAGGAGTAGGCCAGCTCGCCCATCACCGCGCCGAGCCAAGCGCCGCGGTTATCCCCCTCGACGGGGGAGTTGCAGCCGTCGCAGTTGTGGGCCATCGTCGAGGCTCGATCCAGGAGCTTCGCCACCTCCACCCCGACCAGGGCCGCCGGCACCAGCCCGAAGTGCGACAAGGCCGAGTAGCGCCCGCCGATGTTCGGGTCGTTCAGGAACGTGGCCCGGAAGCCGTACTTCCCGGCGGTCTCCTCGAGCGCGCTGCCAGGGTCCGTAATGGCGATGAAGTGCGCGCCGGCACCCTCCGCGCCAACAGCCTCGGCTACCCTGTCGTAGAAGTAGTTGAAGAAGGAGAAGGTCTCGACCGTGCCGCCGGACTTGGTGGAGACGATGAAGAGCGTGCGAGAGGGGTCCAGCCGCCCGGCGTGCTCCAGCACGGCGCCCGGGTCGGTGCTGTCGAGCACCGCCAGGTCGAGGTAGCCCTCCTTCACGCCGAAGGCGCGGCGGAAGACCTCCGGAGCCATGCTCGAGCCGCCCATCCCTAAGAGCAGGGCGTGAGTGTAGCCGTCGGCGCGCACCGCGTCCACCAGGGCGTTTATCTCCGGTAGCGCCTCCTGCATCGTCTCCGGGCTGTGGAGCCAGCCGAAGCGGTTGCTGATCTCCGTTGGCTCGGGCTTCCAGACGGTGTGGTCGTGCTTCCAGATGCGCCCGAGCACCCTCTCGTCCCGCAGGCGGGCGAGCGCCCCATCCACGGCGTCCGCGTAGCCCCCCAAACTCGCAGTGTCTTCCCGACGCTCCTCCAGCAGCTTCTCACGCTTGTCGGCGATGCTCGTCATCAGCGACTCGAAGGACTCCGCGAAGGACGCCACGCCATCGTCTTGCAGCTTCTGCGTAATGGACTCCAGATTTATGCCCGCTTCAGCCAGACGCTCGAGCTGGGCGTGGGCTTCTTCTATACCGGGCTCCAGTGTCGGGGTGATGGTGGCGTGGTCGAGGAGGGCCTGGAGGGTAGCCGGCGGCATCGTGTTTACGGTGTCCGGCCCGATCAGGGCGTCCACGTATATGGTATCGGGGTGGAGCGGGTTCTTGGCGCCGGTGCTGGCCCAAAGGGGACGCTGGACGCGGGCTCCCTGCCCGGCCAGCTCCTCCCACCG
>JAABUS010001821.1_pt1 | contig 43697 bp, 5 predicted proteins | sample 5560161 | NCBI WGS metagenome assembly JAABUS01 (sample SAMN10711885, study PRJNA513376) | rock metagenome | isolation source: Antarctica rocks | place: Antarctica: Victoria Land, Trio Nunatak nord | collected 2016-01-04
TATTAAATCGATTATTTCAAGAATAAATAATATTCTTTTTTGTATTTAATTAAGATATAAATATTGTTTATATTTTATTTGTATAAAAGTAACTTGCACAATTGTAAAATTATTATAAATATTACTTAATTTTCTTTTATTTATTAATTATATAATCTAAATATATTTAATTAAACTTAAATATTTTCTATTATTTATAAATAAATTGTAATATTTTTATTATATTTTAAAGATTATTTTAAAAACAATAATTAAACAACTAAGTTTTAATAAATTTGCTAATATTTAGATCTTTAATATTGTTAATAACACAAAGCTTTAAAATAATTTTGCTATAAAACAAAAAAATCGAATTAATTTGCAAATATATTATAGTTTAATATCAATTTTAATTAAAACTAAAACTTTTAATTAGAATTTTTATCTAAACTTTTTAGCAAATTGTTATAAACAATATAATTTAATAATATAATTTATATTTGCGCATTTAATATTATTAAAATATTGTTATTTATTTGTTACTTCTATAAAAGTAGTTTATTATTATAAAAATACTTTTAAAGATCTTCGCAAATTATAAAAGCTTTATAATATTATATATTAGTAACTAAAAATTATAGTTATTGCAAAATATTTAAAAAATATATTTGAAATTATTCGAAAAACTTAATATAGTATAAATAGCTTATATTTTATTTTAATATTAAGAATATAAAAATTAATTTTAAAAAATACTTTATTGCAATAATAAAGTATTTTATTATTAATTTAAGATATTAAAAGCTAAGTATTATATTTGATATTGTTATAATATTAGATTAGTAGTTCGCCAACTACATTCGTCGATTAAACAATTCTTTGTCTTAATTTCGCTTAATTTTCTAAATTTGATTTTAGTCAAATTTGAATCAAACTAAATTAAATTTAAGTTAATTTTTGCTAAATATAAAGTTTGCAATTTTATATAATTAACGTTGTTATTTTTTTTTTTTTTTTTTTTGTCTTTTGTCTTGTATATTAAATCTAGTATAAATTTAAGTTTTATTTAATTATTAATTCAAATATCTCTTTAATAGAGATTTCGAATTTAGTTTCTAATATTACAAAAAATCTACACTTTTTGCAACGCTTTTACGCGTTAAAATCTAGTCTCTTTAAATATATTAATATTTATTTAATTATCAACTTAATAAAGCATCTAAAACTCTTACTAGAGATCGAACTTACTATTAAGAAGTTCGTTCGACAAGTTATTTAAAATCTAGTTGAAGCTCTACGTCAATTTCAAGAGCTTTAAAATCAAATACAATTTAATATTAATACTACTTTTATTTTGTTTGCTTTAAACTCTTCTTTTGTAAAATTAAACTTAATATCTATAATTGCAATTGCACAAATTATTGTTTAAGCTATAAGCAATTAATCTATTTTTGTTATACAACTTCTATTGCTTTCTATAAACATTATTGCTTTTATTATCTTTAAATTTAAGAAACTTCTTGATATATTACAATACAAAAGAGACAAAAATTAATTAAATATATAGAAGCAAAATCTTATACTATATATAAATATAAATTATAATTAATATTTTATTAATTAAGTCAAAATTATTTATACAAAGTTACAACTTACTATAGATAAAAAAATCTACAATTTTATAAATTAATATCAAATTAATAGTTTTTGTATTATTGTTTTTTTCGACAAATAATGTCGAAATTTGCGTTATTATTGTAACAATCTTTTTGAATCAAAAGATATATATTTGTATTTTCGCAAAATTCTAAAGCAAAACTTTATTAAGTTTGTTAAATATTACAATTTTTTTTATCAAAAAAAAGAATGTTTTTAAATAAAAAATACTTTATTAATTAATTATATAAAGCGCAATATTAATTTTTTTATTTAAATTGTTGTTATATTTTGACAAACTTCTAATAGCAAACAATTATTTATTTTTTAACAATAAGTTTAAACTTTTATTAAAATCGACAAAAAACTTTAATAGCTTAAATATTATCAATTTTGTATTATAACAATTGTTGTTGCTTTAATTAAACAAAAATTTAACTTTATTTTTATTAACAATTTGTTAAAATTTTGCATTATTATTTTTGTTTTTGTTATTTTACTTGTGTCGACAATCTTTGTAGTATTTAACAAATTAATAAATTTAAGCTTTGTTATTGCTATTGTTTAAGACAAATTTTTAATTATTTTAGAAATTAAAGAAATTTACAATAAGTAAAAGTTGTGCTATTATTATAAGTTGCAATATTCGAACAAAATTATAAAAAATCTTTTAATAAAAAATCTTTTTCTCTTTGCTTTATTAATTTAAATAATATTTCTAATATTAATAAAGATATTTTGCTATTAATAAAAAAAGTCTAGTTTTTGAGCAAAGTTGCGTTTAAGAATTAATATATATATTTTTTAATTTTTTAGTTTCTTTGTTTTTATTTTCTTTTTAATTTTATAAAAGATTTTTAATTAAAACAACTTTAAAATTCTTTAAATTTAATTTTATATTTAAAAATAATTATATAATAGTTTTCTTTATTTTATGTTAAATTTAATCTCGAATTTTTGTTATAACTTTAATTAACAATAGAGTCTTAACTTATATTTTTATTAATAAATCTTTTGTACAACAATATAATTTTTTTCTTTATTAATTAATTTACTTTTGTAGACTTTAAAATTTTAATAATTAAACAATTTTAACAAATAATATTATTTATATTGTCGAAATTATTATAGCTTTCGACAATTATATTAAGAGACTATTTTTTTATATTATTGAACTTAATTAGTATTTTATTATTATAAATTTATTATAACTTTGTCGTTACTTTATTAATACAAACTTTAATTATAATACTTTTACTATATTTTTTTCTTTTTATTTTAAATATTCTTGTTAATTGTCTATTAAAATCTATAATACTATTTAAAAAAAAAAAAAATTTGTCTTTTAAAAAGTTTCAACGTATATAAGAGCTTCAAAATTAAAATATTTTTGCAATCTTTTTTAATAATTAAATCTTTTCTTCTAGTTTAAGTTTGTCTTGTTAAAAAATATTTAGCAATTTAATTATTTACAAAAAGTAATTTGTTTACAAAAAACAATCTAGTTTTGCTCTTTAAAAGCAATTTAATTTTGTTTACAAAAAGCAATTTATTTATAAAAAGCAATTTAGTTTTGTTTTTTAAAAGCAATTTAATCTTATTTACAAAAAAAAAATTTAATTATTTTAATTTTAAGTTTTGTCTTATTTTATCTAGTTTAAAGCAAGAAATCTTTAGTTATATTTTTTAAGCTATTTAAAAAAAATACTTTTTAAAGATTAAATATTGAAGTTTCTTATCTTTTAAAATTTTTATTAAACAATATATAAAACAAATTGAACAATCTTTTATACAACTTAATATAGCTAAGTTAAAAGTTCGTAAATTTAATTGCGTTATTTGCGCAAAAAATATTAAAATATTTAGTATTATTTTATAGAAAATAGATGTTTTTCTAAATCTAATCGAAATTTTGTCTAAATTCAAATTAAATTTTGTTTAAATTCTTGATTTATTAAATCTTTCGAAATTTTTGTTGTTTTATAGAAATATTAAAATTAATATTTATAATTAAGATTATTGTTTAGCACTTTATTAAATAAAAAAGAAACTTTATTTAACAATCTTTATTACTTAAAAGAATCTAAAATATTATTAACAAAGCAAAAATATTAATTTAATTACAATTTTATCTTTTAAATATTTCGAGTTTCTTAATATTTTCTTTAAGAAAAAGATAAATATTTTGTCTCTTTATTGTTTTTACAATTACGTTATTTATTTTAAAGAAAATATTTAGTTTTTAGTTTTTGTTTTATACAATATAAATTATAATAAAGTTTTAAAACTTTATTATTATTTAAATAAAAATTTTAGCAAAAAAATTTATTTAAACAAGTTGCTTTTAAATAACAATTTCTATTTTTTTTGTTAAAAAACTTAAAGATAGATTTAGATTTTACATAAATTTCAAAAATTTAAATGTTATTATAATTAAAAACAAATATTTTTTGTTTTTAATTTTTAAAATATTAAATTGTTTTAATCGAATCAAAACCTTTATTAAACTAAATATTATTTTAGTATTTAATTAATTATATATTTAAAAAGAAGATAAAGCTTTTATTGTCTTTTATATTTGTTTTAAATTCTTTAAGTATTTTATTATGTTTTTCGATTTATATAATAGATTTATTTTGTTTTAAAAATATATTAATAATATTTTTTAAAAGTTTCTAAATAAATTTTGTATTGCTTATCTAAATAATATTTTTATCTACAATAATAATAAATTGAAATATAAAATTTATATTAAACTTATTTTTCGAAAATTGCGCAAAGCAAATTTACAAACAAATATAATTAAATACAAGTTTTATATTACTTAAGTCTTGTATCTAAAATTAATAATTATTATTAAAGAGATTAAGATAAACTTAATTAAGATAGATACTATAATTAATTAATTAACTCTAATTAACATTAAAAATATTTAAAGCTTTCTAGAATTTGCAAACTTCTATAAAAGATTTATCTACAATTATAGTAAAATAGTTGTTTTATTAATTTATTTAACTAAAAAGAATTAACTTTTTGTTTAATTTAAAAAATGTTAATTAATATTTATTATTTTAAAGAAAATTTTTATTTTTAATATAATACTTTGTTATTACAATCTAAATTACAAAATTATAATAAAAATCAATATTTCAAACTATATATTTAAAAATATTCTCTCTTAATATAATAAAAAGAGAGTTCTTTATTTAGTTATTTATTTTTTTAAGAAGCACAACTTAATTAAGTATAATTATAAAATTTATAATAAAAAACTTATAGCTATTGTTCGCGTATTCAAAAAATAATATTTCGAACTTAAGAGTTCAATTTATTTAATTAAAATAATTATAAATTATAAAAATCTAAAATATTTTATATTAATTAAGCAATTAAGTTGTTATTAAATTTAATAAAGCGAGTTCTTGTTTTAATTTAACTATTAAATTACGTGTTGTTTTAACAAGATCGACAAAAAACTAAATACTTTTATATATCGCTTAAAAGATCTCTTTAAAAAGAAAAATACTTTTAACTCTTAATATCTATATTAATATTAAATAATTCTAAAAATTTACGTTTTAAATCTTAAAATTGTTAAAAATCTTTAATATTAAGTTATTACTTTAAATTTTATTTAATTATATCTCTTTTTAGTCTTTTTAACTTTTTTTGTTATATTAGTTTTAATAAAGCTAAATATAAAAGAATTTAATATTAATAATGTCGAACTTTAATTAAATTAAGAAATTTTAAATTTTAACAAAAATTTAAAAGACACTTTTACTTAAATTTTGTAAAATTAAGTCGAAGTTAGCAATTAATTTATATTTTAAATATTTAAAGCGCTTCGCAATAAAATACGTTATTACAATAAAATTTCTTTAGTTAAATATAAAGAATGCTTTAACTTTTTGTACTTTTAAAAAAAAAAAAAAAATCAATTTAAATTGTCTTTATCTTTGCGTAATTTAGCTTGCTTACAATAGTATTGTTAATAATTATTTAAAAAAAACAAAATACTATAAATTAATTAGTTAAACTTATTAATAATCTAATATCTATAAGTATATTTAGCGCTTTGTACAAAACTATTATACTTGTATTTGTTTTAAGTTTTTTAAACAAAAAACACAAAAATAATTGTATTCTTTTTTTGTTTTTAAATCTTATTAACGCAATATCTTTATAAATTACATAAATTCTTTATTATCTAGTATCTTTATAAATATTACGTATAAATGTGTTTTTGTTTTTGTTAATTATTTTATTAAGATAAGATATCTAATTTTTATTATTTTTATAAAAATAGAAAAAGTTGTTAATTGCTTTTACGCTTACGTTTAGAAAAATTACAAGTTACTTAAGTTCTTTGTATTTAATCGAAATATACAATTTATCTTTAATATTTAAGAACATCTTTGTTAAATGCTAAAAATTAACGTCAAATTATTTATTGCGTATTATTTCAAGACTAACAACTAGACTAAACAAGTTAATATTGTTATAAAATATTATCTTTGCGTCTATATTAACTATATGCAAAATAACTAAATTAAATAATTTTTAAATGTCGAATTTGTTGTTAACAACATCTCTTTGTTTATAACTTTTATTTTGCTTTTTCTAATTAATTCGAACTAAAATTTATATTTAGATTTTAAATTTTTAAAACTTTTGTCTTTCGATTTTACAACTTAAATTCGAATTTAGTTAATTAATATTAAAAGTTTAACTTAAAAGATAAAGAAACTTACTTAGCATCTACGCAATAAAATACTTGTTACTTAAACTATCTATAAATTTAATATTAATTGCTTTTATTATTTTTGTTTTAGATATTTTATAAATAACAAAATTTAACTTAATGTTAAAAATCTTAATATCGTTTGTTTTGCAATTAAATTAGACAATTGTTATATTAATCTCTTTAAAATAAAGCGCATCTTTAAAAGAAATTCTCTAGTTGTTAAGTTTAAGCTTTCTACGTCTATAAAAGTTTATCTCGTCTTTTATACTATCTTTGTTAGTTATATTGTTATTAATTCTCTTTTTAGATAATGTTAAAATTTTTGTAAATCTATTATTGTCAAAAATAACAAAACATTTTAATATGTTAATAGTATTTTAAACTTTAAACATAATAGACGTTTTAACTTTGTTTTGCTCAAATACTATGTTAACTAGAAAGATTATTTTTTTATTTTTTTATTTTTTAATCTTTTAAACAATTGTTAACAAACTCTTAATAAATATTATTTAATTAATTTTATTGTCGAGAGATTACATATAGTACTTTGTGTTATTTCTAATTGTTAATGTTAAGAAAAATAGACAATGTCTTTAATTTCGCTTAAATATCGCTCAAATCTTGTCTAAATAGCAAAGATCTTTCTATTTTGTCTTAATAGTGCTTTGTTACTTTAAACGCGCCTAGTCTTAACTAAAACAATCTAATCTTGTCTAGATCTTGTTCAAGTAATAAAGATCTTTTCGCTTTATTTTACTTGATTCAATAAATTTAAATATCAAGTCTTGTTCAAATTTTGTTTAGATAGTAGAGATTTTCTTTTTTTGTTTCAATAATGTCTTGTTACTTTAAACGCGTTCAACTTTAACTAAGATAGTCTAATCTCGCCCAAATCTTATCTAGATAACAAAGATTTTTTTGCTTTATTTTATTTGATTTAATAAATGTAGATACTAAGTCTTGCCCAAATCTTGCTTAAGTAACAAAGATTTTTTTGTTTCGTCTTAATAGTGTCTTGTTACTTCAAACGCGCTCAATCTTAACTTAGTTAGTCTAATCTTGCCTAATCTCGTTTAGATCTTGCTCAAATAGCAAAGATTTTCTCTCTTTACTTTGTCTAGTTTATTAAATCTAGATATTTTGTTTTGTCTTTGTTGTTTTTTGTTTTAACTTAATTTAATAAATTCGAATATCTTGTTTTGCTTTTGTTTTGTCTCGTCTTTATTTAATTTAATAAATCTAGTTATCTCGTCTTGTTTTATTTTGCTTCTCGAAATCTTCTCAACTCTCAATTTTTCAATTCTTTAATAATTTGCTATATTGTTTAATTGTCTTGTAGAAACTCTATTTTGTAGAAGAAAGTTACTATTATAATATTAGATTAGCAATTTGTTAACTACGTTCGTCGATTAAACAATTTTTTATTTTAATTTTGCTTAATTTTTTGAGCTTAATTTTGATTAAATTTGGATCAAACTAAATTAGATCTAAATTAATTCTTGCTACATATAAAGTTTGCAATCTTATATAGTTAGCGTTGTTTTCTTTCTCTCTTTTCTTTTTTGTTTTTTGTTTTGTATATTAAATCTAGTATAGATCTAAGTTTCATCTAGTTATTAATCTAGATATCTCTTTGATAGAGATTTCGAGCCTAGTTTCTAACAGATATCTAATATAATTTTGTTATATAAATAATAAAAATTGTTATTAATATTGTAAAATAAATTTATAATTCTTTGTTAACTAATATTATTAAAACTATTAATAATAAAGCTAATACAATTGCTACTTTATATTAAAGAGATTTTATTTTTTAATATACAAAAATTAATAATTGTCTTAAAATAAAAATACAAAATATTATTTAATAAATTAGATTTAATTTAAGAAGAAAGTATTGCTATATATAATATTCAAATAAACTAATTTTGTTGTTAATATAATATATAGTTATTGTTGCAAAATTATTTATTTTTTGTTAATTTAATTTGTTAAATTCCGAATAACAAAGTATTTATTATATTAATAAAAATAATAAAGTACTAGTAATTAAATTGTCTAATTCTAAAAACAAAGAAATAAAATTTTAATTTTATTAAAAATTCTTTTATTTAATATTGACAATAATATTATCTAAGACAATAGACAAATAATTAATATTAATTTTATATTTATTAAAATAAGATTTTATTTTAGATATATTAATTGTTGTCTTTTCTTTATTGCAATATTAATATTAAACAAGATTAAATAATTTGTCTTATTATCTAAAATAAATAGTAAAAACGATCTAAAGTATTATATCTACTTTTAAATAGTATATTAGTAATAGTTTAAATATAAAATTAAGATAAAGTAGTACAATTAAAAAAAAAAATCTTTGCAAAGATAAAACAATAAGTGTGTTTGCGCTAACAATAATAGAAAGATACTAAGTTTAATATAATATTATTTAAGATTCACTTAAGTAGCGCGTTATTTATATATATAGATTAAATTTCTTTTTATTTATAATAATTACAATTAAAGATTGTAACTTACTTATAAATAACTAATATTAATAAGTATTTATAAATAACAAATACAATTTATATCTAAAATTATATTTAGAATTATATATTAATATTTTTGCGTATTTTATATTTTTATATTTTAATAACAATTTAAGATTTATATAATTTTTCCAAAACAATATTTTTTTAATTGCAAATTGCTATTATTTGCATTGTTATTATAATAAGATATTATTAATAATCTTAACTTATGCTAGATATATCTATATTAATTCTAATATACTGTAACGAGATAGAGATAGGATTCTAATTAGTAGACAATTATAACAATAGAGACTTATTACAATGTATACATAAATCGCACTATATAGTTTAATAATATATTAAATAGCTAAGATTCTAAGATCTAAGTAAGAGAGATTGCATATATATTGCAAATAGATTGCTAATACTAGTAACAAGTATCTTCAAATTTATAGTCTAATATTATTTAATTATTTGACTATATACAATTCTTTTTCTTTTAGTAATTGTTTCTTAATTACTAAATTAAGAAACTTTTTTTTTTGTTGGTACAAAAGTTGTAATAAGAAAATAAGAAAATTGCTTTTATTTTTTTAAGATCGTTAAACTAGATCTCTTATTTCTGTTGTTATTCGAATCGATTGTATAAAAAATATAATAAATTAATTCGCATAAAGCTTCTCTTAAGATTAAAAGAATTATTTGATCGAAACTAAGTACTTAATAAAGTTAATTATTGTAAATCTTACTTATTTTCTAAAAACAATAACAATAATAATAAGCTTTTTTAACATAAATCTAGAAAATTAATTTAAGAGAAAAATAACAATAATAAAGTAAGTTGTTGTTGTTGTGTTTAAATTGAACTCTTTAAATCAAAAAATAAATATATAATTTTAAAAATTATTTCTAGTTTTAAAATATTCGATTTAGATTGCTAACTTAGTTTTAATTTATAATATTTTTTCTTAATTTCGAATTAAAATAACAAAATTTTCTCTTTTTTATTAAAACAAACAATTAAAGATTTAAATCTTGTTTTCTTTTTATAGTTAATCAAATAAGAATTTAAATTGTTTTAAATATTAAATTAATAAATATTAAATATTTTAAAGTTCTTAAACGTTATAAATTGTATTTACAAGTAAAATTTAAATACTTTATTCTTTATTTTTTAAATCTCTCTTTATATTAATTTTACGTAACGTGTTGTATATTCTTAAGTTTGCTTTATTAGACAATTAGATTTCTTTATATCTTTAAATAATGTTCTTAATTTCTTTATTATTTTTGTTAAGTTCTAAAGCGCACGTTCTATAATAACCGTTTTAATGTTAAATATAAAAAAAAAGTTAATAGCAATTTTGAAACAATAAAATATGTTAATTGAAAATAAATTTAACAAAGTTAAGTTTTAATAAATTGCAACAATATTGCTTCTTATATTTATTTAAAAATTCTTTAAAGTTTTTTTATCTTTTAATAGAGTTACGTAAACAAGAAATATTTTAATTTTTGTATTAATTTCGATTTCTAGTTTGCAATAAAAAATTTAAAATTGCGCAATTTGCATATCTTTAAATTAACAAAATATATTTGTTTAATACAATTTTTATTCTAGCAAATTTTTTTTTGTTAATTTAGTTTCTAGTATTTTTTTGTTTTGTTATTTTTTTTTATTTTTTTTTATAGTTATATATCGATCTAATTATAAAAATTATTTAGCAAATATTTTTTGCAAAACAAATTATTTTATATAAAAAAAAAAACAATCAATTGCAATTGTTAAGACTCTTAATAAATATTTTAGTTTATATCGAAATTAAAGTAATGTTTCGATATTTAATTTTTATATTTTTTAAAAACTAACAAATAAAATATTGTTAATAATTTATATTTGTAATTGTCTTGTAAAAGTATATATATTATATAAGAATTTAAATTTATTTGTATTATTATTTGCAATATAGAGAACAAACAATTAAGAAATTACTTTATTTGTTAATTGTTGTTTTTTTGTTAATAATATAATATTATTTGTAATTTGTTTTAAAGTTGCGATTATATTTAGTACTTCGAATTAACAATTAAATAAACAAATTAATTTTAACAAATAATTATTTTATACTAATTTTATTTTGCTAAATTAATACTATTTATTACTCGAAATTAAATATTAGTCTACTAAAAATTATTAAATAAAAAAATTAGCTTTTTTTTCTTATAAATATACTATTTTAAGAGATCTTTAAAAACAAATAAACAAATGCTAGATTTAAAGTTCAATTTATTTTATTTTACAAATGCTAAGAAATTGTTTTGTTTCTTATAATACTAAATTATTTGTTTCTTAATTTAATTATTAGAAACTCGATTTATTTTTAACAAAAATTCTAGCTTTTTTTAATAAGTTATGCAAATAATTGATTTTAATATAATTATAATTAGATTTTCTTTTTGCTTCTTTATTAATATAGTTAATTCGATTAGTTAAAAGACTTTAATTAATATTGTTAAACAATAACTAATTTAATATTGCAAATTTATACTTACTTTTATATATATAAATAGTTTTTTGTATTATTTTTTTTGTTTGTTAAAATAAAAATAATTATTGTCTTTAAAAAAAAATTTGCAATTTTAATAATTAAAATACGTAATTTTGTTGTATTAATAACTTTAAATAATTTAAGATTTAACAAAAATAATCTTAATATTAAATCTCGCAATTGTAGTAACAAAAAAAAAGTTTTTTTAAAAGAATTTAAATTTTAACTTTTTTTTTAACTTTATTTTTTGTAATTTTTGTTATTTTTAAATTTCGACTTTAATTTTAATTAAAAAGTTAACAATTTAAGTTTTTTCTATTTGTTGCTTTAAGTTTGCGTTTTCTCTATATTTTTTGCAAAAAAAAGCAAAATTGTTTAAACTTTTGTTTGACAAGTTTTCTTTAATTTTGCGTTTAAAATTCTTATCAAATTATATTTTTAAAAATAATTTTTTATTTTAACTTTTAAAAGCTTTTGTTTAATAAACGTTATTGTATTTTTGAACTTTTTAATATTTATTTTATTGTAATTGTCGATTATATAGTTAGCAACGCATTTCGATTCTATAGTACAATATTTAAGTTAATTGCACACAATTCGATTTAATTTTTTTAAAATTCTTTGTAAATCTTGACGCTTCTTTGCTATTTATAATACTGTTTTAATAATTAATTAATCTATATTTTTAGACAATATATTTGCAATTTTTGTTAATTATAGTCTGCAAAGTTAAATTCAATTATTTTAAATTTGTAGCTTTTTGTTTTAATTAATTTTTTGTATTGCGTTTTTTAATTTTTGTTATAATAAGTTACTTATTAATACTTGAGCGTTTTTATTAACTATTTGTTACAAATCTCGCGTTTAATTTTCGATTATTTCTAAAATATTTAAAATTGTATTTCGAAGATTTTTTAAATATTCTTTTCTTTTATTGTTAATAGTTTTATTATATTAAAATAGAATGTTAACTACTTAAATATAGATACAATTTCTAATAATTAAATTGTTTTTTACAAATTAAATAATTGTCTTTTGCAATTTAATTTAAGTTTAAGTTTAAAAAATTTAACGCTACAACGTTTGTAATTGTTGCAATAATGTTTGCTAATCTTATATTTAAAATAATTTAATCAAAAAAGTTAATTTTTAATTACAAAAAAAATATATCAATATTATCGAATTTTAATTTGTATCTTGTTTAACAAATGCAAGCTATTGCTCTTTACAAGATTTTTCTATTAATATAAATAATAACTCTCGTTTTTGATTTTAATTTTTTGATAAAAATTAAGAAGTTTCTTTTGCAAAAGATTGTCTATATTTAATATTTTGTAATTGTTGTTCTAAATTTGTTATAACACAAGCTTAATAAAAAAAAATTTATACAAAAATAATAAATCGAAAAAAAAAAAATTTGCAAACAAAGAATTAAATTATTAAGTTGCTATATTTTTATAAATAAAGCAATAACTTGTTCTAAATATCTAACAAATATAAAACTTTAAATACAAAGAATTTTTACTTATAAACTTAATTGTTGTTTGCAATATTTATATTATTAATTACGCAAAAAAATTGTGCTAATATTTATTTATATATTAATTTGCAAACAAGTATAAAGCTAATATAATTAATATATAATTTTGCTATCTTTATTGTTAAAGAATATTGCGTAAAAAATAATTAAAACTCGTTCTCTATAATTTAAAAAAATTCTTAAAATTCTAGAACTTTAAGTTAAGATTTATTATTAATACTTTTAAATTACTTTTTAGTTGTTAATTGTAATTAATTAGAATAAACAAATAAATACTAATACTATTTATTTGCTTTTAATTAATCGAAATTGTTAATATTTTAACTTTTTAATTTTTTTGTTTTTTTATTTGTTTTTTTCGAATATTTGAAATTATAATATCTTGTAAATTACTTTATATAATTAAATTACTTTTTAATATTTATAAATTAATAAACTTTATATTGAAACTTTTGTAAATAAAACAAATATAAAGATCGCAACCTTTTCTTTTTTTAAAAAAAAATTTTATATTTCTATGTAATTTAAATAATTGTAATAAGATAGCAATAATATAATAATTACAAACAATCTTTTATTGCTTTAGTTAAACTAATTTTTTATCTTTTGCATAAAATTATTTTTTATTTTCTTATTTTTGTCTTTTAATTTCGCAAAGATTTAAAAATTTTAATTTTTTGCTATATATTTTTTTAATCGATTTTCTAAATAAATATTTTTAAGTCTTGTATTATTAATTTTTTTTAAAATATAAAAATTTTTAATTTTATTTTATTTTTTTATCTTAAAAAAATTTAATTATTGAAAAAATAATTTTATATTATATTTTTTATTAAGTTTAATATTATATAATAAAATTAAATCTTTAATTTAAAATAAATATATTAACAATTAATAATTATTATCGAAAAGATTTTTGTTTGCTTTTTTAAAATAACAAAGACGCAAAGCTATTTTTTAAATATTTTTATTTTTTCTTTTTAATTGTTTTGTTCGCAACGTTAATAGATTTGTTGTTAAATAAATTTTTTCTTAATTTATAATATATTAAGTTAAATATTTTATTTTAATCGACAATATAGCTTTGTATTTAAACTTAAAACAAAACAATATTTTTTAAATAAATTTTTAAATTGTTGTTTTATTAATTTATAATATTATATACAAATATTGTAATTAATTTGTAAAAACTTCTTTAATTAATTTAAACAAAGTATTAACAATAAATTTGTGCTCTTTTTTTATTATTTTATTCGCTTATAAATAATAAGTCGACGTTGTTACTTTTTTAACATTATATTTTTTTAAAAATTTAATTGTTATATTAATTTTATTTTTAAGTTTGTTATTTATAATTATTTTCTTAATATATTTATATTGACAAAAAATATTTTTTTATAAGAATTTTATTATAATAAGTGCTTTAAGATTTAGAATTATCTTAGTTTTTATTTATTTTGTTAAATTATTTTAAGCCATTATTAAATTTACTTTAATAAATGTTTTTGCAATTAATATATAAATACAATTTACAACAATCTTTTTTTACAAATTGAAAATATAAATTAAATATATAATTTCTCTTATTTATTAAAAGTTCTTTGTTAATATTTATTGCAATTTGCGATATACTTCTTGTAAAAAATAAATAAATTTTGTTATTAATATTAATTTACAATGCGTCGATAAATGCTCTTTTTCTCTTTATAATTATTTTTGTTATATAAGCTTTTTACAATTCGATTTTTATCTTTTGTTCAATTTACTACTTTATACAAAGATATATTTTTGTTTATTTTTCAAAACAAATATTTTTCTTTTATTAAAAAATAAAAAATACAATTCTTAAATTTGCGAAAATTCTTTTAACTTATATTTAATCTTTGCAACAAAATTAAATATTAAACAATTTATTTAAATTTATCGAAATATTTGTTTTTAAAAATATTTTTGTTCTTTTTTAATATTATTATTTGTGCGAGACAAATATAAACACAATTTAATTAGCTATTAATAAAATTATTAATTTTTTTTTTATTAATTTTGTTAATATTGTTAAACAACTTTTTTAATTTTCTTAAAAATTTATTAATTGTTATATACTTTTAATTAAATATATATTATATATTAAAATCGAAGAGACAAATTTAAACTAATTAATAAATTATTAAAGTGTCGAGCAAATTTGTCGCAAAGCAATTAAGTTAAGTTATTAAAATATTTGCATTAATTTTAATTATAAATCGAATTTTATACAATTAGAATTGCACTTTCTTTAAGATCTTTATAAGTTTTCGATATTTTTGCTTTTTAATATTATATTAAAATTCTTATTTGTTTTAAAGTTTACTCTTATATTATAAAAATATTTTCTCTTTATTATTGTATCAATTTGTATTAATATAATTTTCTAATTTTTTAAGCTAGAATTTATAATCAAAATAATTTTGTTAATTAAAATAAAGTAATTTAAAATACGCATTATTAATATATTTATTAAAGCAATTTTTAATTTGTTTATAACATCTTGTTGTTTAAAGTTTTAAACAAAGATATATTTTGTTTTAAACAAACAATAAATCGACTTTGCGATAATTACAAACTTTAACACTTAAATTTAATAATAAATATATACTTTTATAAAGACTCTAATTTTAAAAATGTTTTTACACAATAATTACTTAATAATCTTAATAATTTTAATACTATTAAGAAATTGTTTATTGAAATTATATGTAAAATCGACAATTTTGATTTCTAACTTATAAAATTAAGACTTTTTATCAAATATAATATATTTCAACAATTTTACGTTTATTAATATTGTATTTAATTACTAAATATATTTTAAAACAAATAGTTTAATTTCTAAAATTGTTTTCTTGTTGTTGTAATTTAATTTAGATTTTTTTACATCTATATTATTTACAAATAAATAATATTTGTTAAGAAGATTTTTAAGAATACGTATTACAATTTTTACAAATTAAGCAATTAAATTAGTTGTATCTTGCAACAAGCAAATTATTTTAAATAATTTAAAAGAAATTATAAAAGCAATAAGATTGCAACTCTTAAACGCAAGACTTATTTAATTATATTTTAAAAAAAAATTAATTAAAAACGCAATTATTATTTTAACAAATTCTTTTGCAAACTCTTTGATATTAGAAGATATATTAGTATTTTAAACAATTATTTTGTTTATCTTTATAATTGCATTAATTATACAATATTTGTTCTTTTTTTTTAATCTATTAAAAATTAAGAATTTCGATAGAAGTTATAACAATATTTTAGCAAACTTGCTTAAAGACGTTTCTTTAATATCTTAATTACAATAAAATTTAATACTTAAAAAATTAGAAATTTTAAGATTTGTTATATTTTGTGCTTTATAGTACGAATTTCTTAATTAGATACAATTTTTAATTTAATTTTATTTATTTTAGCAAAGCTTTATATTAAAGCAATTTTACAATTAAAAAGTATTGTAATTAAGAGTTTTTATTCTTGCAAAAAGAGTTTAAACTTTATAATTAATTTTTAAATATATTTCTTAATAAGACAAGAGTCGCGTTTAATACTTAAGAACTTAAATATTAAAAAGAAATTATATCTTTTATTAAGTTTTTTTTAAAAAAATTTTGTAATTAATAACTTTAATATTTTTTTTCAATTTAAATACTTGTTTAAAATAGAATTATTTAAATTGCTTATATTTATTAGATTTTTTTTTTAATTTTTTTGTTTATATATTGTATTTATTCGAACGAATAAACGCAACATAATAAAAGATTAACAAAGAATATTAAACTTTTTAGATAATTAAATAGTAAAAGTCTTTTTTATAATATATAATTAAAAAGTTTGAATTATTAATAATTTTAAAGATATTTAAAATATAATATTAATTTTAATATTTATTTAATTTTAATTAATTATATTAATAAACAAATAAACGCTAATACTATTTATCTACTTTAATTAATTAGAATTTTGTTAATTTTTTTCTTTAATCTTATTTTGCGACGTTGTTATTCTAATAATTTTTATTTTTATTTTCGAAGATTTTTTGTAATTAGATTTGCGAAATCGAGCAATTATATTAACTAAACAATTATCTAAAAATTTAAAAATTTCTTTAAAAATATAACGTTTTTATTTTTGTTGCTAAAGTAATTAATAAATATTTCTAAAATATTAATACGCTTTGCTTTGTTTTTAAAATAAATTGTTAATTTTAAGAAATTATTGTTTATATTTACAAAGCTTATTTAAGTACTTTGTTAAAAAAATTAATTTAATAGAATTTCGTAATTAAGTCGAAAAACAACAAAGATAAAAATATAAATTATTATTTTTTTAATTAATATCTTTGTATCTTTTATTATTTCTTCGAAACAAATACGTACTTTTGTAATTTTTATTAATAAAATAAAATTATTTTGTTAAATAATTAAATTAATTTTGTTTGCAAAACTCTTGCTAATACAATTAATTTTCGCATTATTATTAAATATTGTTTGATTTTTATATTTTCTAATTGTATTTACGCAATTAAATAAGCAACAAAATACAAAGTTCTAAAAGATTTTACTCTTATAACAATATTTTTAAAATAAACAATTTTAATAAATTTAATACTAATTAATTTTATAATAACAATTGTTTTTTTCTTTTTTTTTGTAAACTTTTAAAATTTTTTTTTTTTTACTATAATATTAAACTTCTTATTAAAAAGAGAACAAAAAAAAAGCAATTTAAATTAGAACAAAAATCTAAAAGATTTATTATTTTTATTTTTATTTTTAAAATAAAAATACTTTAAATTAGAGTTTTAAAATCGACTTAATTCTTTACAATTTATAGTATTTTTTTTGAATATTTTGTTTGCTATATATAGTTTGCAAAAGCTTTTTACTTTTTTTTAAATTTATTTTTTTAATATTTGATAATCGTTAAGTTAAAGTTAATTATTGTAAGAACGGTTTTTATTATAATATTCTTTATTTTTGTTTTTATTATTTTTTTCTTTATATATGTTTTTTTGTTTAAGACTTTTGTTATTTTTAAATAATTTTTAGATTTAATATTTTTAATCTTTAAGAATTTCTTTTTCTTTTTAATTCTTTTTTTAATTACTTTAATCAATTGTTTTATTAAAGATTTTTAGAATATTTGTTACTTAAAAAAATCTTATTTTAATTAAATTTCTTAAATTTTTATTATTGTTTAATTTAATTTATTATTTTTTTTGTTTTTTAATAAAGAATTAATATTTAATTTTATTGTTGCTATTATAATTATAAGATTTTAAATACAATTTTGCGTTTTTTATTAAAAATAAATTTTTATAGTCTTTTTTTTTATTTTTGCATTATTAAGAGACAACTTTATTTCTTTATTTTTAAAATTGTTAAACTTATAACAAATTTTGTTGCTTTTATTTATATAAATCTTTTTATTTGTTATTAAAATTATTAACTTTAAATAAACTTATTATCTATACAAATTATAACAAAACAAATACTTATTTAATTAAAATTAAAATTAATTGTATTTAAAAACAAATGCAAATTCTTAATAAATATAAATTGTTTTTTAAGATAAATTCTAAATTATTATTTAAATTTAAGAAAATACAATATGCAAAATCTCTTGTAATTGCGTTGTTATTATTTGTTAAATTATTTAATAAATTTTGTTCTTTATTATTTTGCAAATATTGTTAATTTTAAGATTTTTAAAAGTTTATATTAAAGTATTTAGTATTTTGTTAATTTTTGTGTTTTTAATTGCAACTATTAACGATATTAAGAGAGCAAAAACTATGTTTAATATAACTTTTTTCTTTACTAAATCTTGCTTCTTGCTTATTATATTTATTAATTTATTTATATTAATATTTGCAACTTACTAAGCAACTTAATTGCTATTAATATTTATTTCTTGCATAATTGTTTTATTTTTGATTAATTTTATAATTGTCTTGTATAACAATTTAAATATTATAATAATTGCGTTGTTTAAATTAATTTTATATTTTTGCATTATCTTAATACAAATATTGCAAAAAAGACTCTTTAAATATTGCAAATATTTAGTATATTTATTAACTTAATTAAGTTTAATAAGCTTTAAGAAAATAACTTTAAATTGTTAATTATATTTACAAATATTATTCGACTTTACTCTTAATATATCTTTTAAAAACTTTAAAAAAATATAAGAGTTAATTTTTTAATTTAAATTCTTATCTTTATATTTCTTTTTTAATTTATTTATTATTTTAAATTACTTTTTATTTATTTAAGTAATAATAAATTTAATAAAGTTCTTTATAAGCTTGTTACAATATCGAGACAACTTAATAATTTTATACTAAGAAATAACTTTATGTTTATTACAAAAATTTAAAAATTAATTTAAAAAATTAATAATATTAAGTTTATTAAAGTGCAATACTTTTAACGTTTTTAAAAAAGATATAAAAATTATGTAATAATAGAATTTTACAATTTTTATAAAATTATTAAGTAAATTTGTTGTTAATGTAGATACGTCGAAAGAAAGTTTTGCAATTTTTTTATTGTTTTAAGATATTGTTTCTAAGAGAATAGTTTAACAACAAATAATAAAAGTAACAACTATTAAATTAAAAAAATTAATAATAATAATTAATTCAAAAAATAATACTTTTAATTTGCAAATCTTTTTCTTTTTTTTGCAAAAATATTGAAAAAAGATTTTCTTTTCTTTTTTTAACTTTGTGTTGTTTTCTTGTTTATCGCTTCTTTATTTTCTTAATTGTTTATAAATAAAGATTCTTAATTTATTGTTTTTTTTAATTAGTTGTTAATTTATTATTAACAAATAACTTTATATTAAAAACTTGTTTTAATCTTTATTAAAAAAAGAATTTAAATAGCGTTTTCGCTTTTAAACAAATAAATTAATTATATTGCTAAAAAGTTTCTTTTAATAACGTTATTATAATTAGCGAACAATTTATTGTTTTAATAATAGATATTAATTACAATTTTAATAAAATGTTTTAATTTTTAAATTTACAATTTTTATTATTATTCTTAATGCTTCGACTTTGTTTCTTTTTTTCTTACTTTTTAATCTAATAATATTTTGATTTCTAAGTTGTTAATTTTGTGTTCTTAATTTTTGAAATTTTTGATTCTAATAATTTGTTAAAATTAATTTGTTTTTTATACTTTTTTTTTTATGTTTTTAAGTTTTTAAATTTCTAAATTTTTAAGATTGTTTTTAAAGATATGTTAACAATTTGTTGTTTTAATGTTTATTGTTATAATTAAATTCTCGCGTTAAACTTTAATATAACAAAATAAAAATAAAATTCTAATTGATAGACAATTATAACAACAAAGATTTATCGCAATATATATATAAATTGCACTATATAATTAAATAATATATTAAGTAGCTAAAATTCTAAGATTTAAGTAAAAGAGATTGTATATATATTTTAGATAGATCGTTAATATTGGTAACAAACATTCTTAAGTCTATAGTCTAATATTATCTAATTATCTAACTATAATACTAAACTCTAATTATAATAATTTAAGTATATATAACTTTTATTATAATAAATATATCTAAGTTTCTTATTATATATATATTAACTTTATAATAAATTTATATAATTAATACTAATCTTTAGCAATATATATTAATGCGTAGACAATACAATAATACGATTCGAATTATATTTATTAAGTTGCATATATAGTAAAGTATAAGTACAAATTTATTTAATAATTCGAATATTGCTAATTGATACTTGTTAATTGCAATATATATGTTAACTTCTCTTTCGAATATAAATATATATATAACAACAAAACAACAATAAATTTAATAAATTGTTTAAAATAATTTAATACTTATAGTTAATTGTGCAATTGTAAATTTATTTGCAATTTAAATATTCTAATTTTAACAATAAATCTTCTATATTTAAGATCTCTTATATTTGCTAAATAATTATAGTTAAATTTGTATATATTGTCGAATCTAACAATAATAAAATAGAAATAGATCGATAATATAGAAATACAACTTAACAAAATATATTTTATATTAATTAATATAACAAGTTCTTAAAGTATTATATCTTGCTTAAAAACTAAAAAGTAGTTAACTTTAAATATAAATTAAAATAAATATTTAAACTTTAACTATAGAAATAATTGCAACAATTTTAATAATTAGTAAAATTAAATTTGTTAACAATTAAATACAATAATTTTGCAATAATATAAAATATATTATATATATTTATATATTTGTTGTTAATATTTGCAAAACTTATTATAATATTTTGCACAATACAAAGTTTTGTTTTGTCTTCGATAACAAATTCTATAAATATATAAATATATACTTAAATTTCTTGCAATATCTTAATAACAATATTTTTATATATAATTTAATATATTTAAGTTACGCAATATATATTTATATTGTAGCAATTAACAAAGTTTATTAATTGTTATTATTAAATACTTAATTTTTGCACTTATTGCAATTGTATTTACTAAAAATATTATTATAGTTTATTTGTTCAAATATATTCGATATATTTGCTACGCTTAAGACTATAAATAGAAATAATAACAAAACAAATTAAAATAAAAGAGTTAACAAAGATAGTACAAATACAAATTAATTAATATTGCTATATATTTAATATATATCTTTAACAATAATTGTACGCAACAATTAACTAAAATATATAAATTAACTAAACTATATTAGATTTGTACAATATTCGATTTATTTGCAATTAAGATATTAAAGTCTTTAGTAATAATTTTACGTTAAATATTGTAGTCGAGTAACTAGATAATATTAGACTATAGACTTAGAGATACTTGTTATTAATATTAGCAATCTATTTGCAATATATATGCGATCTCTTTTACTTAAATCTTAGAATCTTAGCTATTTAATATATTATTAAATTATATAGTGCAATTTATATATATATTGCGATAAGTCTTTGTTATTATAGTTATCTATTAACTAGAATTTTATTTTTATTTTATTATATTAAAATTTAACGCGAAAATTTAATTATAACAACAAATATTAAAATAACAAATTATCAATATATCTCTAAAAATAATTTTAGAAATTTAGAAATTTAAAAACTTAAAAATACAAAAAAAAAATATAAGAGACAAATTAATTTTAACAAATTATTAGAATTAAAAACTTTAAAAATTAAAAACATAAAATTAACAATTTAGAAATTAAGATATTATTAAATTAAAAAGCAAAAAAAGAAAAGATAAAGTTAAAGCATTAAAAATAGTAATAAGAGTTGTAAATTTAAAGATTAAAATGCTTTATTAGAATTGCGACTAATATTTATTGTTAAAACAATAAATTGTTTGCTAATTATAGTAACGTTATTGAAAGAAGCTTCTTAACAACATAATTAATTTATTTGCTCAAAAGCGAAAACGCTATTTAAACTCTTTTTTTGATAAAAACTAAAACAAATCTTTAATGCGAAGTTATTTATTAATAATAAATCGACAACTAATTAAGAAAAACAATAAATCGAAAACGTCTATTTATAAACAATTAAAAAAATAAAGAAACAATAAACAAAAAAACAACGCAAAGTTGAAAAAAAAAAAAAAATCTTTTTTCAATATTTTTGCAAAAAAAAGAAAAAGATTTGCAAATTAAAAATATTATTTTTTGAATTAATTATTATTACTAATTTTTTTAATTTAATAATTGTTACTTTTATTATTTGTTGTTAAACTATTATCTTAAAAACAATATCTTAAAATAATAATAAAATTGCAAAATTTTCTTTTAATATATCTACGTTAACAACAAGTTTATTTAATAACTTTATAAAAATTGTAAAATTCTATTATTACGTAATTTTTATATTTTTTTCGAAAATATTAAAAGTATTGCACTTTAATAAACTTAATATTATCGATTTTCTAAATTAATTTTCAAATTTTTATAATAAGTATAAAGTTATCTTTTAATATAAAATTATTAAATTGTTTCGATATTGCAACAAACTTATAAAGAACTTTATCAAATTTATTGTTGATTAAAAAAATAATAAATAATTTAAAATAATAAATAAGTTAAAAAAGAAATATAAAAATTAAAATTAAAATTAAAAAATTAATTTTCGTACTTTTTTAAAGTTTTTAAAAGACGTATTAAAAGCAAAGTCAAATAATATTTGTAAATACAATTAACAATTTAAAGTTATTTTCTCGAAGCTTATTAAACTTAATTAAGTCGATAAATATACTAAATTCTTATAATATTTAAAGAATCTTTTTTGCAATATTTGCACTAAGATAATACCAAAACATAAAATTAATTTAAACAACGCAATTATTATAATATTTAAATTGTTATATAAGACAATTATAAAATTGATTAAAAATAAGACAATTATACAAGAAATAAATGTTAATAGCGATTAAACTATTTAGCAAGTTGCGAATATTAATATAAGTAAATTAATAAATATAATAAGCAAAAAGCAAAATCTAGTAAAAAAAAAAATTATATCAAAAGCAATTTTTGCTTTTTTAATATCGCTAATAGTTGCAATTAAAAATACGAAAACTAACAAAATACTAAATATCTTAATACAAGCTTTTAAAGATTTTAAAATTAACAACGTTTGCAAAATAATAAAGAGCAAAATTTATTAAATAATTTAACAAACAATAACAATACAATTATAAGAAACTTTATATATTATATCTTTTTAAACTTAAATAATAGTCTAAAATTTATTTTAAAAAACAATTCATATTTATTAAAAATTTATATTTGTTCTTAAGTACAATTAATCTTAATTAAAATTAAATAAGTATTTGTTTTGCTATAATTTGTATAGATAACAAGTTTATTTAAAGTTAATAATCTTAATAATAAATAAAAAGATTTATATAAATAAAAGTAACAAAATTTGTTATAAGTTTAACAATTTTAAAGATAAAAAAATAAAGTTGTCTCTTAATAATGCGAAAATTAAGAAAAAGATTGTAAAAATTTGTCTTTAATAAAAAGCGCAAAATTGTATTCGAAATCTTGTAATTATAATAATAGCAATAAGATTAAATATTAATTTTTTGTCAAAAAATAAAAAGAATAATAAATCGAATTAAACGATAATAAAAATTTAAGAAATTCGATTAAAACAAAATTCTTTTAAGCAATAAATACTTTAGAAATTTTTAATAAAACAATTGATTAAAATAATTAAAAAAAGAATTAAAAAAAAGAAATTTTCAAAAATTAAAAATATTAAAATTAAAAATTATTTAAAAATAATAGAAATTGCAAAAAAAAAATATATATATAAAAGAAAAAGTAATAAAAACAAAAGTAAAGAATATTATAATAAAGAATGTTCTTGCAATAATTAATTCTAATTTAAGAGTTATTAAGTATTAAAAAATTAAATCTAAAAAAAAGTGAAAGGCTTCTATAAACTATATATAGCAAACAAAATATTTAAAAAGAATACTACAAACTATAAAGAATTAAATCGATTTCAAAACTTTAACTTAAAGTATTTTTATTTTTATTTTAAAATTAAAATTAATAAATCTTTTAGATTTTTGTTTTAATTTAAATTGCTCTTTCTTTTGTTCTCTTTTTAATAAAAAATTTGATACTATAGTAACAAAAAAAAATCTTGGAAACTTATTAAAAAAAAGAAAAAAACAATTGTTATTATAAAATTAATTAGTATTAAATTTATTAAAATTGTTTATTTTAAAAATATTGTTATAAGAGTAAAATCTTTTAGAACTTTGTATTTTGTTGCTTATTTAATTGCGTAAATACAATTAGAAAATATAAAAATCAAACAATATTTAATAGTAATGCGAAAATCAATTGTATTAGCAAGAATTTTATAAACAAAATTAATTTAATTATTTAACAAGATATTTTTATTTTATTAATAAAAATTACAAAAACATATATTTGTTTCAAAAAAATAATAAAAAATACAAAGATATTAATTAAGAAAATAATAATTTATATTTATACTTTTATTGTTTTTCGACTTAATTACGAAATTCTATTAGATGAATCTTTTTAATAAAGTGTTCGAATAAGCTTTGTAAATATAGACGATAATTCTTTAAAATTAACGATTTATTTTAGAAACAAAGCAAAACGTATTAGTATTTTAAAAATGCTTGCTAATTACTTTAGTAACAAAGATAAAAACGTTATATTTTTAGAGAAATTTTTAAATCTTTAGATAACTGTTTAATTAATATAATTACTCGATTTCGCAAATCTAATTGCAAAAAATCTTCGAAAATAAAAATCAAAATTATTAGAGTAATAACGTTGCAAAATAAAATAAAAAAAAATTAACAAAATTTTGATTAATTAAAGTAGATAAACAATATTAGCGTTTATTTGTCTATTAATATAATTAATCAAAATTAAATAAATATTTGAATTAATATTATGTTTTAAACATCTTAAGAATTATTAATAATTCGAACTTTTTAATTATATATTATAAAAGAGACTTTTGCTATTTAATTGTCTAGAAAGTTTAATATTCTTTATTAATCTTTTATTGTGTCGCATTTATTTGTTCGAATAAATATAATATACAAACAAAAAGCTCAAAAAACAAATTTAATAAATATAAACAATTTAGATAATTCTATTTTAGACAAATATTTAAATTAAAAAGAAATGCTAGAATTACTAATTACAAAGAATTTTTAAAAAAAATTTAACAAAAAATATAATCTTTTTTTAATACTTAAGTTCTTAAGTATCAAATATAACTCTTATTTTATTAAGAAATATATTTAGAAATTAATTATAAAGTTCGAACTTTTTTTGCAAAAATAAAAACTTTTAATTACAATGCTTTTTAATTATAAAATTGTCTTAGCATAAAATTAAGCTAAAGATTATATTTAATTAAAAAATTCGTATTATAAAGTATAAAATATAACAAGTTTTAAGATTTTTAATTTCTTAAACATTAAATTTTATTATAATCAAAATGTTAAAGAAACGTCTTTAGACAAATTTGCTAAAATACTATTATAATCTTTATTAAAATTCTTGATTTTTAATAAATAAAAAAAAGAAGAATAAGTATTGTATAATTAATATAATTATAAAAATAAACAAAATAACAATTTAAAATGCTAATATGTCTTCTAATATCAAAAAGTTTGCGAAAGAATTTGTCGAAATAATAATTGCGTTATTAATTAATTTCTTTTCAAAATACGATTAAATAAATTTTGTATTAAAAAGTTGCAATCTTATTGTTTTTATAACTTTTTTTAAATTAGTTAAAATAATTTATCTATTATAGAGTGCAACTAATTCGATTGCTTAATTTGTAAAAATTGTAATACGTATTCTTAAGAATCTTCTTAATAAATATTATTTATTTGTAAACAATATAAATGTAAAAGAATTTAAGTTAAATTACAATAACAAAAAGACAATTTCAAAAATTAAATTGTTATTTCTAAAATATATTTAATAATTAAATACAATATTAATAAATATAAAATTATCTAAATATATTATATTTAGCGAAAAATCTTAATTTTGCAAATTAGAAATTAAAATTGTCGATTTTATATATAATTTTAATAAACAATTTCTTAATAGCATTAAGATTATCAAGATTGTTAAATAATTATTGTATAAAAATATTTTTAAAGCTAGAGTCTTTATAGAAGTATGCGTCTATTATTAAATTTAAGTACTAAAATTTGTAATTGTCGCAAAGTTAATCTATTATTTATTTAAAACAAAATATATCTTTGTTTGAAACTTTAAGTAGCAAGACGTTATAAACAAATTAAAGATTGCTTTAACAAATATATTAATAATGCGTATCTTAAATTACTTTATTTTAATTAACGAAATTATTTTAATTGTAAATTTTAATTTAAAAGATTAAAAAATTGTATTAATACAAATTAATACAATAACAAAAAGAAAATATTTTTTACAATATAAAAGTAAACTTTAAAGCAAACAAAAATTTTAATACAATATTAAAAAGCAAAAATATTAAAAATTTATAAAAATCTTAAAGAAAGTACAATTTTAATTGTATAAAATTCGATTTACAATTAAGATTAATGCAAATATTTTAATAATTTAACTTAATTGCTTTGCGACAAATTTGTTCGATACTTTAGTAATTTGCTAATTAATTTAAATTTATCTCTTCAACTTTAATATACAATATATATTTGATTAAAAGCATACAACAACTAACAAATTTTTAAAAAAATCAAAAAAATTGTTTAACAATATTAACAAAATTAATAAGAAAAATATTAATAATTTTATCGATAATTAGTTAAATTATATTCGCGTTTGTCTCACACAAATAAAAATATCAAAAAAGAACAAAAATATTTTTAAGAACAAATATTTCGATAAATTTGAATAAATTGTTTAATATCTAATTTTGTTGCAAAGATTAAATATAAATTAGAAGAATTTTTGCAAATTCAAAAATTATACTCTTTATTTTTTAGTAAAAAAAGAGCGTTTGTTTTAAAAGATAGACAAAAATATATCTCTATATAAAGTAATAAATTAAACAAAAGACAAAAATTAAATTATAAAAAGCTTGCATAATAAGAATAATTATAAAAAAAAAAAAAGTATTTATTAACGCATTGCAAATTAATATTAATAACAAAATTTATTTAATTTTTACAAAAAATATATTGCAAATTACAATAAACATTAATAAAAAACTTCTAATAAATAAGAGAAAATTATATATTCGACTTATATTTTTAATTTATAAAAAAAGATCATTGTAAATTGTATTTATATATTAATTGCAAAAACGTCTATTAAAGTAAATCTAATAGTTGCTTAAAATAATTTAACAAAATAAATAAAAATTAAGACAATTTTAAATCTTAAAGCACTTGCTATAATAAAATTTCTATAAAAGAATATATTTTGTTGATATAAATATATTAAGAAGATAATTATAAATAACAAACTTAAAAATAAAGTTAATATAACAATTAAACTTCTAAAAAGATATAATATTAAAAAAGTAACAATATCAACTTATTATTTACAAGCAAATAAAATAATAAAAAGAGAGCATAAGCTTATTGTTAATATTTTGTTTAAACTAATTAAAAAAGTCTTTACAAATTAATTACAACATTTGTATACAATATTGTAAATTAATAAAACAACAATTTAAAAATTTATTAAGAAAATATTGTTTTGTTTTAAGTTTAAGTACGAAGTTGTATTGTTAATTAAAATAAAATATCTAATCTAATATATTATAAATTAAGAAAAAGTTTGTTTAATAACAAATCTACTAATATTGCGAACAAAACAATTAGAAAAAAAAGATAAAAATATTTAAAAAGTAATTTTGCGTTTTTGTTGTTTCAAAGAAGCAAATAAGAATTTTTTCAATAAGAATTATTAATTGTTAATGCGTTTATTTTAAATTAAAGATTTAATTTTATTATATAATATTAAGCTTAATAAAAAATATAATGTAAAATTATTCTTTCAATAATTAGATTTCTTCAAAATAAGAAAAAAAAACAAAATTAAAGACTTTTATATTTTAAAAGAAATTAATAACACAAAACTTAAAAGTACTTATTTAGAAAATTAATTAAAAAGATACGTAATAAAAAATTAGAATCTTTAGATCTTTGCAAAGTTAAAAAATAAAAATTAAAAAATAAAAGATAATTTTATATAAAAAACAAAGAATTAGTTTAATTAAAGCAATAAAAAATTGTTTGCAATTATTATATTATTGCTGTTTTATTACAATTATTTAAATTACACAAAAGTGTAAGATTTTTTTTAAAAAAAGAAAAGTTGCAATCTTTATATTTGTTTTATTTATAAAAGCTTTAATATAAAGTTTATCGATTTATAAATATTAAGAAGTAATTTAATTACGCAAAGTAATTTATAAAACATTATAATTTCAAATATTTAAAAAAAACAAATAAAAAGATAAAAAAATTAAAAAGTCGAAATATTAACAATTTCGATCAATTAAAAGTAGACAAACAATATTAGCGCTTGTTTGCTTACTTTAATTGATTAAAATTAACAATTAGAAAGCAATTTAAAAGCATTAATAGTAAGCTTTGACTCGAAGTTCTAAAATTTTAAAAATTTCTTCAAATTATAAAGAATAAGTTTCAATTATCTTTTACGCAACATTTCTTGACAATAAAGATAGCAAGATTACACGTTAGTTATATCAATTTTATACTTGTTTGCAAGTTAATACATAAATAAATATTAGTATAATTTTTTTGCGTAATTAATAATATAAATATTGCAAACGACAATTAAATCTATAAATAAAAAAAATTTGCATTTAGAGCTTTATGTTTGTTAAATATTTAGAACAAATTATTGCTTTATTTATAAAAATACAACAACTTAATAACTTAATTCTTTGTTTACAAAATTCTCTTTTTCGATTTATTATTTTTATATAAATTTTTCTTTATTAAACTTGTGTTATAATAAATTTAGAGCAACAATTATAAAATACTAAACGTAAACAATTTTTTGCGAAAGAAACTTTTTAATTTTTATCAAAAAATCAAAATTAAAAACAAGAAGTATTATTTATATTAACAAAAAGATTTTGTAAAGAGCAACAACTTGTACTTGCTAAACAAGACACAAATTAAAATTTAATAACATTAACATATTTTCTTTGTAATTAAAAATTAACTTTTTTGATTAAATTATTTTAAGTACAAAATTAACAAACATTATTGCAACAATTATAAACGTTATAACATCAAACTTTTTAAGCTTAAATTTAAATCGAATTGCGAAAAACAATTATTTGATCTATAAGAGACAATTTAATTATTAAGAATTGCGTCTATATTTAAGTAATTAATATTTTAATATAATATAATAAAACTATTAACAATAAGAGAAGAGAACGTTTGAAAAATCTTCAAAACACAATTTTAAATATTTTAAAAATAATTAAAAATTAAATGCGAGATTTGTAACAAACAATTAATAAGAACGCTCAAATATTAATAAATAATTTATTATAATAAAAATTAAAAAACGCAATACAAGAAATTGATTAAAACAAGAAACTACAAATTTAAAATAATTAAATTTAATTTTGCAAATTATAGTTATTAAAGATTGCAAATATATTATTTAGAAATATAAATTAATTAATTATCGAAACAATATTGCGAATAGCAAAAAAACGCTAAAATCTACAAAGAATTTTAAAGAAATTAAATCGAATTGTGTGCAATCGACTTAAATATCGCACTACAAAATCGAAATATATTGCTAACTATATAATCGACAATTACAACAAAATAAATGTTAAAAAGTTTAAAAATACAATAGCGTCTATTAAACAAAAGCTTTTAAAAATTGAAATAAAAGATTATTTTTAAAAGTATGATTTAATAAGAATTTTAAACGCAAAGTTAAAGAAAACTTGTTAAATAAGAGTTCAAACAATTTCGTCTTTTTTTGCAAAAAATACAAAGAGAACGCAAACTCAAAACAACAAACAAAAAGAATCTAAATTATTAGCTTTTTAATAAAAATTAAAATTAAAGTTTAAAGATAACAAAACTTACAAAAAACAAAACAAAAAAAAATCTAAAATCTAAATTCTTCTAAAGAAGCTTCTTCTTTATTATTATAATTGCGAGATTCGATATTAAAATTATTTTTGTTAAATCTTAAATTATTTAAAATTGTCAATATAATAAGATTACGTATTTTAATTATTAAAATTGCAAAAATCTTTTTAAAGATAATAGCTATTTTTATTTTAACAAATAAAAAAAACAACGCAAAAAACTATTTATATATAAAAGTAAATATAGACTTGCAATATTGAATTAACTATTATTTAACAATCTTAATTAAAGTCTTTTAACTAATTAAACTAGCTATATCGACAAAGAAGCAAAAAAAAGATTTAATTATAATTATATTAAAATTAATTGTTTGCATAGCTTATTAAAAAAAGTTAGAATTTTTGTTAAAAATAAATCGAATTTTTAATAATTAAATCAAGAAACAAATAATTTAGTATTATAAAAAACAAAACAATTTCTTAGTATTTGTAAGACAAAATAAATTAAACTTTAAGTTTAATATTTGTTTATTTGTTTTTAATGATTTTCTAAAGCAATATATTTATAAGAGAAAAAAATTAATTTTCTTATCTAACAATTTTTAATAAGTTAATATTTAACTTCAAGTAATAAATAGTATTGATTTAGCGCAATAAAATTAACATAAAATAATTGTTTAATAAAATTGATTTGCTTATTTAATTGTTCACTCGAAGTACTAAATATAATCGCAACTTTAAAACAAATTGCAAATAATATTATATTATTAACAAAAAAATAACAATTAATAAAAAGAGTAATTTCTTAATTGTTTGTTTTCTATATTGCAAATAATAATATAAATAAATTTAAATTCTTATATAATATATATATTTTTACAAGACAATTATAAATATAAATTGTTAACAATATTTTATTTGTTAGTCTTTAAGAAGTATAAAAATTAAATATCGAAATATTATTTTAATTTCGACGTAAATTAAAACGTTTATTAAGAGTCTTAGCAATTGCAATTAATTGTTTTTTTTGTCGCACAAAATAATTTGTTTTGCGAAAAATATTTGCTAGATAATTTTTATAATTAGATCGACGTATAATTGCAAAAAGCAATATAAAAAAAATAATAAAACAAAAAAATACTAGAAATTAAATTAACAAAAAAGAATTTGCTAAAATAAGAATTGCATTAAGTAAATATATTTTGTTAATTTAAAAATATACAAATTGCGCAATCTTAAATTTTTTATTGCAAATTAAAAATCGAAATTAATACACAAATTAAGATGTTTTTTGTCTACGTAATTTTATTAAAAAATAAAGAAACTTTAAAGAATTTTTAAATAAATATAAGAAACAATATTATTGCAACTTATTAAAACTTAACTTCGTCAAATTTATTTTTAATTAACATATCTTATTGTTTTAAAGTTGCTATCGACTTCTTTTTTATATTTAACATTAAAAATATTATTATAAAATATGCGCTTTAAAACTTAACAAAAATAATAAAGAAATTAAAAATACTATTCGAAGATACAAAGAAATTTAATTGTTTAGTAAAGCAAACTTAAAAACGTACAACGCATTACGTAAAATTAATATAAAGAAAAATTTAAAAAATAAAAAATAAAAAATTTTAATTTTATTTATAAATGCAATTTATAACGCTTAGAAATTTTGAGATACTTAATATTTATTAACTTAATATCTAAAACAATTTAGATTTTTATTTAATTAATTATAAAAAAAAAACAAGATTTGAGTCTTCAACTATTTGTTTTAGCAAAGAAGAGAAAATTTTGTTATTTTAATTCGAAATTAAGAAGAAACGTTATAAATCAAAACTAAGTTAGCAATCTAAATTGAATATCTCGAAACTAGAAATAACTTTTAGAATTATATATTTATCTTTTGCTTTAAAGAGTTTAATCTAGATATAATAGCAATAATTTACTTTATTATTGTTACTTTTTTCTTAAACTAATCTTTTAAATTTATATCAAAAAAGTTTATTATTATTGTTATTGTCTTTAAAGAGTAAGCAAGACTTACAATAATTAATTTTATTAAATATTTAGTTTCGATTAAATAATTTTTTCGATCTTAGGAAAAGCTTTATGCGAATTGATTTATTATATTTTTTACGCAATTAATTCGAGTAACAAAAGAAACAAGAGATCTAATCTAACAATTTTAAAAAGATAAGAGCAATTTTCTTATTTTCTTATTACAACTTTTGTACAAACAAAAACAAAAATTTCTTAATTTAATAATTAAAAAACAATTACTAAAAGAGAGAAAATCGTATGTAGTCGAATAATCAAGTAATATTAAGCTATAAATTTAAGAATGTTTGTTATTAATATTAGCAATCTATTTGCAATATATATGCGATCTCTCCTACTTAGATCTTAGAATCTTAGCTACTTAATATATTATTAGATTGTATAATGCGATTTATGTATACATTGCAATAAGTCTCTATTGTTATAATTGCCTACTAACTAGAATTCTATTTCTATCTCGTTACAATATAATTATTTTTATTAAATAAAGTATAATTAATTAATGCAACGCAATTTTAAGAGACTAATTAAAATTAAACTAGTATTGTTAAACAAAATTCGAAATCGAAATTATAAAATTATTTGTACTATATTATTTAGTATAGCTTGACGCTTTTGTTACTTAACTATAACAATATTATTTTGCTTTATATTAATATATATTGCGATTCTCGAACGCAATTTGTATTTACGCAATATATAATATTAAATTACAATAAAGTTAAACAATATATAATTGCATTGTTGTTATATTGTATCTTATAATATAAATAAGCAAAATATTAGAGACAAAATTATATCGAATTGCAAGAATAATATTTATTTAAATTTAATACCAAAAAATTAAGTTATTAATGCTAAAAGACAATTAATACTACTTAATAAATTATTTGTATTTTATAAGTCGATTGCTTAAGTAATATAATTGTATTATTTATTTAGATTTGTCTCTATCTAATATATCTTATATTATAATTGCTCTTTATAACAAAAGATCAAAAATATATTTATTTGCTTGCTATAAATTAATTGCAATCAATTGTATAAATATTACTTTGTAACAATATTATAAAAGAACAAGATTTATATATTAATTAATAATTTTATTTAGACAAATATTCTCTTAATTGTATAAAAAAGATAACAACAAATTAATTTTAAGAAATAAATCCATTTTACTTACTTTGTTTATTAATATAATCTAATATTTTAATATACTATTAATTACTATCTTATATATTGTATTTCTTTTATAAACTTAATTTCTTCAATAAATATTAACAATCTTGTTATTATTTTTATCAAAAATCGAAATGCGTACGCAAGTATAGTTAAAATATATAATAATAGAAATTAATATATTGCTTATATTATAATTGCAAGAAAAGATAATATTATTATTATTAGTTAAGATTAACAAAACTTAATATATATAAATATAACAAAAAAATTAACTTATTTGTTTTATAAAATAAGCTCTTGTTAATTCTAGTTATATATTAGTTTGTTTTAAGCTTTCTATATTTGTTTCTTTTTTATTAAGAGTTTCTTTTGCAATTCTTTGTATTTTTATATAATAATAGAGATAATTTTTGCGACTTTGTAGCAAACTTTATTAAGATCGAACGATTAATTAAAATTTAAATAGATATTAAGTATTTCTATTAAAAGATATGGCAAACAACGTAGTAAATTATTAGTATTATCGAAGATAATTATATACAAATAGTAGAGATTGCAAAATATATTGTAGATTCTAAGCTAATCTTAATTAAATCTAGCTTATCTAAATTAAGTTAATTTAGATTTAAATTAACTTGCTAAACAAATTAATCAAAAATAAACAAGCAACTTTTTTAATTACTTATTTGTTACTATTACAATTTGCAAACTTTAAGTATATTGTTGTTGTATTACGCAATACTTCTACTTAATAATAATATACTTGTTAGCTTTTACTAATTTTCTAATCTATTAATTCGAGTTATTTAATAAAGATTTTAAATTTGTTTTTAAGTAATAGCTTTGTTAGTCTATTTGCTATTATATTTATGTTTCGAACAAAACTAATAAAAATGCAATTACTTTTGCAAAGATCTCTAATATAATAAAATATTATTTTAATCTATTTTAATCTATTATTAATATAAGCGTTCTTAATAAATACTAAAGTTGCTTAATTGTTGTTTATTAATTGTATAAAAACTACAAATTTGTATATCTTATTTTTAACAATATCTATACAATTTAATAAATCTCTAAAATATTTTGCATAATTAGTATTTCTTAGAATCTATATAATTTATAGACTCTTTCTAGTATATATAAATAGAGTTATATATTTAGTTTTAATAGTAGATATTGTTATTAACTTTTGCTTGCGTAATATTTATACAATTGATTTTTTATCTATTATAAATATATACTCAAAAATTAACTTTTAATTTAATCTATTAAATATATAGTCTAAATTAAAGTATATTACTAAATATAAATTTCTATTGCTATTATATATTAGTTTCTTGTTAACAATAAAGCAAAGATATCGAAACAATATTTTTAAAATTTAACTATAATATTTTGTTAAATTAACAAAATATTAATTTAGATATTCTATTGCAAAAGCAATATCTAAACAAATATAAATAGCTATATATATAATACTTTCTATTGTATATTAATAATCTTTTTAATTAATTTGTTTATTTTCTAGTTTAATAAATCGAAAAGAATTGTATCTATTTATAGACAATTTAGTTAAATTGCTTTTGTTAACAAATATTTGCAATCTATTAAATATTTTGTTAATATAATAGAATTAATTTATATATAAAGTTTTAACTTTTCGATTGCAAATAATTATAATAGTAAGAATTCTTTTTATTTCTTTTAGATTCTTTATTTTAAATATTTTTTAAAACTTGTATTTAAACTAATTAATATTGCTTATTAATTATGTAACAATAACAATATTATTAATATAAAACAAAAATATAATTAGATTGATTGCGTCGAGTTAAGTTATCAAGTTCGAGTCAAATATTCGACTCGAATTAAGTTGAGTTAGTTTCAAAAGTTAAAATCGAATTGTCGATTCGATTTCTAATATTGAAATCGACAATTCGAGTTAAATTGCAAATCGAAAATCGAAAATCGACTCGAAAAATCGACTCGAATCGTCAAGACTTAGTATTAGTATAAAGAAATTCTAAAATAAATAATAGAAACTAGAAAGCCATATTTTGTTTTATAATCTCTTAATAGTAAATTATTTAATAATGCATTAAGATAATGCATTTAAGCTATTTAAAATTGAAATTTAAAAAGTTAATTTAATTATATCTTAAAAGAGATTTAAATCTTCGACACAATGTAAATATTAAATAAATTGATACTATTTATAACTAGTTAAATGTCAACATTGCAACGCATTTTTAAATTTAACAATAATTATTAACAATTATATTTGCTCTAATTACTAAATTATTAAAACTTGTTATTTAAGCTTATTCTATTTATTTATATATAATAAAATAATACTTAAACAATAGTAAAATTATCAAAGTATTTAAATATATACTTTTAGTATATTATTAAAAATTAAAGTCTTTAAATTAAGTAAAATCAAATAAAGTTATATGTAAGTTGCAATTTTAATATTTATTTTAATTACAATTTTATAATGCAAAAGAATAACGAAATAAAATATATAATATAATAATGTATTAAAATAATGCATTATAATTGTTCTTGTAATAATAGACTCTCTAGACTATGTATGTAAAGTTATTAGTTCGAAATCTTAATAATTTTGTTTGTTTTATTATTATATTAAATAGTTTAATTCGAATTATTTTTTATTTTGTTATTATTTTCGTTGTTGTTATTTTTATCAATTTTATCGCTATTGTTTTTATTGTTTTTGTTCTTATTATTTTTTTTGTTATTTTTATTATTCGTTGTTAAATAATAGTTATAATTTAGTTTTTTTATATTATTTTGAGCCTTATATTAAGTTTCTTGCTTATAATTATTCTCTTTAATTACATTATTAAGATTCTTTATCTTAAAAATAATAAAATTTAAAATATCTTTCTTCTTTGCATTGTTTAAAATTGCAAATTCTTCAACAAAGATATCAAACAATTCTATAAAATTGTTATTATTAATTCTTTTTAAATTATTTAAGTTATTGTAATAAATAATTTGTTATTAAATAATTTCTACAATCGATTTTATATAGATCGAAAAGCTCTTATTAATATTAAGTTTGTTGTCGACGTTTAATTATAATATTATTTAGCTTAAATATAGAGCACAAATAATGCATTTAAATAATGTATATCTTTTTAAAAAATAATTTTATTGCTATATTTATATTCTTAAGTAACTTTTGTATCTTTTTAATAATTTTAAATCGATTTGCTTTTTTAATTGCAAATTTCTTTTTCGCTTTTCTTTTAAACTTATTTTTAAAATATTTCGCTATAAAGTTGTTAACATTGTGTGCTTTATTATATTATCTAAATATATCATTATAAAAATCTTAATTAATTCAATGTTTATTAATTTTATTTTTGATATTTTTTTTTATATATTTACGATTCGATGCAAAGACTTGCTTTTAAACAATTGTTTTACGCAATTTTTTAAGTTAAATTAAGATAGCTTTGCAATTATTGCATTATTTTTAATACAATTTTTTTTTATTATTATTTTATTTTTGTGTGCGATTGCGATTTGCGATGCTTTTTGAATTAATTAATAGCGCTTTTATTATTTGTGCGTGTACTTAGCTTATTTTACGAGTAATATATAGAAATAATGCAATTATATAGCAACTTCAAAATTTTCTACAATATCTAGTAGAATGCAACAAAATTAAAAGAGTAGAAGATTCGAAAAAATTAATAAAATTGTAAATAATATGTTGACAAATAATTTTATTAAAACAAAGTAAAAAATATGTGTATTAAAGTTAGAATTAATATTTACTTACTAATATTTACTTTGAACTTTTGTTAGCATAAAATTGTTATTTCTTTACATTAATATATATTTGATTTTGTTAACATATTACGCAAGTTTATGTTTGTTAATTGCTTTATTATTTATATTCCGTATTTTTATTGTTAATTATTAATTTAAATCTCTTTTTTTACGCGATTTTTTGACGCGTTTGCACTAGTTAAAATTATCAAAATTATTATTTATTTTACTATAACTTCTTTAAATTTTGTCTCGAATTTAACATCTTTTTTTCACGTTTATATAAATCTCTTTTTAATATTATTAAATTTATTATCTTCTTCGATAACTCGCGTAAAGCAAATAGATAATATATATAAATAATGCAAAAAGTTTTGCTTAAAATTAACATATTTAATTTGCTAATTCGTTAATCAATTTTAAAGTTTTTTCGCGATAAACTAATTTCTTAATTTGAATACAATAAAATAAATAAAGACAAAGAAAAGTCTTAAGAAAAAAAAAGTATTAAAGAAAAGAGTATTTAAGATGCTAATGTAATTAAGATAATACAAATAGATAATGTATTTTCGACTAATATATTAATGTTTTGCGATAGCATGCATAAAAGTAAAAGTTTAATATTGTCGCTCTTTGTAAAACTCGAAAATACTAAAAATTAATCGATTTCTTTATTTTTCGACTTGCATTTTAGCGTTTAATTCGTAAGTTTCTTTATAATAAAATTAATAATTACAAACGTAATCAAATTAACTATTGCATTTAGAGTTTAACTTTAGTAGCACTTCAAGAAGCAATAAAGACGTTTATAATTACTCTTTTTTCTAATAAGTATACTATCTCTTTGTATTACTATTATAATAATAGAATTATAATTAATATTTCGCATATTATAGATTCGAATTTTGCGATTATTTACGCAAAGCGTATAATACTTTAGCTAAGAAATTTGCTTTTCGTTAAGAATTTCATAAAACAATTTAATCTTTTAAATTAAAAATTTTACAACAATATTATGTTTTTCTTTTTAAGCAAACATAATATGTTTTTTTTTTTAAACAATTATAATTGTTTTTTGCATTAACTAAGATTCGAATTTTGAAAATTTTATTATTAATAGATTTTTTTTAGCAATTTAATTTATTAAATGCATTATTTCTTTGTATTATTATTAATAATATTTGATAATTTTTATAGTTATTAAAGATACTTTCTTTTTAAAAGTTAACTTATCTATAAATAAATTTAATTTAAAACAATCTTAAAATTTAGCGTGAAAAGATTTTCTTTTCTATTTATCGCTTAATTGTTATTTTTCTCTTTACAATATATATTTTATAATTCAAAAACAATCTTTTTTGCGTCTAAATTTATAATACAATTAAAATACTTAATTATTATAATTTGCTCAATTGTTTACAAAGTTATTTAAGATCGATTTTATCAATACACTTTTCAAGCAAAACTAAAAGTTCGTTCAATATTTATTAATAACACTAGATATAAAAGTATATCTTAAGTTATTTGCGTTAACTTTAGAAAGTTTAATGTATTATCTCTCTAATATTTCTAGATCGAATATTTATTTTCTACAATATTAATACAAAGATATCGATCGTTTTTATCTTAAATCGAACAAAATTATTAAAATTGCTAAAATAAAAATCTCGTAATAGTTACAATAGACTATATTAATATTAGTAAAAAATTATATGCATTACTATATTGCATTATCTTTTTAACAATAATTGCTCTTTGCGCTTTTGCTCTTAAACTAGCAATTAAATCGTAATAATATCGATAATAGTTTTTGAATTCTATCTTGTATTTGTTTTTGTAGTTAATAATATTGTTGTTTTCTCTCTTATTTTACAATTTATAAAGACTAATTTTTTGCGTAAAATCTAAAATGTTAACGAAATTGTATAATATATCGTCTAATTCTTTTATTTTCGAATAGTATTTCGCAAGCTTTGTCGAAGCTTTATTGCAAATCTTAAGTACAATATCTTTCGAAAAATAAACATTAATTCTTATTATTTTCTTTAAATATTTAAGATAATTAAATATCGCATTAAATACTCGAAATTTTAAATAAATGTCTATATTAATTGTTCGCGAAACTATAAAAGTGCATTCGTAGAAAAAATTTAATATATTATTAACAAACAAAACTAAGTTTTATTCGTTTTTGTTAAGCTTAACTTATTGAATTTTTAAATTTTAAAAATATTTCTTTATTTAAAGATTAATGTAATCGCGTAATTAATATATTTAACAAAGCATAAAATAAATAGAGTTTTAACAAATATAAATATTCTATATTAGTTTTCGTGACTTTTTATTAGTTTTCTTTTAAAAAACTCGAAATCGAAGCAAACGTTAAGTTGAGTTATTAATAACAATTGTAAAAGCGCAAATTTAATAAATTTAACACATACATTATCTCTTTGTATTATTATAAATTTAAATATCTTTTTAATTACATTAAACAAGCTTGTGCTTCTTGCAATATCTTAAAGTTGTTTATTCTTTAATTGCACAACAATGTTATTATTTGTTGCTTTTAATTTTATATTTAAAATAAAATCTTAAGTTACAAAATTAATTATATAAGTTAAATAAGACACAAAATTTTGTTGTTTGTTTTATTAAAACTCTTGTTAATTTAAGATCTTATTAAGTTCGTTTTTAAGTATGTTGTTATTACTTGCGTTATTAATAATAATCTTAAGAAGCTTGTCTTTAATTTTAAAAAACTTCAAAATCTTTACAAGCTTTAACATTAATTAACAACTTATATACTTAATATTAAAAGAAGTAAATTTAATCAAATGTTTGCGAAATTAAAATATAACATTTACTTAATATATTAAAACTTTTAGATAAATAACTTTTTAAAAACTAAATTATGCATTTAAAGCAATAGAGACACGTTAAACACTCTTAAAATCTATCTTAATTTTTTCGCAAATTTAATTATATTTTAAAAAAATCATTTTAAATAATTTGATACAATTCAAAAGTATCAAATTTAAGCAAAGCATTTCTAGCAACTTTCGAAAGTTAAAATTGTTAATAATTCGAAAAGACAAATTTAAATTTACGAAAATCTTGCATAGTTAATCTTCTTAATTATCTTAAATAAGAAATAACAACAAATTAATATAATTTTTCTTCTAATAAATTGTTAATTATACATTATTTATATGCATTACTAATTGTAATTTACGCGATTAAAGACTAGATCAATTGTTGTTTGTAATTAAGATTGTTTTCGTTTTAAATAAAAGAAAAATAAAAGATGTTTTTTTATGTTTAATGTGTTTGAATAATTGTAAGCAATAGAATAATTCAAAATTTTATAACAACTTTTGCACACAATTTTTGAAATATTATTTATAATCGAAGTTATTTGAACATATTTGTTTCAAAGCTTGAATTGTGCTCTTGCATTAATTTTTTTTGTTTAACGTAAATTAACAAATTTCAATTAAGTTTTATTTAAAATATTGTTGTTAATAGTTGTTTGTAATTATTATATTTAAAATTAAGTATTAGTATTTAAACTTTATTTAATATATTCGTTTCTCTCTCTTAAAACAAGCAATAAATAATTGATAAATATTTTGTTAAATATCTTGTAAAAATTTCTTTTTTTAGTATTAATAGCAAGAGTAAGAAAATTCTAACTAGATTAACTTGCGAATTGATTGAAATATAAACTACTAAATAACAAATTGCAAAAAATAGATTTGCTAAAATTCTTTTTATTTAAAGACAATAATTGACTTAAAGCTTTTAAAGAACTCGATATTTTGCAAACAAAAATACAAATATAGTATAATTATATTTTTTAACAATTTAAGAAAAAAATTTAAGAATAAAAAAATAATGCAAAAGAATAATGCAAACAACAACTAATATAAATAAATTGTTTTAAAATAATATAAACAAAAGTAGCTTTTAAGTCGAAGCATATTACTTAACACTATAGCGAAAAATTCAACATTATAATAACGTATTTCCAAAAATAGAAAATCTTGACATAATAATGTTATATTTGATTTTTTAACAACTCGATTTGATTTTAAATGTTGAAATTGAGAATCAAGTTAAGTCGAATCGATTCGATTTCAAAATAATAGAAATCGAATTAAATTTTAGGTCGATTCCTAATGTTAAAATTGTTGAATCAAGTTAATTCCAAAAGTTGAAATCGAAACTCGACCCAACAATTAGTCTAAATATAATATATTGTTTAAAATACAATAAAAGATAGAAGTTAATATTGTATTGTTTAAAATCTAGTTTAATAAATTCTTTAATACAATATTTATACTAATTGCAAACAACTTGTTTTAAACTATAAAAACTTCGAAAAATGCGCAAATATTGCTCTAAAGATATATTTACTTTAAATAAAAATATTATATAGATTTTTTTTCTAAGAAAAAACTTAATAGAGATATTATTAATATTTATCTAATAGCATTCTAGATTTTTTATTATAACAATAACAAGAAATATTTATAAAATATTAAATTTAACAATTGAAACAAAAATATTTTTGTAATTAATTTCGAAAACTTATATAAAATCTTTTGTAATTAATTTTGTTTTAAGCTTTTTTAATATTTTATTTATATATATTCTTGTTTTAAATATCTATTTGCTTGTTACAATATTAATATTTCAAAAAGAAATAACAATTTTTTATATATTATTAGTAGCAAAAGTAAGTAATTCTTCTTATATAGTATTTTTTTATAGTTTTTCTTAAACAAAATTGTTTACAATTTTGTTCTATATTTTTAATATAAATATAATAAGCTTGCTAATATTATTATCTTTTTTATTAATAATTGCAAAGTTGTATTTTAAATTTATAATTTTACTAATTATATTTTAAGTAATAAAGATTGCTATAACGCAAACAATTTTGCTTCGATATTTTTTTAAATTTTTTATATTATTATTAACTTATTTTTTCTTTAAAATAACAATATATAAAAATATTTACATATAATATTTAAGTAAAATAAAATTATCTAAAGTTATTTAAAAAGAATCTAAAATAATTTAAACAAAATTTAAATTATTTTAAATAAGATCTAAATTAATATAAGTAAAATCTAAATTAATATAAATAAAATCTAAATTAATATAGATAAGATTTAAGTTAAATTTATTTTTAATTATATCTTTGTAAAATCTATTTACTAATTATTTTTTTAACAAGATATTAATAATTTTAATATATATTTTAAGATTAATATATTCTTTCCTTTTGCTTTCGATATATTTAACAATATTAGATTTAATAATTTTACTTAAATTTAATACTTAAATTTTAATAAATATATTTGTTTTGTTAACGTATTTAAAAAATACTTTTACTTATTTTTTATTTATAAACTTATTTTTTTTGTTTTTAACAAAAAAAGATTTAAAGTTTATATAAAAATAGTATTTGCAATTTTATATATATAAATAATTAATAAATAGTTTAATATTAATAAATATTTTTATAAATATAATAAATTTATTGTTAATAAACAATTTAATTGTTATATAATTTTGCAAATATATATTTGTTTGTGCAACTTTTAGTTAGAATTTAATAAAAAGTTTTGTCTTTTAAATTATAATTTTTATAAAGTTTTTAATAGTTTGTATATTTTGTTTAACAATATTATTTTAAAAAGAATTATATAACAAAATATAATTAAGTATAATATTAAAAAATAAATATTATTTATTAAATACTAACTTAAGCTTTATATTGTTATTGCTATAAATTATAAATATTTTAACTTTATTTTAAAGCTCTATTTGTATTTGTTATTAACAAAAAATATTTATAACTTATTTTTATTTAATTATTGTTAATATTTATATTTTACAAAAATAATTATTAACA